>WBZO01002400.1_pt4 | contig 18571 bp, 24 predicted proteins | sample 5204261 | NCBI WGS metagenome assembly WBZO01 (sample SAMN12412400, study PRJNA552823) | activated sludge metagenome | isolation source: activated sludge from anammox sidestream of wastewater treatment plant... | place: USA: North Carolina | collected 2017-09
GCGCGCCGCGAAGAGCGCCGCGGCCTGTGCCTGCACCGTGCGCCGCCGCCGCCAGGCTGCGAGTGCCTCGGGACGCCCCTGTACGGCGAGCCATCGCGCGAGCCCTTCCTGTTCGACCGTGACGGCAAACGCCTCGTTGAATGCCGAGTCGCCGGCCACGTACACCACCTGGTGCGCGAGTTCGTGAAAGATCACCGCGGCCGTCTGCGCATCGCCGTAGGCGAGCATCGTCGACAGGACCGGGTCCGCGAAACGGCCGAGCGTCGAGTAGGCTGCGACGCCGCCGACGGAAACGTCAAAGCCGCGCGACTCGAGCGTGAGCGCGTAGTTGCGCGCGCGCCGCTCGCTGAAGTAGCCGCGGTAGGCGACGCAGCCGGCGATCGGGAAGCACCAGGTGCGCGGCACGACGGAGAACTCGGGTGCGGCCACCACGTTCCACACGACAAAGTCGCGATCGAGCGCCACGTAGGCGCGATAGCTCGCGTTGTCGGGCAGCGCGAGCGCGTGGGAGGCAAACTCGCGAGCCGCGCGCACGTACTCGAGCTGCGAGCGCAGTGCCGGCGGGGTCGCGGGATCCGCGACCACTGCGGCGATCGGCCGGCGCGCCGCCATCACGTGCCACTGGCCTGCGGCCGCCTGCGCCACGTAGAGCGTGCCGCAACCCTGCAGTGGCAAAACGGCGAGCAACGCGAGGCAGCGGGCGTCGAGTAACATGCGCGGATGCGAGTGTACTTGGTCGGTGGCGCAGTCCGGGACGCCGCGCTTGGGCTGCCCGTGCGCGAGCGCGACTGGGTCGTGGTCGGGGCAACGCCGGAGGAGCTGACGCGCGCGGGTTACACGAGCGTCGGCCGCGAATTCCCGGTGTTCCTGCACCCCGAGACGAAGGAGGAATACGCGCTCGCGCGCCTCGAGCGCAAGACCGGGCCGGGCTACCGTGGCTTCGTGACCGAGTTCTCGCCCGATGTCTCGCTCGAGGATGACCTCGCGCGGCGGGACCTCACCGTGAACGCGATGGCGCGCACCACGGACGGCGAGCTCATCGATCCCCACGGCGGGCAGCGCGACCTCGACGCGCGGGTGCTGCGTCATGTGTCGCCGGCGTTCGTCGAGGACCCGGTGCGCATCCTGCGCGTCGCGCGCTTCGCGGCGCGCTTTGCGCCGCTCGGCTTCGCCATCGCCGCCGAAACGCGCGCGCTGATGCGCTCGATGGTGGAGCGCGGCGAGGCAGGCGCGCTCGTCGCCGAGCGCGTGTGGCAGGAGACCGCGCGCGCGCTCGCGACCGCGCGGCCCGACGTCTACTTCGAAGTGCTGCGCGAATGCGGCGCGCTCGCCGTCGTGTTTCCGGAGATCGACGCGCTGTTCGGCGTGCCGCAGCCCGCGCAGTGGCACCCCGAGATCGACGCCGGCGTGCATACGCTGATGGTGCTGGCGCAGGCCGCACGACTGAGCGAATCGCCCGCCGTGCGCTTTGCCGCGCTCACCCACGATCTCGGCAAGGGGCGCACGCCGCGCGAGCGCTGGCCGATGCACCACGGGCACGAGGTCGCGGGTGTCGCCCTCGTCGATGCGTTGTGCGATCGCCTGCGCATCCCGAACGACCACCGCGAGCTCGCGAAGCTCGCCGCGCGTTACCACTGCGACGTGCATCGCGCGGCCGAACTGCGCCCGACGACGATCCTCGCGATGCTCGAGCGCACCGATGCGTTTCGACGCCCGGAACGCTTCGAGGACCTGCTGCTCGCGTGCGAAGCCGACGCGCGCGGCCGGCAGGGCTTGGAGGCGCGAGCCTATCCGCAGGCCGACTACCTGCGCGGCTGCCACGCCGCTGCGCGTGCGGTTGCGCTCGACGAGTCCGCGCGCGCGGGACTCGACGGGGCGCAGATCGGCACGCGCCTGCACGAGCTGCGGGCCCAGGCGATTGCCATGGTCAAGGCACGGGAGTGCCAGCTCACAGCCGGTGGCGCAGATCCTGCAGCGAAAATCCGCTGAGCGCGGCATCGAGGCCGCGCGTCAGCGCGATCGCCTTGAAGCTCTCGCCCATGGCCGTCGGCAGCAGGAGCTGGCGCGCCTCGGTGGCGCGCGCGTAGCGCGCGCGCTCGTCCGGCACCGCAGCCACGTCGCGCTCGATGCCGAGCGCGAGCAGCAGCGCCGCCTGCGTCGCAAAGCCCGCGACCTCGAGTCCGGCCGCGCTCGCCGCTTCGGCCACCGCGGTGAAGTCGACCCATGCCGTGATGTCCTGCAGGCCCACATGGATGAACGGATTGCCGTGTGCGCGATGGCGGAAGTGGCACAAGAGCGTGCCGTCGATCCGGTCCGCGTGATAGAGCGGCGCGCGCGCGTCCCCGTAATCACACGCGAGCAGCAGTCCGTGCCCGAGCGCCGCCGCGGCACTGCCGATCCACGGCGCAATCGACGGCCGCAGCTCGCCCTGATAACCCTCCGGGAGCGCCGCCCCATCGACTCCCGCGGGCAGCGCGAGCGTCGTCGCGAGTTCCACGGCCTCGAGCGCGCCCCTCGCATCGACGGCGACGCCGAGCCGGTGCGCCTCGCCGCCCCGCACGACGAAGCGCTCGCAGGGCAGCGCATCCAGCACCTCGTTGGCGAGGACGACGCCCGCGAGCGGCTCGTCGGGCAGCCGGTCGAGCCACTCGACGCGCCCGGCGAGCGCGCTCGGGAGCTGCGCGATGCGCATCTGCTGCCGCGAGCGCAGGTCCGCGCTCACTTCGAGGATCAGGTAGCGTTCGGGCAGCGCGCGCATGTCGGCCAGCGCCGCGAGCACAGTTGCAGCGAGTGCGCCGGTGCCGGCGCCGAACTCGAGGATCGCGCCACCGGTAACGGCGAGTACCTCGCGGCACTGGCGTGCGAGGCAGCGCCCGAAGAGTGGCGAGAGCTCGGGCGCCGTCGTGAAATCCCCGCCGGCACCGAACTTGCGCGCCCCTGCGCTGTAGTAGCCGAGGCCCGGCGCATAGAGCGCGAGTGCCATGAAATCGGCGAACGGCAGCGCGCCACCCGCGGCGGCGATGCGCGCGCGGACGAGATCGAGCACGCGCGCCTCGTGCGCCGCCTCGTCCGGGGTCAGTGTAAGCTCGGCCAATGAACGCTCCGCTCGAAAGCGCCGGGCCACTGGCCGGCAAGGTGGCGCTCGTGACCGGCGGCGCACGGCGCGTCGGCGCCGAGATCGTGCGCACACTGCATGCGGCCGGCGCGCAGGTGGCAGTCCATTACCGCCGCTCCTCGGCAGAGGCCGCCGCGCTCGTCGCCGAACTGAACGGCGAGCGTTCGCAGTCGGCCGCGGGCTTTGCCGCCGACCTTCTCGCGACGCCACAGCTGCCGCAACTGATCGACTCGGTGCTCGGCACCTTCGGCCGTCTCGACGTGCTCGTCAACAATGCCTCGACTTTCTACGCGACACCGGTCGGCGAAATCGACGAGGCCGCGTGGGAGGACCTCCTCGGGACGAACCTGAAGGCACCCCTCTTCCTGTCGCAGGCCGCGGCGCCCGCGCTGCGCACCGCGCGCGGCCTCATCGTCAACCTCGCCGACATCCATGGCCGGCGGCCGCTGCGCCGGCACACCACCTACTCGATCGCCAAGGCCGGCCTCGTAATGCTGACACGCTCGCTCGCGCGCGAGCTCGCGCCCGAGGTGCGCGTCAACGCGATCGCCCCAGGCCCCGTGATGTGGCCGGTCGGCGGCGCCGACGACACACTCAAGGCCGAGATCGTTGCCCGCACGGCGCTGAAGCGCATGGGCTCGCCGCACGATGTGGCACTCGCAGCGCGCTACTTTGCCGTCGACGCGCCGTTCGTCACGGGCCAGATCCTCGCGGTCGACGGCGGCCGCAGTCTCGGCGGATAGCGCGCGGGTCGGCATCGGCGCGCTCCCTACGGCAGCGCAACGGGCACGAGCGCATGCGCGTCGCGGTCGAAGCGCGCCCATAATTCTCCGAGCGTCAGGCCGAGCGTTGGATGACGCAGATCGGGGGCGACTTCCGCTGCGGGCCCGAGCATGTAGGCCCGCCGTGCGAGATCGGGGCGCGGCAACCGCAGCTCCGGCGTATCGAGCACGAGATCCCCGTACAGCAGCAGATCGAGGTCCATCGAACGGGGCGCCCACTTCGGCGCCGCGCGCGCGCGGCCGCAGCGCGCCTCGATGGCGTGCAGGCGCGAGAGGATCGTCGCCGGTGGCAGCGCGCTGTCGAACGCGACGACGAGATTGATGAAGTCGTCGCCGTCGAAGCCGACGGCGGCATTGCGGTACGCCGCCGAGCGACGCATCCCCGGGAAAGCCTGCGCGAGATCGCGGACCGCCGCCGCGAGATGGCGCAGCGGCTCGATGTTGCTGCCGGCGGCGACGAGCACCGGCGTCATGAAGCCTCGTCGCGCGCACCGGTATCGCGCGTGCGCTCGATCGTGACGCCGACATCGCGCGACCCGCGGATGGCGCCCGGCTTGTTGACCGACACGCGCACCCACGCGAGCGCGAATTCCTCGAGGATCAGCTGCGCGATGCGTTCGGCCAGCGTCTCGACGAGCTGGAAACTCGAGCCCTCGACGAACGCGATCACGCGCTTGGCGACCTTCTTGTAGTCGAGGGTGTCCTCGACCCGGTCGCGCACCGCGGCGGCGCGGCAATCGACCGGCAGCTCGAGGTCGATGACCACCGTCTGCCTGATGCGACGTTCCCACTCGATGAAGCCGATCACGCAGTCGATGGCGAGTCCTCGCAGGAAGATCCGGTCGGGGGCGGCGCCATGGCTCATGCTCGGGTCTTTCACGGTCAGGCAGGGAGAGGGTCGGGAGCTTGCACAGCGGCGCCCGGCGGCACCAGGCTCGTGAGCGGCCACTGGGCACGTGCCTCGATCGCGAGACCCGACTGTTCGCCCGCCGCGAGGCGCGCGAGTCCCGCGACCGCGATCATCGCGGCGTTGTCCGTGCAGAACTCGATGCGTGGCCAATGCACGCGCACGCCGCGCTGCGCCGCTGCCGCCGCCAGCGCCGTGCGCAGCGCACGATTCGCGCCGACGCCACCCGCGACCACGAGCGTATCGAGCGCGGTCTCGTCGAGCGCACGCAATGCCTTCGCGACGAGCGTATCCACGATCGCGGCCTGCACGCCCTGCGCGACATCGGCGCGGCGCGCCGGATCGAAGCCCGGCGCCTTCACCGCGAGACTCACCGCGGTCTTCAGGCCCGAGAAGCTGAATTCGAGCCCGGGGCGGTCGAGCATCGGGCGTGGAAAATCGTAGGCTCCCGCGCGCCCCTCGGTGGCGAGGCGCGCCAGTTCGGGGCCGCCGGGGTACGGCAGGCCGAGGAGCTTCGCCGTCTTGTCGAACGCCTCGCCCGCCGCGTCGTCGCGCGTCTCGCCGAGCAGCTGGTACTCGCCGACGCCACGCACGAGCGCGAGCAGCGTGTGGCCGCCCGACACGAGCAGCGCGACGTGGGGAAAAGGCGGCGGATCCTCTTCGAGCAACGGCGCGAGCAGGTGCCCCTCGAGGTGATGCACGTTGACGGCGGGCACGTCCCACGCGTACGCGAGGCTGCGTGCGAGCGAGGCGCCGGTGAGCAACGCGCCGATCAGGCCGGGGCCTGCGGTGTAGGCGATGCCGGTGATGTCCCGCCGCGTCGAGCCGGCCCTGTCGAGCGCCTCGCGCACGAGCGGAACGAGCCGGCGCACGTGGTCGCGCGCCGCGAGTTCGGGCACGACCCCGCCGTAGATGCGGTGCAGGTCCACTTGCGAGAACAGCACGTGCGCGAGCAGTCCCCGCCCGCGGTCGAGGACCGCGACGGCGCTTTCGTCACAGGAGGATTCGATCGCGAGCACGCGCATTTTGCGTTTTTACCGTGAGGCACTTAGAATTCCCGCCCTTGTGCCCTGAGGGACGGGGCATAAATCCAGTCAAATCAATCAGTTGAGGTTCCGATGCCGAGCGTTCGTGTACGCGAGAACGAGTTTTTCGACGCCGCGCTGCGCCGTTTCAAGCGTGCGTGCGAAAAAGCGGGCGTCCTCACGGAGCTGCGCCGTCGGGAATTCTACGAAAAGCCGACCCAGGAACGGAAACGCAAGAAGGCGGCGGCCGTGAAGCGCCACCTGAAGCGCAATTCCCGCGACGCCTCGCCGCGTCGCTGATCCCCGCCTGGCCCACCCGTCGATGACGCTCAAGGAGCGCATCACCGAAGACATGAAGGCCGCGATGCGCGCGGGCGAGAAGGATCGCCTCGGCGTGATCCGCATGCTGCAGGCGGCCATCAAGCAGCGCGAAGTCGACGAGCGCATCACGCTCGACGATGCGCAGGTCATTGCCGTCCTCGAGAAGATGGTCAAGCAGCGCCGGGAGTCGATCACGCAGTTCGAGGCCGGCGGGCGCGCCGATCTCGTCGCGAAGGAAACTGCCGAAGTTGCGCTGCTGCAGGGCTACCTGCCGGCACCGCTCACCGATGCCGAGCTCGATGCGCTGATCGCCTCCGCGATCGCCTCGACCGGCGCTGCGTCCGTGAAGGACATGGGCAAGGTGATGGGCGTCGTGAAGGGCGCGGCAGCGGGCCGCGCCGACATGGGCGCCGTGGGCGCCCGCATCAAGGCGAAGCTCGGCGCCGGCTGAGCGGCGCCGACCCCCTCAGGTCCCATGCTCGCCGGACGCGGTTTTGCCACGGCGGCGATCCTCGTACTGACCGCGCTCGCGTGCACTGCCGTCGCGCGCCGACTCGACGGCGAGCGGCGACTGCTCGCCGTGCTGCGATCGCGCGGCGCAGTCGACGCCGCGCACGCGCTCGCGCTCGATGCGCTCGGCGACACCGAGCGCGCTGCGGTCGAGAACCTCTGCGCCGCGGGCGTCGTCGCCGTATCGCGCAACCGCTGCCATCTCGTGGCAGCCGTACTTGCGCCGTGGCGGCGGCGGCGCCGCCGCCTCGCGTTCTCGGCGGCACTCGTCGCACTGCTGCTCGTCGCCGCTGCCCTGGCCGTCATCCTCGCGCGGTGATCCGCTCGGCGTGGCTTACTATTCGGCATGGCCGGCCGGATTCCCCAGCACTTCATCGATGACCTGATCGGACGCACCGACATCGTCGAGCTGATCGGCAGCCGCGTGCCGCTGAAGAAGGCCGGGCGCGAGTTCAAGGCCTGTTGCCCGTTCCACGACGAGAAGTCGCCGTCGTTCTGGGTGAGCCCCGACAAGCAGTTCTATCACTGCTTCGGCTGCGGCGCGCACGGCACGGCGCTCGGCTTCCTGATGAACTACGACCGGATGTCGTTCCCGGAGGCCGTCGAGGAACTCGCCTCGCGCGCCGGCGTCGAGGTGCCGCGCGAGGGCGGTGGCGATGAACGGGCGAGCGATACGCAGGATGCGCTCTACGAGCTGAACGCGCGCGTCGCGCAGTATTACGCCGGCGTGCTGGCCGCCGACGCGCGAGGCCGCGCATATGTGGCGAAACGCGGCCTCGACGCCGAGTCGGTCGCGCGGTTCCAGATCGGGCTGGCGTCGAACTCCTGGAACGACGTGCTGCGCCGCTTCGGCACGGACGCGGCCGCGGTGCGCCGGCTCGCGGAACTCGGGCTCGTGATCGAGCGCGAGCGCGGCGAGGCGCGCGACGGCGAGCGGCACTACGACCGCTTCCGCGATCGCCTGATGTTCCCGATCCGGGATGCGCGCGGCCGCACGCTCGCGTTCGGCGGCCGCGTGATCGGCGAGGGCGAGCCGAAGTACCTGAATTCGCCCGAGACGGCGCTCTTCCACAAGGGGCGTGAACTGTACGGCCTCTACGAAGTGCGCCAGAGCCGCACGAAGCTGACGCGCCTGCTCGTCGTCGAGGGCTACATCGACGTCGTGCGACTGCACCAGGCCGGCATCCGATATGCCGTCGCGACACTCGGCACGGCGACGACGCCCGAGCACCTGAAGCGCATCTTTCGCCTGGTCGGCGAAGTCGTGTTCGCGTTCGACGGCGACCGGGCCGGCCGCGCAGCCGCGTGGCGCGCGCTCGTGAACGCGCTGCCGGAAGTGCGCGAGGGGCGCGAGATCCGCTTCCTCTTCCTGCCTGAAGGCCACGACCCGGACACGCTCGTTGCCGAGGAAGGCGCACCCGCCTTCGAGCAGCGGCTCGCGGGCGCACTGCCGCTGTCCGAGTACCTGATGCGCGAGCTCGCGACGCAGGCCGACCTGTCGCATGCCGACGGGCGCGCGCATTTCGCGGAGCTCGCACGACCGCTCATCGCACGCGTCGCGCCCGGCGTGTATCGCGAATTGCTGATCGCCCGGGTCGCGGAAGCGATCCGCCTGTCGCCCGAACGGCTCGCGGCGCTGTGGCAGGCTCGGGATACGGCCGTCGCACCACGCGGCGCCATGTCCGGCAGCGCACCGGCCGCGCGCGCACCGGCGCGCGAAGCGCGCCGGCCGAAGCCGGGCCCCGCAGGGCGCCGCGGCCTCGTCGGCCAGGCCGTGCAGGCGCTGCTGCACTTTCCGGCGGCAGCGCCGGCGCTCGATGCCGGGCTCGTCGCCGCGCTCGCCCGCGTCGACGAGCCCGGCATCGCGATCCTGCGCGAACTCCTCGCGGACTTGCGCCGCGATCCGGCACAGAGCACCGCGCAGGTCCTCGAGCGCTGGCGCGAGCGTGACGAGGGCGCACGGCTCGCGCGGCTCGTGGCCGGCGAATCGCTGGTGGCCGACGTGAAAGCCGCACGGGCGGAAATCGGCACGGCGCTCGCCCGACTTGCCGCCGGCGCCGACAAGCGGCGCATCGAGGCCCTCCTCGCCAAGAGCGCGGACACCGACCTGTCGGCCGAAGAAAAGCTTGAACTTCAAGGCCTTATGGCGGCTCCCGTCGCCCGGCGGGGCCCCGCCGGCACGGCCTGAGGCACGCCCCGCGGGAATTTGGCAGCGCGCGACCGGTCTTGAGTACAATACGCAGCTTTTCGTCGCCTCCTGTCAGGTGGCGAGCAGACATCCGGCACGGGATATGACACGCAAGCAAAAGCCCACGAACGCATCGAAGAAGCCGAGCCCCGCCGAAAACCGCAAGTCCGCAGCCAAAGCCGCGCCCCGCAAGGTGGCGGCGCCGGCGACGCGCAAGGCGGCCGCGGCGGCGACGCGCAAGGCAGACGCGAAGGCAGAGCCCAGGCTGCGCGGCAAGGTTGCCGGACACGCGCCCGAACCGCGGGCCGCTGACACGCACAAGACGGAACCCCGCAAGGCGGGCGCGGCCCTTCCCGTCGAGCGGCGGCCTGCTGCGATGCCCGAGGACCGCCAGTCGCAGCTGAAGCTCCTGATCGCGCGCGGCAAGGAACAGGGCTACCTGACCTATTCGCAGGTCAACGACCACCTGCCGTCGGAGATCGTCGATCCCGAGCAGATCGAAGAGATCGTCAACACGATCAACGACATGGGCATTCCGGTGTACGAGAAGGCACCGGACTCCGAATCGCTGCTCGCCGCCGAGCCCTCGGCGCCCTCCGACGAGGAAGCGATCGAGGAGGCTGCCGCGGCACTCGCGGCGCTCGACGCCGAACTCGGCCGCACGACCGACCCCGTGCGCATGTACATGCGCGAGATGGGCACCGTCGAGCTGCTGACGCGCGAGGGCGAAATCCGCATCGCCAAGCGCATCGAGGAAGGCCTCGACGCGGTGAAGCTCGCGCTGTCGCTGTACCCGGCCACTTATGACTTCATGCTGGCCGCCTGGGAGCCCGTGAAGGCCGGCCAGTCGCGCCTCGTCGACGTGATCGTCGGCTTCATCGACCCGAACGCGCCGGACGTGATCGCACAGCCGCAGAACCCGACCCGGCCCGACCCGGCCGCCGCCGCCGACAAGGACGACGACGAAGAATCCGAGGACGACGACGGCGAGGAGGAAGCCATCGACACCGGCCCGGATCCGGAAGAGGCGGCGCGCCGCATCGCGTCGATCGCGAAGGTGCACAACCAGTGCCTCAACGCCATCGCCAGGCACGGCGCCAAGGATCCGAAGACGCTGAAGCTGCGCAAGAAGCTGTCCGGCGAGTTCATGGAACTGAAGCTCGCGCCGCGCATGTTCGACGCCCTGATCGGCAACCTGCGCGCGCAGGTCGGCGAAGTGCGCCAGCTCGAGAAGGAAATCATGGTGCTCGCGGTGCGCGACGCCGGCATGCCGCGCAAGGATTTCATCACCACTTTCCCGAAGAACGAGACGAGCGCGCGCTGGCTCGCGAAGCACATCAAGGCCGGCAAGAAGTACTCGTCCGGGCTCGCGCGCCTGAAGGACGACGTCGAGCGGCGCCAGCGCAAGCTGATCGCGCTCGAGGAAGTGCTGCACCTGTCGATCAACGACATCAAGGAAGTGAACCGCGAAGTGTCGATCGGCGAGGCCAAGGCTCGCCGTGCGAAGAAGGAGATGGTCGAGGCGAACCTGCGTCTCGTGATCTCGATCGCGAAGAAGTACACGAACCGCGGCCTGCAGTTCCTCGACCTGATCCAGGAAGGCAACATCGGCCTCATGAAGGCGGTCGACAAGTTCGAGTACCGCCGCGGCTACAAGTTCTCGACCTATGCGACGTGGTGGATCCGCCAGGCCATCACCCGCTCGATCGCCGACCAGGCGCGCACGATCCGCATCCCGGTGCACATGATCGAGACCATCAACAAGCTGAACCGCATTTCGCGGCAGATGCTGCAGGAGATGGGCCGCGAGCCGACGCCGGACGAGCTCGCCGTGCGCATGGAGATGCCCGAGGACAAGGTGCGCAAGGTGCTGAAGATCGCGAAAGAGCCGATCTCGATGGAGACGCCGATCGGCGACGACGAGGATTCGCACCTCGGCGATTTCATCGAGGACCAGTCGGTCGCCTCGCCGATCGACCAGGCGACGATGGAATCGCTGCGCGAGACCACGCACTCCGTGCTCGCGCAGCTGACGCCGCGCGAGGCCAAGGTGCTGCGCATGCGTTTCGGCATCGACATGAACACCGACCACACCCTCGAGGAGGTCGGCAAGCAGTTCGACGTCACGCGCGAGCGCATCCGCCAGATCGAGGCGAAGGCGCTGCGCAAGCTGCGCCATCCGTCGCGCTCGGAGCAGCTGCGCAGTTTCCTCATGGACGATTGAACTGCACCGCGAAATGGTGGCTCGTGATGTCGAGCCCCTTGTGCAGGTAGAAGCGGTGGGCGCCGAAGCGCTGCACGCCCGAATCGAGGTGCAGCTGCGCGCACCCGGCCTCGTGTGCCGTGCCGACCAGCCAGTCGAACAGGGCGCTGCCGTAGCCGGCGCCGCGATCGACGGCACGCGTCACGAGATCGTCGACGTACAGGATGCGCCCCCACGCCAGCGTTTCCAGCTGGCGAAACCCCGCCGCCGCGCGCAGCTGGCCACCGTCCGACAGCAGCGCGAGCTGGTAACCCTCGCGTGCCTGCTGACGCGCTACCTGCCCGACGTAGTCCTCGAGGGTGAGGTGCGTGCGCAGCTCGCGCATGACATCGAAGCTGCGCTCGATCGCGGCCGGCGTCGTCGCGAGCGCGATCGACAGCGTCTGCATCAGGCACCGGGGCGCATCGGCTGTGCGGCCGTTGCGCCGACGACCGTCGTCCACGGGCGCACCTGCCAGCGTGTCACGAGCCCGGCCGTCACGTAGGGATCGGCGCGGGCAAAGCGCTCCGCAGCCTCGGGCGTATCGCCCTTGAACAGCAGCGCCGACCCTGCCGGCGCGTCGGTGAAGGCACCGGCGAGCACGAGCTCGCCCCGGTCGTGCGCAGCCCACGCCATTGACAGGTGCGTGGCGCGCAGCGGTGCACGGCGTTCCATGAAGTCTGCGACGAATTCATAGACGAGCAGATAGTGCATCGGATCCCCCGGTGACGAACGGACAGGATAGCAGCGCTACGGCCGCACCTCGCACATCAGCGCGAGGAGATTGCGGTCGGGATCCCGGAAGAAGGCCATCCAGAGTTCATGATCGGCCAGCACCGCCGTGCGATGGGGCTTCGCCTCGAATGCGACGCCCCGCGCGACGAGCCCGGCATGGGCCGCAATGATATCCGGCACTCGGTAGTAGATGATCGATGCGCGGTGTTCGTCCGCGGCGCTCGCGGACACATCGAGCATCAGCCGCACGCCGCCGCAATCGAAGAATGCGAGCCCGGGCGGCGCCTGGAAGAGGAACCGCATGCCGAGCGTGTCCCGATAGAACACCACCGCGCGCTCGAGGTCCGCCACGGGGACGGCGATCTGGCCGATTTCCCGCAGGCCGAAGGACGCCTCCGTGCGATCCATGACATGCTCGCGCTAGCTGCCGCGGCGTGCGGGCAGCATCCGCCGCAGCGTGTCGTCGCGCAGGACATAGTGATGCAGCAGCGCGGCGGCTGCGTGCAGGCCGATCAGCCAGTAGCCGATGGTGCCCACCGTCTCGTGCAGTTCCTCGATCGACTTGCCGAGCACCTTGTCCGGCGAAATGAGAGGCGGCAATTCGAGCCCGAAAAACGGCACCGGCTTGCCCTCGGCACTCAGCACGAGCCAGCCCGCGATCGGCATGCCCACCATGAACAGGTACAGCGCGGCGTGGCCCAGTCGCGCGAGCCAGTTGGGCGCCTTCGGTCGGCGGCGCAGGTTCACGGCGAGACGCACGACGACGAGCAGCAGCACGCCGAGCCCGAGCATGAAGTGCCAGTGCTTGAGCGCCTCGCGCGTTTCGCTGCCCTTCGGAAAGTTCACGCGCAGTTCGATGCAGGCATAGACGGCTGCGATCAGCAGCAGCATCGACCAGTGCAGCGCGATGGACAGCGCGCTGTAACGTGCTTCGCCATTGCCGGGCATCGGTGGGCACCTCGAACCTGCGGGAGTCCCGCCGGCCGGGAGGATAGCACTGTCGCGGATTGCGCCCATCCGCACCCATTGGCCCCGATCAACTGCCCGTGCGGTGCTGCGGCCTGCCGAGGCGTGCGTCGACCTCGGCGGCGCTCAACCGGTCGATCTCGACCACCTTGCGCGCCGACCCGTGCCCGCCCACGACGCGCACGCAGCCACCCGGCAGCGAGAGCATTTCGGCGAGCAGCGCGCACACCGCGGCGTTGGCGCGCCCGCGCTCCGGCGGCGCGGTGACGCGCAGCTTGAGTGCATCGCCGAGCCAGCCGGCGAGTCCGCCCCGCGACGCGCCCGGCACCACTTTCACGGCGAGGCGGACCGGCGGCGTCACACGACGGCGCCGAACAGCTTGCCGATCGCCGCGGTCACGACCATGCCGAGCACACCCCAGAATGCGACCCGCGACGCCCCGCTGCAGACATTCGCGCCGCCCACGCGCGCGGCGAGCCCGCCGAGCACCGCGAGCGCGACGAGCGAACTCGCGCCGACGACCCATGGCGTAACGGCGAGCGGGCTGAGCCACGCCGCGAGGATCGGCAGCAGCGCGCCTGTCGCGAAGGTGGCCGCCGAAGCGAGCGCCGCCTGCACGGGCCGCGCCTGGTTCGACTCGAAAAGACCGAGCTCGTCGCGCGCGTGGGCTTTCAGTGCATCGTGCGCCGTGAGCTCCGCGGCGACCTGGTGCGCGAGCTGCGGCGAGAGGCCGCGCCGCACGTAGATCTGCGTGAGCTCGCGCAGTTCCGCGGCGGGATCTGCCTCGAGCTCGCGGCGTTCGCGGTCGATGTCGGCCCGCTCCGCATCGGACTGCGAACTCACCGACACATACTCGCCCGCCGCCATCGACATGGCACCTGCGACGAGGCTCGCAATCCCGGCGACGAGGATGTCGTCGTGCGACGCGGCCGCCGACGCGACACCGACGACGAGGCTCGCCGTGGAAAGGATGCCGTCGTTCGCGCCGAGCACGGCGGCGCGCAGCCAGCCACTGCGCGCGGAATAGTGACCCTCCGGGTGGAATCGGCGCATGGTGCGTCAACCTGCGGCGCGCCGGCTGCGGTATCCGGCCGCGATCAGCGCCATCGGCACCCCGATGCAGACGATGTGCACGGCGAGCCCGATCGCGAGGGCATCTGGCGGATACGACAGCCTGACCGGGAACGCGGACAGCGGCACGACGACAAGGTTCATCACCGCGTACACGACGACCCCGTAGGCCGCGCCCGCGAGCAGCGGCCGGCGCCAGGTCCACGGCAGGCGCACGGTAAAGCGGGCATAGATGCCGGCGATGACGATCATCATCGCGAAATGCAGCGCCAGACCGAGGATTCCGGTTCCCCACCCACCGTCGAATGACGGTCGGCCGAGGAGCCCGCTCGCCACCGACTGCAGGACGCGCAGCGGCGTCGAGCCACGCAGCGTGTTGATCACGACGGCGGCGACGATGTCGAGGGCGCCCGCGACCAGCCCCGCCCTGAGCGCGATGGCCTGCCAGATCCGCGTCGCGTCGCGGACGTCAGACATCGAGGAACTCCACGATGCCGGTCTGGAGCGAGTACTCGGCGCCGACGACGCGCAGCTTGCCGCGCCGGATCAGCTGCTCGATGGCCTGCGAGCCGCGTCGCAGCTGGTTCACCGAGGCGCGGATGTTCGCGCGCACCGAATGCCGCACGAGCGCCGCGTGATCGCGCGCGATGTCGGTCGCGAGCAGCGGCTCGATCGACGGGCGCACGCGGTCGACGATCGAACGCAGGCTGCGCGACTGCTCCGCCGCCGGGCGCGCGAGTTCCTCGAGTGTCGCGAGGATCGCGCCGCAGGTGGAATGCCCCACCACCGCGACGAGCGGCGTGCCGTAGCGCTCGGCGGCGAATTCGACGCTGTCCACCTGCGACGGCGCGACGATATTGCCCGCGACACGGATCACGAACAGGTCGCCGAGCCCCTGGTCGAAGATGATCTCGGCGGGAACCCTCGAATCGGAGCACCCGAGGATGATCGCGAACGGCGCCTGTGCGACCGCGACTTCCCGTCGTCGTGTCGGCGTGGCGCAGGCCTCGCTGCCGAGCGTTTCCGAAACGAAACGTTCGTTGCCCTTGCGCAGCCGCTCCAGTGCCTCGTCCGCGTCGATCATCGCTTCTCCGCTCCGTCACTCGATTCGCCCAGCGCCTTGTATCGCATCGGGGGCCGATTGGCGAGCGGCCGGGGGCGTTTGCGCACTGCCCCTGCGGCAGCACGACCGAATACTCCCTTGTGGTGAAAGTAGACCAATCGTGCCGCGCTTCGCGTGAGCGCGGTGTCGAGCATCAGATTGAATGCGAGATCGCTCTGGCAATGATCGAAGAGGAATCGCAGCAGGCGCTTCGCACGGAACCGCGGATATGAGCGGACGAAGGCAACGCTCGGGTCACCTCCGCGCCCGCGCAGGAACTCCGCCACGGCATGGCCCGCCGCGAGTCCGTGTTTCAGCGCCGTGTGGATACCACCCGCAGTCACCGGAGACACCATGCCCGCGGCATCGCCGACGAGCAGCGCTCGCGGCGTGGCGACCGGGTTGACGACGCCACCGCACGGTATGAGTCCGGCGCGTACGCCGGTTGGCGCAATGCCTCGCAGATCGATTGCCGGAGCGATCTTCGTCAGGAATGCGTCCATGGCACGTCCGGGCTCGAGCCCGTTGCGTGCATCGATCCGGCGTGCGAGCCCAGCCTGGACGCCCCCGACACCTTCCAGCACCCAGCCGATATAGCCCGGTGCAATCTTGCGATCGATGAAGCAATGCAGCCTGTCGGGATCGGCCAGTGTCCGCCCGGCAAACTCGTATTCCACGCCGGCAAGAAACTTCCGGCTTGCGCCGAGCCCGAGCACGCGTGCGACATGCGAGCGCGGACCGTCGGCGCCGATCAGGAAACGGGTCGCGCCGAAGCCTGCGACGCTGAAGCCGTTGTGCACCCGCTGTGCGTGTGTGAACACCGTGCTGTTGGCAATCGTTGCGCCTGCCCGTTCCGCCGCGCGCGCGAGCCAGCGCATGACTGCCGGCGTGTTCGTGGCGAGGAAGTAGTAGCCGGGAGCCTCGAGATCGACATGCCGCAGGTTCGGCGCATGGAGGCGCACCCCCGGAATCCGGCGCACGAGCGGCGCCGGCAGCGCTTCGAGCAGCGCGATCTGGTCGACCGCGTCCTTGACGATGATGCCGGTGGTGTGCAGCCTCTCGCCGACATCCGTTTTCTTCTCGATGATCACGACGCGCAGCCCGGCGCTCGCGATCGCGATGGCGCTCGCGAGGCCCGCAAAGCTCGCGCCGACGATCACGCAGTCCGCGTCGGTCGTCATGACCTCAGCCGGGCACCCGCGGAAGCTGCGGCCATGCCGGCACGTTCTCGAGGCCCTCGTCCCACCCGGCCCGGCTCGCGGTGAAAATGTGGGCATCCGGGCGAATGGACAGTTCGCTGTCGAGGCTCCCCGCCGGCACGACGAGCAGACCGGGGTCCTGGTACGGCAGTGCCGAGCCGCACACCCTGCAGAAGCACCGGCGGTGCCGGGTTCCCGCGAGCCCGTACGACTGCACCGAGCGTTCGCCCGCGAGCCATTGGAGCTCCGCCGTCGCCGAGAACAGGTTGGCCGCGTGCGCCGAGCCGGTGTCCTTGCGGCAATGGCTGCAATGACAGAGATAGAAGCGATCGAAGGAACCGCATACTTCGAAGCGCACCTCGCCGCACAGGCAGGATCCCGAATGTGTTGCGCTCAACTGCAAGACCCCCGCGCGGTACGCCACGACCGCACGCCATCTTGCGCCTCGTGCAGTCACTCGTGCGACCACCCTGCGCACCCATGCGGCGAGAAGTGACCTGGCAGCGGCATGGATACCACATGGAATGCCCGGCATGCCGCCGCAGGGCCCGCTCCCGCCTATGACGCCGGTGCGCGGCGGATGGGGCGGTTATACGTGTGAAACCTGGTATCGCGCACCCAGCCGAGTGCTTCGTAGAGGGCCTGCGCGGGCAGGTTCGTTCTCGCGGTCATGAGATCCATGCGCACCTTGCCGTTGTCGGCCGCGAGGTTCTCCGCGGCCTCGAGCAGCGCCCGCGCAGCGCCTGCGCGCCGTGATGCCGGCGCGACGTAGAGGTCATACAACGTGAAGATGGGGGCGGCCTCGACCGAACAGAACGTCGGGTAGAGCTGGCAGAAGCCGACGATGCGCCCTGCACTGTCCGATGCGACGAGGATGACGGACTCGCGGTTTGCGAGCCGTGCCCGGACATAGTTCGTCGCGAGCGGCAGGTCCGGGCTGCGCTCGTAGAACTGCCGATAGGCATCGAACAGCACCGCGACCGGCTCGATGTCCGCCAGCGTCGCCTGTCGTACAGCGATCGTGTTCACGAAGGATTTGCCTCCAGGGCCGGTTGCGCCGTGCGCAGCAAGATGATGGCGTACACCACGGCATTGCCGACGAGCACCGACACGCCGGCGATCAGCTCGAGCCGGCGCGGCATGCCTCGCGGGTACACGGCGCGCCCGACATAGTGCTCGATGAACCCGCCGCGATACCCGGCCTGCCCGGCTCGCGCGCGCAGGCGCTGCTCCACGGGCGTGAGCGGGCAGGTCAAGCTCATGAGGTTGACGGCCGACGACCAGGCGACGACCGGAACATGGATCCACGCCCATCGCCAGTCCATCGCGACGCAGATTCCGCCGAATACGGCCGACGCCGCAAACAGGAAGTGCGCGAGGAGCACGAGGTCCGCGGCCACCCGATAAGGCATGCCTGCAAACTAGCCGGTGCCTGCGGACGATGTCCACCGCAGCAGGAGGCATCGCCGCCCTCGCCGCTTTGCGCGGCGCGGCCACGTGCCCACACTTTAGGCTCACCGGATTGTTTGGAGTACCATCGGCTGTCAGGTGGTCTGTCGGGGTACGTCGCCATGTATCAGGACATCATCTGGACCGTCGCGCTCGCCGCGATGGGGCTCGTAGCCCTGGGTTTCCTGTGGGTGATCTCGCAGGCCGGCAAGGCCGCGGATGCCGCCTCCTCGCAGCGCGCGTATCATGGTGCGAACGTCCTGCGTCGCTGGCTGTTCGGGATACTGCTCGTCGTTTTCGCCGGAGTCACCTGGGCGTCGCTGCACCGCTTCCCGATTCCGCGCCAGCATGCGGCCCTCGACGCGGCGCAGGTCGTGGATGTCATCGGTCGACAGTGGTCGTGGGAGGTGAGCACGACCACGCTCACGACCGGTACGCCGGTCGAGTTTCGCGTCACGAGCGGTGACGTGAACCATGGCTTTGCGATCTATGCGCCGGACGGCCGCATCGTCACGCAGACCCAGGCCATGCCGGGGTTCACGAACCGGATCCTGTACACGTTCACCGAGCCCGGCGCCTACCGCGTGATGTGCCTCGAGTACTGCGGCCTCGGCCATGCGCCGATGGTGAGCGAGTTCCAGGTGGTCGCACCGGAGGGGAACTGAGATGGCCACACTCACGATGTATCCGGACGATGAACGCCTGTCGCGCGGCGAGCGCAGCGTCTTCAACCTGTATCTCGTCAGTGCGGTCGCGCTGTTCGTGCTGATGATGCTGCTCGGGCTCGCGATGCGGATGTCGCAGGGCAACTGGCTGGCGCTCGCACCCGACCTCTTCTATCGCGTGCTGTCGATGCACGGCGCCGGCATGGTCGGCACGATGGGCCTCGTGACCACCGCGGTGATGTGGTTCTTCCTGCGCAAGTACGTCACGCTGCACCTGTGGGCCTTTCTCGCCAA
>WBZO01001733.1_pt2 | contig 18570 bp, 19 predicted proteins | sample 5204261 | NCBI WGS metagenome assembly WBZO01 (sample SAMN12412400, study PRJNA552823) | activated sludge metagenome | isolation source: activated sludge from anammox sidestream of wastewater treatment plant... | place: USA: North Carolina | collected 2017-09
TGCTGATCACATTCTTTCTGCTGTGGCTGCCCTTCGGGGACGTGGCCTGGTCAGAACTGGGGCTGCTGTTCTACTTCCTGCTCATCGTCCTGCTGTTTGATCTGTTCTGGACGATCTTCGTCATGAACTGGGCGGCGCTCTACCCGGAAGTGGCTGTGAACGAGGAGCAGCGAGCCAACGTAGCCGCCCTGCGCGAGGTCTTCTCGATCATCGGCCTGCTGGTCGGTGTGGCGCTGCCGCCGCTGCTGGCGGGGGCGGACTGGAGCAATCGCGGCTCGATGGTCGTGTTACTGACGGCGGTCACGCTCGTGTCGCTGTTCCTCAGTCTGCTGGGCAGCAAGGAGCGGCCCGAGTTCGCCGCCGAGCCGGCGCCGCCCTTCCGCGAATCGTTGCGGCAGACGTTTCGCAATCGTAACTTCCTCTTTTTCCTCAGCGCCAATCTGATGATCCAGTACATTTTCCTGGGGCTGGCGGCATCGATTCCGTTCTATGCGAAATATGTGCTGCACATCCAGGAGCCAACGACGTTGGGCGGCCTGACGCTGGACGTGGAAATGCAGAACTCGCTGCTGCTGGCGGGGGCGTTTCTGATCGCGCTGCCGGCCATGGTGCCGTGGTGGTGGCTGGCTCGGCGTTTTGGGGCGTGGCGCGCCCTGCGGATGGCGTCGCTTCTGGGCGCGGTGACGGCCATCTATTTCTTCTTTCCCAACACATTCGCCGGCGGCCTCATCGGCACGGTCGCCTTCGGCATCTCTCTGGCCGGGTTGCTCATGCTGACCGATCCGCTCATTGCCGACATCACCGACGAGGACGAGGTCAAGAACGGCGCGCGACGCGAGGGGATGTTCTTCGGCATGAACGGGTTGGTGATTCGCTTCGCCTTCGTCATTCACGGCATCCTGACGGCCATCATCTTCACGGTGACCGGCTACGTCAGCCCCAGCCCCGGCGTTCTCTATCCGGTGCAGCCCGATTCAGCGATCTTCGGCCTGCGGTTCCTGACCGGCGGCGTCACGTCGGCGGCGTTGCTGGCGGCGTTCCTGTTGTTGGGCTACTACACATTGCACGGCGAAGCGGCCGAACGCGTCCGGGCCGATGCGGCCGCGCTGCAGGCGATAAAGAAGCAGAAGCTGGAGACGACCGGGGAATGACGGGTTACTCGCCCCAGTTCCAGTGGCTCATCCGTTGCGCCATGCGGTAACTGGTCAGGTCCAGCTGCAGCGGCATGACGGAGACGTAGCCCTCCGCCAGCGCGCCAAAGTCGGTGCCGTTGTCGGGGACGCCGATGGGGTAATCGCCGCCGATCCAGTAGTAGGGCACGCCGCGCGGGTCGAGGCGCTCGTCCAGCCGGTCGCGATAGACACGCATCCCCTGGCGGGTGACGCGCACCCCCTTGATCTCGGCCGCGGGCAGGCAAGGGATATTGACGTTGAGCAGCAGGTCGGGCGCCAAGCCATTGTCGATAGCTGCCTTGACGATCCGTTGGGCATAGCCGGCGGCCGTGACATAGTCGCGCTTGTCCTCGGCGTTGTTGGCGGCCAGCGAGAAAGCAAACCCGGGCACTCCGGTGATGACGGCCTCCATAGCCGCCGTCACCGTGCCGCTGTAGGTGACATCGTGGCCCAGATTGCCGTAGGAGTTGATGCCCGACACCACCAGATCAACCGCCGGCACGCGGCCGAGCATGGCCAGCGCGACGCAGTCGGAGGGGGCGCCGTCGCTCATGAGGGCGGGCGTGCCATCGTCGAGGGCCGTTTCCTGGACGCGCAACGGGCGGTGGAGCGTCTTGACATGGCCCCCGCCCGACCAGTTGCGGTCGGGCGCCAATACCGTCACATCGCCCAGGGATCTCATGGCCTGGGCAAGCGCGAGAAGACCGGGCGCGTGCACGCCGTCGTCGTTGGTGACTAATATATGCATAAGCTGATTATCCATCAAGTTGGCGAATCGTCACAGATCATCTTCATTCGCCCCCAACTAAAAACGCCTCGTTGCGATCCTACAAGCACAAGTCTATAATCAGATTAAGTTATTGTCGGCAATCGTTCAAGGAGCAATGTGTAATGACGGCAACCGTCGGTGAAATGTCTCCCTCCGAACTGCACGAGATGATCGATTTCATCATCGAACAAAAGCTAAGGGAGTTGCTCGGTGATGAAGATGAGGGTTTGCAATTGCGAGAAGAAATAGCGACTCGCCTTCAGAAACAACGCAGCGCCATCATCGCCGGTGACCGCGGTCGATCACTCAATGAAATTGCGTCTCGATTTGAGACTGATTGAAGCCCGATTAACGCGCCATGTATCACGTTCGGATATTAGACGCCGCTGTCGATGACCTTGAGAGCCTGGATCGGCCCGTCGCCCAACGTATTATACGGCGCATCCAATGGCTGGCTGATAATCTCGATGCCGTGAACCGTGAGACGCTGACCGGCCAATTCGCCGGCTATTTTAAACTCCGCGTCGGCAACTATCGCGTTATCTACGAATTATTGGAAGAAGAACAACTTCTGATCGTCCACGTTATTGGACATCGTCGCGACATCTACCGACGATAGTCGAAGGCCTCCCTTCAAACCTATCCCAAACGCCTCCACTTGAAAATGTTCACCTGTGCGGGGCAAGCCCTTCTCAGTCGCGCCGGCTGCGACCGTAACCACCGCCACCCAAAACGCCGATATCAAGCAGGAAGCCAAGAGCCAGCACGGCCCAATCCAGACCGGCTACGCCTCCAGGAGCCACCAGCACATAGGCCATCGTCGTCCAGGGCACAAAGATAATGCCCAGGATCGGGTACAAGATATTGCTGAAAACGGCCGACCAGCGCGCCGGATCGATGAGCCACCAGGCGAAGCCAGCCACACGCGGGCCGATGAAAAGGAGTAACGATAAGACACAGCACATAGAATCCTCCCAAGGCGATGACGACTATACGATGACGACTAGCTGGTCTTCACCCGCTCCGTCTCCACGGCGATGTTATAGTCCACGGGTGGATAGTGCGGGTCCATGTCGCGCAGCGTCTCAGCCACGAGATTGGACAACAGCCAGTCGCGATGCCATTTGCGATCGGCCGGGATAACATACCACGGCGCGTAATCGGTGGAACAATTGGTCAGCGCCACCTGATACGCTTCCTGATACAAATCCCACAATTCACGCTCATCGACGTCGGCCGGATTATATTTCCAATGTTTGGTCGGGTCGTCCAGCCGGGCCAGCAGGCGCTCTCGCTGCTCGTCGCGGGAGAGGTGAAGCATGACCTTGACGATCGTCATCCCGCCGTCGGTAAGTTTCTTCTCCCAGGCGTTGATCTCATCATAGCGCGCGCCCCAGACTTCAGGCGGGACGAGGTTGCGGACGCGCACGATGAGCACATCCTCGTAATGGGAGCGGTCGAAGATGCCGATAGAGCCGGGCGGAGGCAACGCCTTCTCGATGCGCCACAGATAATGATGGCGCAGCTCCTCTTTCGTCGGCGCTCCAAAGCCGGCCACGCGCAGGCCGATCGGTTCGCTGATGCGCCCAATGGCCTTGACCGCGCCGCCCTTGCCCGACGTGTCCATGCCTTGCAGAACGACGAGCAGCCGTCGTTTGCCGCCGCCCTTCATCTCAGCGAACAGGCGCTCCTGCAATCGGGTCACTTCGTCTTCAAGGGCCAACGCTTCTGCGCGCGCCTCGGCCTTGTCAGTTGGCCCGGCCAGAACCCGGCGCGGATCAGCGGTCCCCAGGTCAAAACCCGGCCCCACTCGCAACAACTCGCGCACGCCGCCGGCCGGCAGCTCGATCCGCTCGCTCATTTTCTGCTTCTTGTCACCTTGTTTCTTTCCCATTACTAGCCTCTATACGGTGAATACGAGTAAACGTTTCACCCCCGCGAGGCTGCCGGGGGCGCGCCTCGCGGGGGTGGTAACCTGGACACAAATTTAATCGAAGCCCCCGAGCTTATTGGACGGGAGCGAACACCAGCGTACCGCTCTCATAGAGCATCGTGATAGCCAGGTTGCCATCCTGGAAAGCATAGCTACTGGCATTGGTCAGACCGCCCAGGAAGAACTGGTCGAACGATGCCGGGCCACAATACGCCATGGTAATCGGGCCGGGCGTAGTCGTGATCGTGCCGCCGTCGCCGGTCGTATAGCCCATACTGCCGGAGTTGCAATCAGCCTGGAAGTTGGCCGTGCCGTCGGCGTTGAAAGTGATCGTGTAACGCGACGGATCGGGGATGACGATCTCGCCATCCGATTTGACGACCCTGGTCAGCTGCCAGGGCGTGCCGGTCAACTCGTTGCCCTTGGCGATGGGCGGTTTGATGCCCAAATCACCCTTGGACGGACCTTGCGCGCCTTCGGCCGTCTCGTCGGGGATGCCTGCGAAACGCATCGTGCCGCTATCGGCGATCATATCCAGCAGCAGATCGCCGTTATCGGCGAAGGAGTAGACAGCCGCCGCCTGCAAGCCGGCCAGGAAGACCTGGTCTTGCGATTCGGGGCAGAAGGCTCGCGTCATGGCGCCGAGGGTGAGGCTGATGCTGCCGTCCTCGCCGGCGGTGTACTCAGCGTTGCCCACGTTGCAGTCGGCCTTGATGCCCGCCGTGCCGTCATCAAAGAAGACGATGGTGTACCGGCTGGGATCCTCAACGGTGATCGTCTCGATAGCGGTCGTCGTCGAATTCCATTGCCAGGTGACGCCGGTCAGCATGGGGCCGGTCTCGACTTCGCCGGCGGCGCGCAACCGGATCGAACCGGAGCTGGACGGCAAGTCCAGCACCAGGTCGCCGTCGATGAACGAGTAGAGGGCGACGTTGGGCAGCGCGGCGGTGAGCAGATCGGCCTGCGAATCTTCAGGGCAAGCCACGAGCGTAGACGGGCCGAGGGTGATCGTCATCGCGCCGCCTTCGCCGGTGGTGTAACTGCCGATGACGTTATTGCAGTCGGCCTTGACAAGCAGCGTGCCGTCCTCGTTGAAGGTGATCTGATAGCGGGAAGGATCGTTCGCGGTAACGACGCCATCGCCGGCGGTCGTCGAAATCCACTCCCAGACGATGCCGGCCAGCGCGGGACCGGTTCCAGCTTCGCCGGCGGCGCGCAACCGGATCGAACCGGAGCTGGACGGCAGGTCGAGCACCAGGTCGCCGTCGATGAACGAGTAGAGGGCGACGTTGGGCAGCGCCACGGTGAGCAGATCGGCTTGCGAATCTTCGGGACAAGCCACGAGCGTAGACGGACCGAGGGTGATCGTCATCGTGCCGTCTTCGCCGGCGGCGTAACTGCCGATGACGTTATTGCAGTCGGCCTTGATGACCAGCGTACCATCGTCGTTGAAGGTGATCTGGTAGCGCGACGGGTCGTTGACCTCGATCGTCTCTTCGGCTGTGGCAGTGGAGATCCACTCCCAGGTCACGCCGGTGAGGGCTTGGGCATGGGTGTCGTCCGGCACCTCCCCCGTGTCGTCAGTGACGCCGGTGCGGAACATGATCGTGCCGCTGCCGGCCCTCAGGGTCATGAGCAATTCGCCGTCCTGAACCGAGTAGCTCTCGGCCGCGCTCAAACTGTTGATAAACAGTTGATCCTGAGAATCAGGCCCGCAAGCCGCGAGGGTTACCGGGCCGGGCAAGACCTGGATGTTGTGGCCATCGGTGACAAATTGCAAAATAGCGGTGTTACAGTCGGCCTGAACGTTCATCGAGCCGTCGGGGTTGAACACAACCGTGTAGCGGGTTGGGTCGTTGATCCCCGTCTGACCCGCCGGGTCGAGCAGGATCGACCACTCCCAGGTGACGCCAAACAGATCGCTGCCGGCGTCGGCCGGCGCATCCGCGGGAGTCTCCGGCAAATCAGAAGCCGGTGGGGCCATATCCTCGGTAACAGCTCCGGCCGGCGCGGCCGAAGTCGGCAACAGTTCGGGGGGTTTCGGCCCCATGGTGTCGCAAGCAGCCAGAGCCAGCAACAGGATCAGGGTCACGAATAAGGCAAGACGCTTCATTTCTCTCACTCCCATAAGACAGACATTCCTCATTCAGGGAGCAGCTACCCACGGATCAACCTTTGGGCTGCCCCTAGTAAACATAATACCCTACGATGGGGCGTTCTGCAATGGCCTGCTTGGCAGCGTTTCATATTTTTTTACTTAGGCCTAGCTGGCTGATATTCTTGCCCCTCGAATGAGGTTACGGGATACTAGACCGAATTTGATGGTCCGCCTCCGCCGCGCGACGACCATGGCCGTGGTCGCGCGTGGTCGCAAGCAAAATTATGATTCATCATTTCTGAGTTGCGCCGATGTCTACTTATCACAAATACTTTCTGGCTGCGTTGGCCTGCTTCGTTCTGGCCGGCAGCACCGGAGCGCTGTTCCGTTTCGGGCCGATCTACGGCATACCTGGGCTGAATTACGGCAACGTACGTCACGCCCATTCCCATCTGATGGCTTTCGCCTGGGCCACACCCGGGATCATGGCGCTGATGGGCGCGCTGTTGCCCCGCCTCACCGGGCGCCCGCTGCGGCGTGGCTTCCGTGTCATCGTCCCGGTCACTATCGGCCTGGGGCTAATCGCCTATGTGCCGTATTTCATGTACGGCTACAGCACGGCCAATATCGGTGGGGCGATCCTGCCGCCGGCGGCAGTGGCCGCCATGTTCAACATCATCGCCTGGTATGTCTTCGCCGTCATCTACTTCATGCAGGTATGGCGGGCGCCGAAGACCCGGGCGCTGTGGCTGATGAACGCTTCGGTCATCTTCATGCTGCTGGCCACGATAGGCATCATGCTCATGCCGTTCCTTCACGGCGAGCGCTTCGAGAACCCGCTGTGGGGGCTGGGCCTCACCCTCATGTTCCTCGACGGGTTCATCGAGGGCTGGTTTGTGCCGGCTATCCTGGCCTTCGCCTACGCAACCATGCCCGACGCCGGGCGCCATCCGTGGGCGCGGGTCAGTGGCGATTTGCTGGTGGCCGGGCTGCCGTTCGTCTTCCTGCTGTCCTTACCGATCGGGGTTATGCCGCCGGCGCTGCGGCTGGTGGGCAGCCTGGGCGGGTTGCTGGTGGCCGCCGGCACGCTGGGCAACGTAGTGGCCTTGTGGGGTAGCACGAGACACTCGGTCGTCGGGAAGCTGTGGCGCGCGCCGCTGTTCTTCCTGGCGCTGAAGAGCGTCGTCCTGCTGCTCATGGCTATTCCGGTCACGGGCCGCTGGGTTGAGCTTGTCCAGTTACGTATCTTCTACCTGCATATCATCACCCTGGGCACGGTCACGCTGGGGTTATTCGCCGCGGCCGAGCGGCAATGGCTTGTGCCCGGCCGGGGCTGGATGACGGCAACCATCGTCCTGCTGATCCTGACGCTGATCCCGTTGACGGGGCTGTGGCCGCTGGCGCTGGGCGGGCCGTGGACGCGGCAGGCGGCGGCCTGGGCGACGCTGGGGCCGGTGCTGGTGGCTATCGCGGTGTTGATCGTCAGCTGGAGACGCCGGAATAGCCCGGAGGAATTGCCTGACGTCTAGTGTAAGCAGCGTTCCGATTCAAGTTTGCAATACCAATCATCATTTTTGCGCTATACTGTAGCTATGGACCAAGTGCTGACGACTATCCCCGCGCATTTCGACGGTAAAGAGATCAAGCTGGACGTGCCCATGCAACTGGAACCAAACACGCGCTTGCTGGTCACAATTCTCGATCCGTCCAAAGGGTTGCTCTATGATATGATGAACGCCTCGACCCGCTCCCTGGCGCAGATCTGGGATAACGACGAGGACGCCGTCTATGACACCTATTGAACCGGGCCAGGTAGTACTCCTCTTCAAGTTTGCATCACGTGTCAAACCATATAAAGTTACACGTCGGGCTCGCTGACCGGACGGCCCGAGAATAGCTTATGCCACCACAAACTCGCTGGCACATCAAGAGTGCCTTTGTCTATTTCGCCGCAGCCATGACGCTGGGCGTCTTCCTGTCGCTGGGCGCGGTGATGCAGATCTCCAGATGGATCGCCTATCTGTCGCCCGTTTTCGTCCACCTGATCATGGTCGGCTGGGTGACGCAGATGATCATCGGCGTCATCTTCTGGATGTTCCCCATCGTCAACCGGGCCAAACCGCGCGGCAGCGAAGGCCTGGCCTGGGCCACCTACGTCTTGCTCAATGTCGGCCTAATCCTGCGCGTGCTGTGCGAGCCGCTGAACGCGGCCAATCCGGGCGGCTTGTGGGGTTGGGGGTTGGTCGCCTCGGCCGTGTTCCAATGGCTGGCGGCCGTCTTCTTTGTCTATAACTCCTGGCCGCGCGTTAAGGAACGGTACCGGGGAAACTAGCCATGCCGCGCCTGAGCCAATGGTTCGTCAAGCTGGCCTTCATCTATATGCTGGCCGGGTTCACTCTGGGGGCGCTGCTGCTGGGGCACAAGGGGCAACCGTTTCATCCGGCCTTGTGGAACTGGTTGCCGGCCCACTACGAGTGGCTGCTGATGGGCTTCGTGGCCCAGCTGACGCTGGGCATGGCCTTCTGGATCACGCCGCGCTTCTGGAAGCCGCCGCGACGAGGCAACACCACCGGCGCCTATGTGGCCATCGTCCTGCTCAACGCGGGTATTCTACTGGCGTCGTTAGGACCGGTCTTCTGGGCCACGATCACGCCATGGGCGCTCGTTATCGGCCGGGCGCTGGAAGCGGGCGCGGCCGTCGCCTTTGCCCACGCGATCTTCCCGCGCGTCGTCGGACGCGAGGGCTAGGCCGCTACCTCGCCACGTTCTCCCGAACGCGCGGAGCGATCTCCGCCATAAACCGCTCCAGCTGGTCGCCGGGCGGCTCCGGCAGACCCAGAACGAACGTATCCATGCCGACCTCAAGGGCCAGATGGGTCAGCTCGTCCACCCACTGCGCCACGCCGCCGGTGAACGGCTCGGCCGAGGCGCCGTTGCCGATGCGCCCCATAACGTTGTAGATGCGCCGGATCGAAGCCGGCTCGCGCCCGGCAGCGGCGGCCGCGTCGTCGATGCGAGCCTGCATCTGCGGCAGGACAGCCGGCGGAGTGTAGGATGAGGACGGCACCCAGCCGTCGGCCAGCCGCCCTGTAAGCTCGAGCATGCGCGGCCCGTAGGCACCTAACCAGATGCCCATCGGGTGCGCCGGCACGGGGCCGGTGTGGGCGCCGCGCAGCTGGTAGAACTCGCCCTGATAGCGAGCGCCACGTTTGCCGCTCCAGAACAGCTTGATGATGTGCATCGCCTCTTCCAGCGCGGTCACGGCCTGGCCGGGAGTGCGTCGGGAGCTGCCCATGGCGTAGATGCCTTCCCAGAACGCGCCCGCGCCCAGCCCCAATTCGACGCGGCCGCCGCTCATCAGGTCGAGCGTCGCCGCAGACTTGGCCAACACGGCCGGCGGCCGCAGCGGCAAGCTGGCTACATCGGGGAACAGCCGCACGCGCTCCGTCTGCGCGGCGATGAACGCCAGCAGCGTCCACGTGTCGAGGAAGGCGCTCTGATAGGGATGGTCCTGCACGCCGATCAGGTCGTAGCCCGCCCGGTCGCAGACGAGCGCCCGGCGCAACGTCTCGTTGACGTCGGCGGCGCTGGGGGTTAGAAAATAGCCAAACTGGATGTCGTTGCCGTAGTACATAATTCACTCTTGAGAGATGGGCTGTAAATCACCTAAGCCAACTCGTCGTTATCAGAGTATAGCAAATCGCCGCTCAAAAGATTTCAGGGGCCTGGGACGCAGTAGCGGATGAGACAAAGGTGACGGAAACTGTAGCGCAAGTAGCAGCCGGCTTAACGAGTTGATTGTGTCGAGTTCACTCAAAATATGCTAGAATGTCGCCATGGCTCGCTTCGCCAGAACCGCCTATTTCGATTTCATGAGGATGCGGCCGGATCGGGCCTTCATCAAGGACGAGTGGATTGAGCAAACAATCGAGAACCCAATCTATGAAGAAATTCAAGACGATGGACGTATTCGCCGGTGGGCAGCGATCGAGGAGCTAGAAGGGCGTTTTCTGCGCGTTGTATTGTTGCCAGATGGCCAAACAGTCCACAATGCGTTTCTGGACAGGCGCTTTCGAGGTAAACCACGATGATCATTAGATACTTCCCCGACACCGATACGCTCTATCTCGCGTTCACCGAGCGCGAGGTCGCCGAGACCGTAGATTTCAATGAAGATACTCTCCTCGATATCGACGCGGACGGCAATATCGTCGCTATAACCGTGGAACATGCCCGCGCCAGGGTCGACCTCAGCGACATTTCCTTCCAACAAGTGATCGCCGCCGAGCCGATTGGCTCGTAGAGGCGCGCTGCTGGGGCGTCTCCTGCTGGGGCGTCTTCGGCGATCACAGATGGCAGTAGTACCTACCCATCCTGTCTATACCTCCATAACACAAACTGTCCGGTCCGCGTGAGACGAGCCGGACAGTTCGACCAATAATATATTCAAAAGCTGCGAAGCGCTTAAACGGCCGTCGCCGTTCGTCTATTCGTCCGCCCGCACGACCGTCCGAGCCTTCTTGGGCAGATCCATCGGCAACGAATGCCGCTGGATGCCGTCGAACTGGCGCAAGGCGTTGGCCACGGCGGCGGCCGTCGGCACAAGGCCGATCTCACCCACGCCCTTCGCGCCATAGGGGCCGTTGGGGTCGGGCACCTCAATGCCAATGATCTCCACCTCGGGCATCTCCTTGGCCCGCAGGATACCCATCTGGCGCAGGCGGGTGGTCTTGGGGAAGCCGTCGACCATATCCATCTTCTCGGTGATGGCATAGCCCAGTCCCATATGGACGGAGCCTTCCAGCTGCCCCTCGAACAGCGTCGGGTTATAGATGCGGCCCGCGTCATGGGCGGCCGTTATCTTCTTCACCTGGCCGTCATCATCGAGGATGACGATTTGCGTGGCGTAGCTATAGGAGTAGTGGGTGACGATCTTGCCTTCCTCGGCCTCGCCCGGCTTGGTCGTCCAGTCGACGGAGAACGTGCCGTCATACTTGCGGCCGGCCAGCTCGGCCAGGGTGTGGGTCTCGAGGTCCTTGGCCAGTTTCCTGGCGGCGTTGATGATGGCGTTGCCGACCAGCGACGTGGCTCGCGAGGCGGTCGTCATGCCCGCTTCGGCCTTGAAGGCGGTATCGACGCGCACCTTGACGATGTTGGGGTCGATACCCGTTTCCTGGCCCAGCGTCTGTACGGCGATGGTGTGAACGCCCTGCCCCATCTCCGTCCAGCCGTGATCGATATAGATGCGGTCGGCCGATTCGACGGTGATGCTGGCCAGCGACTGATCGGGCAAGCCGTTGCCGATGCCGGTATTCTTGATGCCGCAGGCGATGCCGGCGTACTTGGCGGCGCGGAACTCGTCGCGCACGGCCAACAAAGTGTCGCGCGCGCCGGCCCCGGCCCGGATGATCTGCCCGGTGGAGGTCATGCCGCCGTTGGTGATGGCGTTGTCATAGCGGAACTGCCAGCGGTCGAAGCCGCCCTGCAGGCAGAGGTCGTCGATGCAGCTCTCGAGGCCAAAGGCAGCCTGATTGACGCCGAAGCCGCGCATGGCCCCGCAAGGTACGTTGTTGGTGTAGGCGGCCAGCGCCTCGACATCGGCCGCGGGCACGGAGTAAGCCCCGGTGGAATGGCCGGCCGCGCGCTCCAGCACCTCATTGCCGACCGAAGCGTACGCGCCACTGTCGCCGACGAACTTGACCTTGACGTAGGTCAGCATGCCGGCGGCGTCGCAGCCGACGGTATAGTCCATCCAGATAGGATGGCGCTTGGGGTGCATCATGATCGACTCGTCGCGGTTGAGGTTGACCTTGACCGGCCGGTCGCACAGGTAGGCCATGATGGCCGCGTGGCCCTGCACAGTCATGTCTTCCTTGCCCCCGAAGCCGCCACCGTTGGGCACCAGAATCACGCGTACGGATTCCAGCGGCAGGCCCAGGATCTTGGCGATCTGCGTCCGGTCGTCATAGACGCCCTGCCCCTGCGAGAGCACGGTGAGGACGACGCCCTCGTTGTCGGGGTCGTAACCCATCGATCCCGCGCCGTCGCGGATCGGCTCGGCCACGGAGCTTTCGGTCTCCATGAAGCCGTGCTCGATGCGCTGCGTCTGGAAGATGCCCTTGGCAGTGTAGGCGGTGTTGGCCAGCGCCTTCTCCATGTCGCCACGGACGAAGGCCGTGCGACCCAGCAGGTTGCCGTTGGCGTTCGTGTGATTGACCTTCGGCGCGCCGGGTTCCAGCGCCTTGTGCGGATCAGTGACCGGCTCATAGACTTCATACTCGACCTTGATCAGGGCAGCGGCGGCGCGGGCGATGGCTTCCGATTCGGCCACCACGCCGGCCAGCACGTCGCCGACGTAGTTGGTCGTCTCGCCGACGGCGATCATCACCGGCCAGTCCTGATGGATGAGGCCGATGTAGCGGTCGCCGGGCACATCGGCGGCGGTGATGACCCGCGTGACGCCGGGGTAAGCCTCGGCGGCGCTGGTGTCGATGCTGAGCACGCGCGCCCGGGGGTGATCGCTGAAGCGCAACGCGCCGTAGAGCATGCCGGGCCAGAAAATGTCGCCAACATACTGGTGGCGGCCCAGCACGAGGTCAGACGCAAAATATTTGGGATGGCGGCCGCCCACTCGAGCATCGGGCACAGGCGGCGGCACTTCCTCTTCCCGATGGATGGCGTCGGCGGCGACCTCGATAGAGTCGATGATCTTCTTGTAGCCGGTGCAGCGGCACAGGTTGGGGGTCAACGCCTTGGCGATCTCCTCGCGGGTCAGGATATCGTTCTTGTTGATCAGGGCGTTGGCCTGCATGACGATGCCGGGGATGCAGAAGCCGCACTGCACGCCACCCTTGGCGACGAAGGCGTTGGCGTAGACGTTTTGACGGTATTCGCCCAGCCCCTCGATGGTCGTGACATGGCCGCCGGCGACGCGCTTCATCGTCGTGGCGCAGCCCAGCACCGCCTTGCCGTTCAAATCGACGGTGCACGCGCCGCAAGCCGCCTGGGGCGCGCAGCCATCCTTGAGCGAGGTGATATGCTCGTGCAAACGCAAATAAGACAGCAGGGATGTCTCCGGATCGCCGTCAAACTGCTTCAGTTCGCCGTTTAGCCAAAATTCCATAGCTTTCTACTCCTTCGGATAAGAGGCAACAGGTGCCAATAAATTAGGAACAGTCAATGAATGACAGCGGCCGGCGGAAAAAATGCCCACCGCCATGCGTCGGCCGTGAGTACGATGAACAGGAGACCGATAGCCAGGGCCATCAGCTCGTGAGGCAGGCCGCGAACGACTAATGTACTGAGGCCAAAGATCGCGGGCAGGAAAGCCAGGGCCTGCGCCACACGCCAAAGGCCGCCACGAGAACGAAACCAGCCCGCCAACAACAAAAAATAGACGGACAGACCGGCCCACTTAAGGCCGGTGGCGACGCGCAATCGAGCCAGCATCAATCCAGGATCATCGCCGAGCGCCAGGCCGCGCGTCAGACCCAGCAGCTGGACATTTTCTATTACGTCGGCCAGCCAGATGAGCGGGGCCAACGCCACGGCGACATAGAAGATCGATTGCCCCGTGCGGCTGGCCACAGCCAGCGCGTACGTGCCCAGCAGCAGGCTGTAGCACGTCATGAACAGGAAATCCCACCGGTTCACCCGGTCCATCCCCGCGGCCGAGCCGGGCGGCTGGAAGAGCTGCTCGACCTCTTGCTGAGTTCGGGCGAATTCAAAGGCCATCACAGGCGTGATGAAACCGGGCGGTAGAGGGCCAACCTGGCGAGGGCCGACACGCGAAAGGATCAACAACACGGCCAGCGTCCCGAGGCCAAAGATGCCGCTAAGGAGGAAGAGTCGATCACGCATCGCGCAGTTAAAGTCGGGCCCGTCCACCGAGCGCCCGCGCTCAATCGGGACCGTGCCCTAATAGTACACTGTTTGCGGCGATCTGTAAATCATTAATTGGTCATATTGTCCGACCAATTTTGCTCAGCTTTCGGATTCTCTTGTGTCTTACCGCGATCGGGTGAGGAGTTCGTTGGCCAGAGCCTCGATGCCGGCCACAGCGTCCGCGTTCGGCTCGGCGTCGCCCAGCCCGACGAAGGTCAGGGTGATGGTCATGCCGTCGGCCACCGCGCCATCGGACTGCACACGCTGGAACGCTCGCAGGCTGCCGACCCAGACGGACAGCCGGCGGGATTGCTCGGCCGTCAGGGGCGTCTCGCTGACGATCACGGCCGGTTCGGTGCGGCAGGAACTGACGGCGGCGATGTCGTCGCGCACGGTGACGACGTCGCAGAACCCGGCGATGCCGCCCTCGCGCCGCCATTCAAAGCCTGTGACGGGCGCGGCCGTGGGGCTGGCGGAGACGACCTCGCCCTTCGCGCCCCCACCCCGATTCATGCCGGGCCACAGGCTGCTCAAGAGGCCAACGGCCATCATCGCCAGAAAAACAAGTGAGATCGCTTTGTTCCTTCTCTTCATCGCTCGCGTTTCCTTCTCTACGGAGACCGTTACGGAGTATAGCGCAGATGGGTTGCAGGTTCGAAAATTCTCAAATGACGCGCGGCGAGCAGCAGGCGTTCGTCGTTCGCCCGCAACTCGTCACTCGTCATTCCCAAATCGTGTATAATGTCCCCATGCACACGCTCGTTCGCCGGCTGGGGGTACTCCCCGTATTACTCTTGAGCATTGGGTTATTCGTCCTGGGGGCGCTGGCGCTCAACCATATCGTCAACACGATGTGGCTGTTCGACGTGCGGCGGGTGGAACTGGCGCGGGCCGTCGTGCTGCAGCGGGCCGACGCCGCCGCCTTGCTGTCGGCCGCTCGCCTCGACGTGCTGGTGGCGTTCTTCGCCTCGGTCATCGTGGCCGTCACCGGGTTGGTCATGCCGTTCTTCTACTATCTGAACAAACGGTTTAACCCGCCCGAACTGCGCGACGAGCCGCCCATCTTCCTGATCGTCCTGCGACAGTCGATGTTCGCCGGGTTCTGGGTCGCGTTCAGCCTGTGGCTGCAGATGAATCGCACGTTCGGCCTGGCGGTGGCTGTTCTGGCGGCGGCCGTCCTGGTGCTGTTCGAACTGGTGTTACAGATCCGCGACCGGGCTACCAACGTGCAGGAGCGCAGCGCGCCGTCCTCGGGCCGCACCTCATGAGCATGCCGCCCGCCAATCGGGCCGCCTTGCGCGCGCTGCCCGGCATCGACCGCCTGTTAGGCCTGCCCGAGGCCGGGAGCCTCATCTCACATTACGGCCACGACCTGACCGTGAACGCCCTGCGCGCCGCGCTGGATCAGACACGAGAGGCCTTGTTGCAGGGTCACGAATCCAGCCCCGGCGACATCCCGCCCGACGGCGCAATCATCGCCGCGGCACAAGCGTGGCTGGACGCGATGCTGATTTCGTCCCTGCGTCCGGTCATCAACGCCACCGGCGTCATCATCCACACCAATCTCGGCCGCGCGCCGCTATGCGAATCAGCTATGGCCAACATGGCCGCCGTGGCCGCGGGCTATTCGACGCTGGAGTACGATCTGGCCGCCGGGCGGCGCGGCTCGCGCACGACGCACCCCGAATCGCCGCTGAAACAGCTGACCGGGGCGGAGGCGGCTCTCGTGGTCAACAACAACGCCGCGGCCGTGCTGCTGATGCTGGCCGCGCTCTGCCGCGATCGCGACGTGCTCATCAGCCGGGGGCAACTGGTGGAGATCGGCGGCGGCTTCCGCGTGCCCGACGTGATGGCCCAATCGGGGGCGCGGCTGGTGGAAGTGGGCACGACCAACCGCACCCACCTGGACGACTACGCCGCGGCGATTGGTCCCGACACAGCGGCCATTCTCGTCGTCCATCCATCCAACTACAAGATCATCGGCTACGCCGGCGAACCGGAGATGGCCGAGCTGGCGGCGCTGGCCCGCGAGCGCGGGCTGTGGCTGCTCTACGACCAGGGCAGCGGGGCGCTGCGCGACGTGACTCGCTTCGGCCTGGCGCCGGAGCCGACGGTGCAGGACGGGCTGGCCGCGGGGGCGGACGTGGTGACCTTCAGCGGCGATAAACTACTGGGCGGGCCGCAAGCTGGCGTCCTCGTTGGGCGAGCCAGGTTGATCGACCATATCCGCCGGCACCCGCTGGCGCGCGCCGTACGCGCCGACAAGCTGGCTCTGGCGGCGCTGACGGCCACGCTGGCCCATTATCTGACCGGCCGCGAGACGGAAGAGATTCCCGTCTGGCGAATGATCGCCCGGCCGCTGGACGAGATCGCCGCCGAGGCCGAAGCGTGGGCCGCCCAACTGCGCGGCGCGGGGGTCGACGCCACGACCGCGCCGGACGCGTCATTCGTCGGCGGCGGCAGTTTGCCCGGCGAGAGCCTGCCCACGCGCGTCGTAGCCATTGGCACGGACGACGCCGGCGGGCTGGCCGCGCGCCTGCGGTCTCAGCCGTTACCGGTCATCGCCCGCATCCACGACGGCCGCGTGTTACTGGACCCGCGCACCGTGTTGCCCGTCCAGGTTGAGCCGCTGCTCGAATCCGTGGCGAGTTGTGCCGGAAAAGAGAACTCACTCGCGGATTGAGGCATGGCCCCGAAAATCTGTATAATCTGCCTAATCCGCGGATAGGATAATAATGGAAGAGAACCACCAGACCACCCGAATCCTGGCCATCGAGACGTCATGTGATGAGACGGCCGCGGCGGTCATCGCCAACGGGACGAAGATCCTGAGCAACGTCGTCGCCTCGCAAGTGGAGATGCACGCCAAGTACGGCGGCGTCTTCCCGGAGGTGGCTTCGCGTCGCCACGTGGAAGTGATCTACTCCGTCGTCGAGGAGGCGATGAAGCAGGCTCATCTGGGCTTCGACGACCTGGATTGCATCGCCGTGACGCGCGGGCCGGGGCTGGTCGGCTCGTTGCTGGTGGGCGTCAACATGGCCAAAGGGCTGGCCGTCAGCCGGAACCTGCCGCTGCTGGGCATCAACCATATCGAGGGGCACATCTATTCGCTGTGGTTGACCGAGGCCGCGCCGGAGATCACCTTTCCGCTGGTGACTCTGGTCGTCAGCGGCGGCCATACCGATCTGTATCTGATGACCGACCACGGCCGTTACAAGCTACTGGGCGCGACGCTCGACGATGCCGCCGGCGAGGCGTTCGACAAGGTCGGCCGCCTGCTGGGGCTGCCCTATCCGGGCGGGCCGGCCATCGACAAGGCGTCGGACAACGGCAACCCGACGGCCTACCGCTTCCCGCGGGCGGTGATGGATGCCGGGCACGGCTACGATTTCAGCTTCAGCGGCCTCAAGACGGCCGTGATGCGCCAGGTAAGCCAGTATCATTCGCCCAGCCTGATGCCCGTGTCCGATCTGGCGGCCGGGTTCCAGGCGGCCGTCGTCGATGCCCTCGTGGAAAAGACGGCCGCGGCCGCAGCAGAATACGGGGCGACGGCCGTCCATATCGCCGGAGGCGTCTCGGCCAACCGGGCGCTGCGCGCGACTATGGCCGCGCGCCTGAATATCCCCGTGCGCGTGCCGCCCTTGATTCTGTGCACGGATAACGCGGCCATGATCGGCGCGGCGGCCCATTTCCACTTCGTCAGGGGGCGCCGCGACGACCTGACCCTGGATGTGACGCCCAATTTGCAACTGGCATAGATCATAAGCGCATGAGCAACGAAACGACTCTCCTCCCCCATCTGGACAGCGCCGGGGTGACGATCAACGCCGACGCTCGTTTCCGTCACGTTTTCGTCGAGGGGTTCGACCCCATCCTGCTGACCGACTATCTGGGGCGCATCATCGACGGCAACCGGCAGGCGCTCAACTATTTCGGCATCGACCACCGCGCCTTCCCGGCGATCAACATTCGCGATCTGCACCACCCCGCCGAGCCATTGCCCGACGTGAGCCAGTTGACCGGCCCGGGTTCGATGAGCTTCCAGAGCCGGGTCGTCGTCGGGCGCATCGTCGACGGGCGGCCGCGGCGGGTGACGCTGACCGTGGAGGTGCGCGCCCGGCGGCTGACGCCCGGCCGCGAGGGCACATGGCAATGGATCTACCACGACATCTCCAGCCGGGTCGAATTGCAGGAGATGCGCGACGACCTGATCGCCATGCTGCTGCACGATCTGCAAAGCCCGCTGGGCAATGTGGTCTCGGCCCTGGAACTGCTGAAGATGCGGGTGGAGATGTCGGAGCCTGACGCAACCCAACTGGATTTGCTGGATATCGCCACGCGCAGCAGCGGCCAGTTGCAGCGGCTGATCGCCGGGTTGATGGACATCAACCGGCTGGAGGCGGGCAACCCGGTGGGGCAGCAACGGCCCGTGCCGCTGGCGTCGATCGTGGACGAGGCTTATGACATCGAGGAACCGGCGTTCGCCCGGCGCGGCGTGACGCTGGAGAGCCGGCTGCCGGTCGATCTGCCGCTGCTCAATGTGGAGCCGAACGTCATCAGCCGCGTGCTGCTCAACCTGTTCGATAACGCCCTGAAGTATAGCGCCGACGGCGAGACGGTCATCGTGGAGGCGACGCCCGGCGACGGCGGGTTCGTCCACGTCGCCGTCAGCGATCGCGGGGCAGGCATCCCGGTCGAATTCCGCGAGGTGATC
>WBZO01003423.1_pt1 | contig 18565 bp, 16 predicted proteins | sample 5204261 | NCBI WGS metagenome assembly WBZO01 (sample SAMN12412400, study PRJNA552823) | activated sludge metagenome | isolation source: activated sludge from anammox sidestream of wastewater treatment plant... | place: USA: North Carolina | collected 2017-09
GCAGGGGCGCTCGAGCGGGCTGTCTCGACGCTGGCCTGGTAGATGCCGTGAATTATACAGGCGATGCCGACGCGCCGACCTTCCCGTCCACGCGCCACTTCGCGGTCGCCGCGCTCGCCTACACCGCGTTCGTGGTCTACGGCTCGTTCGTTCCGCTGCAGTTCGAGAGCGTCCCGCTGTCGGACGCGATCGATCAGTTCCGGCGTCTGCCGCCGCCTTCGGTCGGTCTGGGCAACCGCGCCGATTGGGGCTCGAACGTCCTGCTCTTCATTCCGTTCACGTTCTTGTGGATGGGAGTCCTGACATGCCGACGTCCGGATCCTCGACGTATCGGAGCCGCGCTGCTCGTCACGGTGTTTGGCCTGATCGCGGCAGTTGCCGTCGAGTTTGGACAAATCTGGTTCAGCGGGCGCACCCCCTCGCTGAGCGATGTTTCCGCGGAGTCAATCGGCAGCGTCATCGGCATGGCGCTGTGGCTGCTCGCAGGTTCACGCGTCGTAGCCTGGCTGCGCGAAGTCGGTGCGAATCGAGCGGCGCGGTGGCAATACCAGTGGATGCTCGAGCTGTATCTCGTCGGCTTCGTCGTCTACTCGCTCGTGCCGCTCGACCTGACGATGAGCATCGGGGATCTGTACCACAAGTACACAGACGGCCTGGTCGTCCTGGTGCCGTTCACATATCCGTACGAGAGCTGGTCTTCGGTTGTCTACCAGTTCGGCGCCGACGTCCTCGAGCTCGTTCCCGCCGGTGCCTGGTTCGCGCTGACGCAGCGCCATCGGTGGCCTCGAGGCTCGGCGGTCATCATCGGCGCCGTCGGCGGCGGATTGATCGCGTTCTGCATCGAGTGCGCACAGCTGCTCGTCATCAGCCGATATACCGACACCACCGACATCGTCTTGGGCGTCGTGGGCGGTGCCCTGGGCGGATGGCTGGTCGGCCGGTTCGATCCCGAACCGTCACACGACGCTCGCATCGAAGCGCAAGCCGGCGCACCGGCGGCGCCACTTCAATGGCTGCTCGCGATCGCCGCGTACTCGTTGCTGCTGATGGTGGGCTTCTGGTTCCCGTTCGAGATCAGGATGGACCCCGCATGGGTGCGCCCCAGGCTCGATCTGTTTTTCGGGGTGCCGCTGTTCACGTTGTACTGGAGCTCGATCCTCAACGCGACGTCGCAGTTGTTGATCCGCCTGCTGCTGTACGCACCTCTCGGCGCACTGTGGGCTCGGCTGGCCGCGACTTGCAGGAGCGCCGCCGCGCGATCGCTGCTGACGCTCTTTGGAATCGCGTACGCGGTGGCACTTGCGCTTGGCATCGAGCTCGTGCAGGTTGCCATGCCGGGAAAGGTCGCCGACGCGACCGAGGTGATGCTCGCCTCCGTGGGCGCCGTCGGCGGCGTGCTGCTGGCGCGTCGACTGATTGGCAGTAGCGATTCGACTGCTTCAAGGCCATGAACGGAGCCGCTTCGGTGACCGCCGCCATTCTCTGCGCGGCCGCAGTGACGGTGCTGCGCCGAATGCTGCTGGGTGATCTCGCGCACGTCCGAGCAACGCGTCGTCTATCGTGGTCGAGCGCAATTCTGGTTGTTCTGGTGGCGACCGTAGCCGGCCGCCCAGTCATGCGTTCGGCGTCCATTCCTTATAACATCCGCGAACTGGCCGGCGGCTTTCCCGCGATAGCGGCCGCTCTCGTCGCCCTCGTGCTATTGGCGTGCGGCATGGCATTGATGTCCCTGGCGTTTCTGTGGAGCCGCCAGCCTGGGCGATTTGCGCGACGGTTCGTGCTGATGGCGGCGGCGGCCGGAACACTTCTGTACATCTTGATGGCCGCTGCCGCACCCGTTGAATCGCTGGACGATGTCATCGGAACACCCGTTCTTGGAATTGGTGGTTTCGTCGAGCGCTGGCTGCGTTTCGTCCCGCTCGTCGCCGGGCCTCTTGCATTGTCGACGTTGGGAGCCCGCATGGCGATCCGCCGCTTCGACCGGGAATCCGTGAGCGGCCTGATTGCGGTGTTGCTGGTGGCTTGTGCTTCTTACATCGTTGTTGTGCCGCTGGCGGCCACCAACAACATCTACGAGTTGTTGCGCGGCAAGGGGGGAGTGTTGGCCGCATGTGGCCTGGCTGGCCTTTTCATCGGGCTCGGCGTTGGAGCTGCACTGCTCGGACGAAGTCTGGCCTCGGGACGATGGCGATTGACAGCTATGGCAGTCGGGATTGCGGCGCTGCTCGTGCCGGTGACGTGGCAATGCCTCGTGCTTGCAACCAATCCCGCGCTCAATAAATACGGTCGTCTGTTTTCAGCACGACAGTTTCTTCTCAGCCCGGATCGCGATCACTACCTCGATGACCGGCAGATCTTCGAACGCTTCGGTCTATCTCAACTCGGTCTGCTCGCAACCTTGGGCATCGGAGCGGCCATCTCCGCGAGCGTACAAGGACGCCCGGCTTCTCGGGAAGATGCGCCACGCAGCCATTCGTCAGCGTAGTACCAGCGGAATCAGCAGCAGTGCGCCCGCAATCGCGATCGCGACACGCGTCCACAGCCGCTGGTTTTCCCTTTCAGCAGCCACCGTCGGTGATCGGTAGCCGGAGACCGTGAACCGATCTGACGTCGCGCTTCCGACCCGCGCTCCGTCGAGGCTGACGATGTGCAGCGTGGCGATGTACTCGCCGTCGGGCAGCCCGTCGAACATGTCGAGGATATCGACTTTCGTCGTTCTCGCATCGAGCGTCGACCCGAGACGCCGGTTCGACACGCGGATTGGCTGCGAGCCGCTCTGGGCGATCGCGGCCGGAAAGAGCTCGACGTCGAACGTCACCGGCCTGTCATCGGGAGCCGCCCAGTGGACTTCGAGCGCCGACGGATTCGCCGGCTCCACGTCGACAGGGATTGCCTGCGCAGCTGCGCCGGGCGCATGAGCGATCCACACGATCGCGATGCCGACGAGTGTCCGTATGATTGAGCGCAGATCGCGATGCGGCATGTCGTTCACCTCGTAAAGCAGTGGCTGGTTCCCGGTTCGATGCCGATGCTGCTCGTGTCGGTCGTGGCGGGCGTCGTGCTGCTGAACCTCGGCGGGACCGCCAACCTCGTCGGCCGCGTGTGGTTGACGCTCGTGGCCGCGCTGTACTGGTGTCTCAGTTTACCCGCCGTTTCATCGTGGTTGATTGCCCGGATGGACCGCGGGTACGGGCAGGTTCGCGACGGAAGCGCGGCTGCCGGCGTGCGCGCGCTGGTCGTGTTCGGCAACGGCAGCGTGCACTACACGAACGGGCCGTTTGCCGTCGACTACCTCACCCGGCGATCGGTGTTCGCCGTCTTCGAGGCGGCGCGCGTCTACGCGCTGATCGACCCTCCGGTGGTGATTGCCACAGGCGGACAGGCGGGATCGCCGGATGCGGCCCCCGAAGCGATCCTGATTCGCGATCGGCTCATCTCGTGCGGCGTTCCCGCGGAGCGGATCCTCGTCGAGAGTGAGTCGCGGACGACCGAGGAACAGGTCTCCAACGTGATCCGGATGCTTGCTCTGCCCCGCGGCGACCGCACGACGATCGCGGTGACGACGTCGGCGCACATGCCGCGCGTGGTGCGCCTGTTCGAGCAGCGCGGCATCGAGATCGTTCCGTCGACGACGCCCGAGCTGCGATACGACGAAGGAGCGACCGGATGGCGCAGGTGGTGGCCGTCGATGGCGGCGCTGACCGGAAGCACGTCGGCGATGTACGAACATCTCGCCTCGGTTCGCGCGATGGTCTCGCGTGAAGGTAAACGCCGGGTCTGAAGACCCGGCCCTACGTACGAATGAAATCAGACCCTCGTACGACATCTGGCGGACCTGAAGGTCCGCGGCTACATCGGACGGATTTGAAAATGCGCGCTACTGATCAGCCGAGCGCGCCGACGATCCGCGGGCCGAGGGCAGTGGCGATCGGGAGCGGGAGCTTCTTCCAGCTCTCCACCATCAGCCGGTACTTCGGGTTCGACGGGCTGAGATTCGGCACCTCCGCCGCTCCGAGCAGCACGTACTCCCAGTGCAGTGGTACCGGCTGGGCGCCCCACTGTTCCTTGAACCGGTAGGTCCCCTCGCCGGGCGTCGATCGGCCGAAGTCCATCGTCGCGATGCCGTCCGCGGCAGCCTGCTCGACGATGTTCCAGTACAGCAGGTGATTCGGACACAGGCTGTTGAAGTCGCGCACGGATGACGCCCACGGCACTTCGATCCGTGTGCCGCTCCGATAGGTCAGTCCCGCCGCGATCGGCTGCCCCTTCAGCCGGACGACATGTATCTCGGTGCTGTCGGAGAAGGTGCGCAGCACCTGCGCGAACAGCCGCTTCGGGTACACGGGCGTGCCGAGATCGCGCATGTTCCTCGCGAACACCGTGTAGAAGTCGTCGACGAGCGCCGACGATCCCCGCTCGACGGTCAGGTCGGACTTCTGCGCCTTGCGCACCTGGTTTCGCACCTTGCGATCCAGCCGCTCCCACATCCCCTCCTGCAGCGCCAGCAGCATCGTCACCTTGTGCTGGCGAGCGGGCAGATGAGGGAATCGACGATCCACGTGTCGCAGCTCGACGTGCGGGCAGCGCCGTTCCGCGGCGAGATCTCGAGCGCGCGCGATGAGCTGTTCCGCCGTTGCATCGTCTGCCGAGACGACGCCGCCGTAGTTGACGAAGGGGAGCGACGTCAGCGTCCGTCCGAAAAGCCAGCTCGAGACGTGGACGAGCGGGAGGACGCCGACGATCTCTCCCGCGTCGCGCGCACACAGGTAGATCGACTCGTGCCCGAACACACCGCTGAAGACGTCGCGCCAGCCCCACCGGTGATATCCGCTCGCACCGGGTGCGGTGGCGACGAAGCTGTCCCAGGACTGGCGGTCCCGCTCGGTGGCGATGTCGATCGTGACGGCGCGGTCCGTGGAGGCGGGTTGTGCGAGTGTCGCCGTGCTCATGCGGCCGACGCGGGTGCGAGCGCCATGATGCTCGCGACAGGACCGAACCTGAACTCGTTGAGGAGACGCGTGAGCCGCCGTTCCGTGCTCGCGAGACCGCTGTAGTGTCGCACCCTCGTGAGCGCGCCGACCTGGAGCCGCGGCTGCTCGGGGTCGATCTCCCATGGGTGCACGTAGAACATCGCGGGGCGTCCCTCGCCGTTCACGCGGCGGATCCCCCACGTGGTCCACTGGTACGGCAGCAGGCGGAAGTAGCCGCCGCCCGACACCGGCAGGTTCATGCCTCCCACGCGGACGGTCGATCCTGGAAACTCGACGAGCGAGCCGGCGTCACGCGTCAGGACGTGGACGTGGCGTTTCGCGTCGGGGATGCCGTAGCGATCGTGGCGGATAGGAAAGATGCTGGCGTCGTAGGTGTAGCCTTCTTCGATCAGCACGTCGAGTGCCCACAGGTTGGAGCGGATGATCGAATAGCTCGGCGCCCGATAGCCGAGCACCGGCCGTCCGGTTGCCGCTTCGAGGGTCGCCTTGGCACGCCGCACGTCCTCGCGGAACTGCTCGGGCGTGAGCAGGTAGGCGAGCTGGTGGTGGTAGCCGTGCGAGGCGACCTCGTGACCCGAGGCGACGATCTGGCGTACGAGATCCGGATGCTGATCGGCGACCCACCCGAGCACGAAGAAGGTGGCGTGCGTCCCGGTGCGCGCGAACAGCTCGAGGAGGCGCGTGGTGTTGACCACGACGCGGCTCTCGAACTGCTTCCATTCAGCGCGCGACACGACGCCGTCGAACGCCGACACGTGGTAGTAGTCCTCCACGTCGACGGTCATGGCGTTCACGATCGGCGTCACTGCGCGCCTCGCCGCAGCACGACCGTCTTGATCGTCTCGAGGACGATCACCAGGTCGAGCGCAATCGACATGTTCTTGATGTAGTACAGGTCGTACTGCAGCTTCTCGATCGCGTCTTCGACGCTCGCGCCGTACGTGTAGCGGACCTGCGCCCACCCGGTCACGCCGGGCTTCACGACGAGACGCTGCCGATAGTAGGGAATCGTCGCGCTGAGCTGATCGACGAACTCCGGCCGCTCCGGCCGCGGTCCCACGAAGCTCATGTCCCCCTTGAGCACGTTCCAGAGCTGCGGGATCTCGTCGAGCCGCGTGCGGCGCATGAAGCGCCCGATTGGCGTGACCCGCGCGTCGTTGGCGGTGGCCCAGACGGCACCGGTCCCGCGCTCGGCGTCGTTGCGCATCGTGCGGAACTTGTGAACCGTGAAGACCTTGCCGTTCAAACCGACGCGCTCCTGGTGATAGAACGCCGGTCCGGGGGAGGTCAGCCTCACGGCCGCGGCGATGATCGGGATGACCGGCGCGAGCAGCAGCAATCCGATGCTCGCGAGCACGACGTCCAGAAGCCGCTTGAGAATCAGCAGCGGGCGCGTCTTCCGGAAGCCCTCCGAGAAGATCAGCCAGCTCGGACGCAGGTTCTCGAGCGCGATCTTGCCGGTGTACTGCTCGTAGACCGACGCCAGGTGGTCGAACTCCACGCCGCCGCGCAGCCGGAGATCGAGCAGCCGATCCATCGGCAGCCTGCCGCGCGCCTCCGACAGGCTCACGACGACACGATGGACGTCGAACCGGGGAATCAGCAGCGGGATGTCCTCGACCGTCCCGACGACTCCCGGGTTGAGCACCGGCTGTCCCACGCGTGCCGGATCCGGATCGACGAAGCCGACGATGTCGACGCCGAGGTCGGTGCGCTGGTAGAGCTCGCGCGCGAGCTCCACCGCCGCCGGGTTGGTGCCGACGAGCAGCAGACGCTCGCGCGGCGCGACACGGCGCGTGATCCAGGCGAAGCCGAGGCGCCAGCCGGTGACGAGCGTGACGACCAGGATCGTGGCCACGAGGAACACGCCGCGCCCGACGATCCAGTTCGGGAACCAGAAGTAGATGAACGCCAGGATCAGCGACGAGGCGCCGAGCGCCTGGAACAGGCGGACGAGCAGCTCGCGCGTGTCGGTGATGGTGCGCAGATCGTAGAGGTCCGCGTAGTGCAGGCAGACCTGGCACACGGCGACGATCAGCAGCACGTGCATCCTGCCGTCGACGCTGTCGAGAACGGGCCACGCCAGGTCGCCGAGGCGCAGGTACGTGCCGAATGCCACCCCTGTCGTCAGGAGGCACGTTTCGCCCGATGCGAGCACGAGCGTGCGCGCGTTGCCCCGGAACATTCAGTGCTTCTTCTGCTGGCGGCGGCGGAAGAAGCGGGCCAGGCCCTTCGGCTTCTCCTGCCGCGAGTGCCCGTACGAATAGCGGTACTGCGAGTAGTAGTAGCCGCCCTCGCCGAGGTCGCTTTCCTTCGCTCGATTGAGAACGACGCCGAGGATGCGCTGCGTGCCGATCGCTTCGACCGCGCGGGCCGACAGCGGATACGGCGTGCTGTTCGCGCGGACGACGAGGAGCGCGGTGTCGATCATCGCGGCCAGCAGGTTCGCGTCGGGCAGCAGGACGACCGGTGGAGTGTCGACGACCACCCAGTCGAACTGTTCGGCCGCTTCCGACAGGAGCTGCTGCATCGTCTCCGACGTGAGACCGCTCATCGGATCGGGGTCGGGTGTTCCACCGGGGACGATCCAGAGGTTCTGGGACACCTGGTGCAGCGGAAGCTTGCCGTCGGGGACGACGTGCTTCAGCAGGTCGCTGAGCCCGTACGTGTTGTCGAGCCGAAACATCTTGTGCACGGAGGGGCGCCGCAGGTCGGCGTCGATGAGCAGCACGCGCCGCTGGTACGACTCGCTCAACGTGAGCGCCAGGTTGGTGGCGGTGAGCGTCTTCCCCTCGTTCTCCACCGCGCTGGCAATCATCACGGTGCAGGCGCCGTTCTGCAGCTTGGTGTGATGCAGCGCGGCGGCGAGCCGGCGGAACTGCTCGACGAGCGTCACGTCGGCATCGGGGAGCACGACGAGCTTTTCCGATCCCGCCAGCCGATCGATGAGCGATTCCAGCGTCGGCGTGTCGGATGCGACCGGCGCATCCGACAGCGGCGGCGGTTCCGGAGCCGGCGTTTCGTGTGCCGTCGCGAGCGCCGATTCGAGCGATGCTTCCGTCAGCGAATCGAACTGCCATGCCGTGCCGATGCCTGCGTCGACGGCAGCACCTGCCTGTGCGCGAGCGGCGGCGTCGCCGCTCTTCGACCGTTCGATTGCCTCGCGTAGTCGCGTCACTCTGTTACCTCGAGAACTGGAAGAAGCGCCGGCGTGCCCTGGCGAAGCCGCTGAAGAGCGGCTCGCGCTCCTGCGCAGGCTCTTCGACGACAGCGGCGACAGAGGACTTCGCCGCCGGTGCCGCGGTCGGCGTCATCGAGGCCACGGCTGCGGCGGACGACGGTGCGGCAACGCCAGCAGTCTGGGGAGCCGACGCGGCTGCTGGTTGGGTGGCGACGGCCAGCGGCGGCGTGACGGCCGACGGCTGCGAAACCGGCGCGGCCGCCACGGGCCGCGGAGCGATCGGCGCGGCGGCGGGCGTGACGACGGCTGTAACCGCCGGCACCGCCGCCATGTCGATCTCGAAGTCGCGGCACACTTCCAGCACGATCTCGGGACCGACGGGCGCCATGCCGGTCGCGAAACCGTTGATCAGCGCGTTGTCGCAGATCACGCTGATCGTCCGGGGAATGCCTCCCGAGTGCTTGTGGATCGCGACCACCGCGTCGCGCGAGAACAGCTGCTCGGCCTGGCCGCCCGCGACCCGCACGCGCACGGCGATGTAGGAGGCGGTCTCCTGCAGGTCGAGCGTGCCGAGCTCGCATCGCAGCGCCACGCGCTGCTTCAACTGGCGCAGCACCGGATCGTTCAGGCGGATGGCCAGCTCGGGCTGGCCGACGAGCATCACGCCGAGCGATCGGCCCGACGGCGACTCGATGTTGCTGAGGAGACGGATCTCCTCCAGCAGTTCGTGCGGCATGCTCTGCGCCTCGTCCACCACGATCGCGAAGCCGCTGCCGTTCAGCGGCCGCGTGGCGATGGCGTGCTCGAGCGCCTTGAGGAAGCGCGTCTTGGACGCCGCGACCTCCGGCGGAAATCCGAAGCCGTCAGCGAGATGTTCGTAGAACTCACCGCGCGTCAAGGTCGGGTTCGCGACGTGCACGACGCTGTTCGGCGCCGCGGCGTGCGACTGCAGCGCCGCGCGAATCAGCGTCGTCTTGCCTGTTCCCGCTTCGCCGACGAGCACCGTCAGCCCGGGACGCCCGCGCAAGGCGTACTCGAGGTGCGTGAGCGCCTCGTGGTGCTTGCGCGAGAGGAACAGGAAACGGGCGTTGGGCGAGAGATCGAACGGTCGCTCCTTCAGCCCGTAGAAGAGTTCGTACATCGGTTACCTCAGGTACCAGAACGCGCCGGCCGCGGCGACAGCCAGCACGCCGGCCGCGGCGGCCGTGGCGACGATCGCCTTCAGCGATCGGCGGCCGCTGTTCGTCATCTCGATCAACGGCACCGTCGCGAGGACGACGACCTTCAGGGCGGCGCGCACGTCGCTCTCGGTCTTCATCGTGCGATCGAGGTACTCGAGGAGCGCGGCGAGCGCGACGCCGAAACCGATGCCGGCGACGAGACCGAGGCCGTAGAAGCGGGGTCGGTTCGGGCTGTACGGGCGCGCCGGCAGATGCGCGGCGTCGAGGATGCGGAACTGCTCGCCAATCTGGCGGCGTTCGAGGTTCGCGGCGAGCTGCGAGTCCTGCTTCTTGGCGAGCAGGCTCTGATAGGCGGCCTGCAGCGTGCCGTAGTCGCGCGTGAGATCGGCCAGCTCGGACTCGCGCGTCGGCGTCGCCTCGATGCGCTGCTGGTAGGCCGCGAGCGTGGCGCGGAGCTCCTGCTCTTTCTGCGTCTTGTACTCGATCTGCCGATCGAGATTCGCGAGCTCCGCCTTCATCTCGTCGAGGCGATTGCGGCGCAGCGCCTCGGCCGACTGCGCCGGCGCGTTCTCGGGCGACACCGGCTGCGCGAGCGCCTCGGCATCGGCCGCCTGCTGCAGCTCCGCCACGCGGCGGCGCGCACGGACGACGTCCGGATGCTCCGGCTTCAGGCGCAGCTCCAGCGCCTGCAGCTCCAGACGCGCTTCGGTCAGCTGCTGCGCCGCCGTCGGCGGCGCATTGGGGTTCGACGGCGTGAGCGACGCGGGCGCCGGCAGGCTGTCGACCGCGGTCGCGTCGGCAATCGCGCGCTCCAGCACCAGGTGACGGTCGCGATCGCGGTTGGCCGAATCGATCAGCGCCTGGATCTGCATCTCGATGTTGTGCAGCCCCTGCATGTTCGCTTCGAGCTGCGTCGGCAGCTGGCCGTCGTGCTTCCGGCGGTATTCCTCAAGCCGCTTCTCGTTGTCGACCAGCTTTCGACGCGCTTCTTCGAGCTGCGCTTCGAGGAACTGGTTCGTGCCCTCGGCGAGCACTTCGCGGTCGCGCAGGCTCTCGTCGATGAAGAGCGAGGCCAGACGCTCGGCCACGCGCATGGCGGTGCGCGGATCCTCGCTGCTGAAGCCGACGCGGAACGTATCGCCCTTGACGACCTGGATCGCGATGTCGCCCCGCATCTCCTCGACGATGTCCTCCATGATTTGCGTCTTGCGACGCTCGGTGTAGAGGTTCAGATCTTCGATGATGCGTTCGAGGCGGGTGCGGCTCAGGATCTGCTGCGAGATGGTCTGCAGGCGTTCGCCGATGCTCTCGGTGACGGTCGAGCGGACGTACTCCTCGGGCACGCGCTGCGGCACGACCATGATCAGCGTTTCCGAGCGATACGTATCGGGCAGCCGCTTGGTCCACGCTGCCACGCCGCCGGCGATCAGGACGGCGGGGATCAGAATCCACCACTTCCGCCGCCAGACGATCTGGAGGATCAGTTCCGGCGTGTAGGTCTTTCCAGGAATCAACGACGTCCCCTTCCGGTGCTGAAGATCGGCGCGAACACGGTCAGGCCGACGCTCGCCGACTGGCGCTGAAACGTCGACAGCGTGACGAGCGGTGTCGTCAGCGGCGGCACGTCGTACTGATACAGGCTGTACTGGCCGTAGATCGCGATCCGCCGCGTGAGCGCGAACGAGAGCGAGCTCGTGGCGGAATACCACGTGTACGCGCCCGCATCATCGAACCCGATTTCGCCGCGCGTCCAGCTCACGCTGTTGTTCCAGCGGACCTTTCGGAAGAGCGCGCCGCCGATGTTCGCCATCGCGGTATCCGAGAGCACCGGCTGATCGAACCCGAGCACGAAGCCGACGTCGCGGACGTAGGAGGCCGACGCCGTCCACGTCCGGCCGATCGAGTGCGTCAGCATGGCGCTCCCGTTCACGCGGAAGTGCGTGTCGTCGTTCCACTTGACGACCGACGCCGACGGGGCCAGGGTCAGCTGCGTCCGGCGGGTCAACTGGAACGCGAGCGAATCGCCGTAATCGAGCCCCATCTCGTAGCCGTCGCGGTGGAACCGCTCTCCGCCAGTGCCGAGCGAGCTGACTTCCCGGCGATATCCGAGGCGCGCCGTCAGCTGTCTCGTAATGCTGTATCGGAAGTTTGCGGCGCCCGACCAGGTCTCGTACGCGTAATCGTCGGTTTCGAGCATGCGGACGGTGCGGTAGTCGCCCTGGACATCGAGGCTCGCGCGGCGAGTCAGGTTCGCCCTGATCGAGGCGCCGGCTCCCAGGTTCACGTTCGGGTCGTAGGTGGCGGCGATGCCGAACTCCGAGCCGGGCAGCGTCTGGTCGAACGGTCCGGACGTCGTGTTCGACGGAAGACCAGGAATGCCCAGCGGATTGAGCAGTTCCGCGCGCGCTTCCGACCCGAAGTTGTAGAACGGGGCGTACGCGGCGGACCCGGAGACGCCAAACGACACCCGTCTCGTGAGCTGCGCGTTCAATCCGGTCGATGCGGTGTAGCTGGCCAGGACATTCTCCGGTCGGATCGTGTAATCGGCCGCCGACGCGCTGGCTCCAGCGAAGAACCCCGAGCTGCGGGTCGTCCGCTGATAGGAGTAGGTCAGCGACCCCGACGCGCCGCCGAACGTGCCGCTCTTCTGGAACCGCGGATCCAGCTCGCGCAGGAGGTCGGGATCGGGCTTGAGGACGTCCTGCCAGACGCCGAAGAGCGAACCCCTGACGTCGAGCGACTGGTTCGTCGAGCGGCCGCCGGCGTTCCCGCCAAACAGGCCGGCGAACGGCCCCTGGACCCTCGGGGTCTGCGCCTCCGCGCGCGCCGAGCCCGCGCACACGACGGCCAGCGCCGCGAGCAGATGCCCGAGCGATCCCGCCGGCGACCGCCGAGAAGAGCGATGCGTCACTACGGCACCATGATCGTGTCGCCCGGTTTGAGCTCCACGTTGTTCTGCGCCAGCTTCTGCCCCTTCATCAGGGCCTTGTAGTTGATCCGGAGCGCCACCGGCGTTCCGTCGGGCCGCTTCTCGGTGGCGCGGACGACCGTGATGTGCTCGCTGTCGGCGTACTCGCCGAGGCCGCCCGCCAGCGCGATCAGCTGCGCGACGGTCATCGTCGACGTCAGCGGATACACGCCAGGCTTGCCGACCTGTCCGCTGATGAAGACCTTCCGGCTGTTGATCTGCTTGACGACGATGGTGACGGTGGGATCCTCGACGTACTTCAGCGCCGCTTCCGTGATCTTGTCGCGCAGCTGCTCCGGCGTGAGCCCCGACGCCATGACGTCGTTGATGAGCGGCAGCGAGATCATCCCGTCGGGCCGCACCGTGACGTCGGTCGTGAGGTCCTTGTCCTTCCAGAAGACGATCGAGAGCTGGTCGTCGATGCCGATCAGATATCCCGGCGGCGGTACGACTCCGGCTGGCATGTCAGCCGGCGGCGTCGCCGCCCGCTGGCCCTGGGCCGCCGTGCCGACCGCCACACCACCCTGCTGTGCACGCGCCGGAACCGACAGCATGCCGCTCGTGACGGCAGCCGTCAGAACGGCAGCAATCGTTCGTGGAACTCGCATGACACCTCTTATCGTCCGGCTTAAGCCGGACGCCACATTTCGAGCCTCCGGTCTGAGCCGGACGCCACATTTCAATCACCCGGCTGAACCACCTTCGCCAAGGTTCCGGTGGTCCGCCGAAGCGCTCCGCGCGAAGGCGGAGCCGGGCACTCTGTCTAGACCGACGGCAGCGAGCGATCGCTGTCCTTGAACGACCGGTACTCCTTGAACGGCAGATGGCATTCGTGCTTGCGCAGGAAGCCGAGGAACCGCTTGTAGTCGGTCGGCGCCATGTTGAAGAGGCGCAGGACGATCTTGTAGTTGCCGCGCGCCTCCTCGAGCCCCTTGTGCACCAGCTCGCGCACGTTGTTCCGGGTGATCTCGCGGTTCATGTAGAGCGGGTAGACGACGTTCCAGAACGACTCGCGCTCGCTGAGGAGCCGCCGATAGAGGTCGTCGGCGACGCTGTTCCCGTTCCCGCGCGCGTCGCCGTGCCCGTTGCCGTTCTTCGGGCGGTTCGGCGTCTTGATCTCGGCCGGCAGATCCTCGAACTGCGCGACCTCGTGCCGGCAGGTCACGATCAGCCGCTCGACGACGTTCTCCACCTGGCGCACGTTGCCCGGCCAGTGGTAGTCCATCAGCGCCTGCATCGCCTCCGGCGCCACGCTCTTCACGACGTGGTGCCGGCTGCCGTTGCTGATCGGCGTGACCGACGCGCTCCGCCGGTTCGCGAACCCCTTGAGGAAGTAGTCGATCAGCAGCGGGATGTCGTCCTTCCGCTGCCGGAGCGGCGGCACGACGATGTTGATCACGTTGATGCGGTAGAAGAGGTCCTCGCGGAAGTTGCCTTGCGCGATGAGATCCTCGATGTTCCGGCTCGTCGCCGTCATCACCCGCACGTCGGTGACCTTGGCGGAGGTCTCGGCGCCGACCTTCTGGATTTCGCCGGTCTCGAGGAACCGCAGCAGCAGCCCCTGCATGCGCTGCGTCATCTCGCCGACTTCGTCGAGGAGGATCGTGCCGTGGTCGGCCATCTCCAGCTTTCCGGGCTTGTCGCGATAGGCCCCGGTGAAGCTCCCCCGAACGTGGCCGAACAGCTCCGATTCCAGCAGCGTTTCCGGGATGCCGGCGCAGTTCACCGGCACGAAACCGCTGGCTGCGCGCGAGCCGGTCGCGTGGATCGTCCGCGCCACCACCTCCTTGCCCGTGCCGCTCTCTCCCGTAATCAGCACTTTCGCATCCGACCTGGCAACCTGCTCGATTTCCGCCCGCAGGTCGACGATGGCGCGGCTGGCCCCAATCAGTTGCACCTGTCCGTTGCTTCTCATCGCATTTCGCGCCTACGTGTTGGGAGAACCGGAAGCGTCCCGCCGCGCCGGACCGGGGGAGGGGTCACAGGCAGTCGGCGCCGGTTCTCGAATCGCTCGTGGAGTCCGGGGGTGGGTGGTGCAAGGGGGCGACCGGTCGGTTCGGGCACTCGATCGACCCTGCTATCTCGTTGCTGATTGGACATTTAGCAGTACTGACAGATCCGCATGTGCGATTACGACTCACGTAGAAGTTTGTGCGGCGCAAACAAACCCAGAAGAAAAGTCGACCTGATGGACTACTAATTTCTTTTGTCACCGCGTGAAATGGCGCCCACGATTCGGCGACTTACTTCGCGTTATTACAAGATTGTTTATTGACGTACGGATATCGTCACGTTACGGTTAATGCACCCCCAAGAAGAGAGCGAGACCCGCAATGAGTCTGTCTGGCGGCGTTGGACGTGAGGCGGCAATGTCGAGTGCGAGTAGTGGTTCGTTTGCGAGCGTGAACGGTGTGCAGCTGGTCGGACGGAGCGAGGCGATTCGCGCCCTCCAGGCGGAGGTCGAATGCGCCGCTCCCTCGGACGCCAAGATCCTCATCACCGGTGAGACCGGCGTCGGCAAGGAGCTGGTCGCGCGTCTGGTCCACAAGCGCAGCACCCGCGCACACGCGCCGATGGTCACCCTCAACTGCGCCGGCCTTCCCGACTCGCTCCTCGAATCGGAGCTCTTCGGCCACGTGCGCGGCAGCTTCACCGGCGCGTACCGCGACAAGCCGGGCCTCCTCGAGACCGCGCGCAACGGCACGGTGTTCCTCGACGAAGTCGGCGAGATGAGCCCCCGCATGCAGGTCGTTCTCCTGCGCTTCCTCGAATCGGGCGAAATCCAGCGCGTCGGCGCCGACCGCTCTCATACGCGCGTCGACGTGCGGCTGATCACGGCCACCAACCGTGACCTCGAGAAAGAGGTCGCCAAGGGGACGTTCCGGGAAGACCTGTTCTTCCGTCTCAACGTCATCCGCCTGCAGATTCCGCCGCTGCGCGAGCGCGCCGAGGACATCCCGCTCCTCATCGATCACTACCTGCGCACCTACAGCGTCCTGCACCGGGTGCCCGAGCCCGAGATCACCCCGGACGCGATGGACATCCTCATCGCCCACCGGTGGCCCGGCAACATCCGTCAGCTGAAGAACGTCGTCGAGCGGATCGTGCTGAAGGCGGGCGGCGCGCCGGTGCATGCCGCGAACCTGCCCCCGGATGTGGCCGGCAACATCGCACAGGCGAAGACAGCGCCGGCAGGCGCCGTCAGCGCCGCCGCTCCGGCCGGCGCGGTCGAGTCGAAGCGGACGCAGGCCGACGATTTGATCGACGCGCTGCTCAAACAGCGGGAGTCGTTCTGGTCGGCGGTCTACCCGCTGTTCATGGCGCGCGACCTGACGCGCAAGGAGCTTCGCCGCGTCGTCGAGGCGGGGCTCGAGCGGACGAACGGCAACTACCGGCTGATGGTGGAGCTGTTCAACATGCCGGCCGAGGACTACAAGCGGTTCCTCAGCTTCCTCCGCAAGCACGACTGCCTGCTGCCGTTCCAGCGCTTCCGCACGGTCGCGGCGACGCGCCTGCGCTCGGCGGCGCTGAGCGGACAGGGGACGGCGGGGAGGGCCTGACCGGAAGGCTGAAGGTATAAAGGTGTGACCTTTGCGCCTTCTGCCGATAACAGCGACATGCCTCTGTCGCTGCAGCACTTCCGCGTCTCGGTTCCGGAACACGTGATGACCCGCGCCGTCGGCGGCAGCACGGTGCTGCTCGACGTCGACAGCGGCCGGTCGTTCACGCTCGACGCGATCGGCTCGCGCGTCTGGGCCCTGCTGGTCGAATCGGGATCGACGGCGGTCGCCTACGACACGCTGTTGAACGAGTTCGACGTCGCGCCGGCGGAGCTCCACTACGACCTCGAGGCGCTGGTCACCCAGCTCGCCGCCAATCGGCTGCTGCGCCTGCACGACGAGCACGCGTAAGCCGCGCGCGGCACACCGCGGCGCACACAGGCTGATGGCGTACGAATCGATCGCCTCGCACCGCATGATGGCGCTCGACGCCGTCCGCAACGCGGCCTACGCACGCGCCCTCGCGCAGGTCGTCACGCCCGGGACGGTCGTTCTCGATCTTGGAGCGGGCACCGGCGTGCTCGGCCTGATCGCCGTGCGGCTCGGCGCCAGGCGCGTGTACCTGGTCGAGCCGACCGACATGATCGTCGTCGCGCGCGAGATGGCCGCGGCCAACGGGCTCGACGAGCGTGTCTCGCTCGTTCACGGACGCGTCGAAGACACGACGCTCCCCGAGAAGGTCGACGTCATCGTCTCGGCGATGACGGGGCATTTCCTCGTGACCGAAGATCTGCTGCCGGCCCTGTTTCACGCGCGTGACAGATGGCTCGAGCCGGGCGGCGTCCTGATTCCCGACGCAGCGGACATGGAGGCGACGCTGGTCTCCGCGCCGGAGCTCCACGACGGCAACGTGTCGACATGGTCGGCGCGTCAAGAGGGTATCGACACGTCGATTGCGAGGCAGTACGCCGCGAACACGGTCTATTACGGATCGCCGGCAATCCGTGACGTCGACTATCTCGCGACGCCGGCGACGCTGCACCGGGTCGACTTCATGCGGGACGGCTACGACGGCGTCCACGCGGAGGTGACGCAGACGATCGCCCGGTCAGGAACCTGCCATGGCATCGCCGGATGGTTCCGCATGCGGCTGGGTGACGTGTGGCTCTCGACGTCGCCGCGTGCGGAGAGGGTCCACTGGAGCGCCGCGTTCCTCCCGCTCGATCCGCCGCTGATCGTCGAGGACGGCGAAGAGGTCACGCTCGCGATCGACCGGCCGCCGCGAGGCGACTGGACCTGGCGCGTGGCCGGAAAGAACGGCGCGCGTCGCCACTCGACGCTGCTGTCGACGCCGCTCACGGAGACGACGCTGCGAAAGGCCGCGGTCGATTACGTGCCGTCGGCGAACACGCATGGCCGCGCCGTACGGCACGTCCTCGAACGGATGAACGGCACCTGCGACGTCACCGCCATCGCGCGCGATCTGAGGACGGCGTTTCCCGAGCGGTACGCGACCGACGCCGACGCGCTCGCGTTCGTGCAGGAGATCGTAGGGAGGTTCGGGTGACGATCGGGGTGCCTGGTGCAAGGTGCAGGGTGCTTCTACGGGTGCAAGGTGCAAGGTGCAGGGTGCAGGGTGCGGGGTGCAGGGAGATGATGAGCGGGAGGGTCATCGCGCCTTGGTGGTGCATTCGCTCGTGACGACGAGGGTCCGTCTCGCCGGCGATGTGATCGTGCAGGACGCGGGTGACGAGGCGCTGCTCGTGCAACTGGACGCCGAGAACGTCTTTGCCTTGAACGCGACCGGCGCGCACATCGTCCGTGCCGTGTCGGGCGGCGTGCGGCTGGACGACGCGATCGCAACGCTCGCGGACGAGTACGCCGGCGATGCCGAGCAGATCGCGGCGGACGTGCGTCGCCTGGTCGACCTGCTGATCGATCGGGGGCTGCTCGAGACGGTCGAGGAGTAGCGGTGGCGCGCACCGGGGATCGCGTGGCGCTGTCGCAGTGGACCGCTCACTTCCATCCGACTGCCGCCGCCTCACCCGCCGCGCCGGCCACCGTTTCCATCACTGTGGCATCCGGCTTCAGCCGGACGTTGACGATCACACACGCCGACCGCGGCTGCGACATCGCGACCTTCGGCGACCGCGAACACGCCGGCATCGCCCTCTTCGACGGCTACCTGCTGAACCGCTCCCTCGTCCGTGAGGAGCTCGGTCTTTCGTCGGACGCACGCGATGTGGACGTCGTCCGCGCGGCGTATCAGCGCTACGGCGCCAGGTTGTTCGAACATCTCGACGGGTCGTACCTCGCCGCGGTGTGGGATCCGCAGGACGGGCGGCTGCTGCTCGGCCACGACCATCTCGGACATCATCCGGTCTTCTACGCCGAGACCGCCGACGGCCTGGTCTTCTCGACCAACGTTCTCGCTCTTGCGCAGCATCCCGCCGTGGACCCGCGGCCCAACCGCGTGTCGCTCGCGCTCCATGCGCTGCAGCTCTGGCCCGCCGCGGGACAGACATTCTTCGAGAACATCCGGCGGCTGCCTGGCGGCCACTACCTGACGCTCACGGCAGGAACTGCAAGCGCCTCGTCGCCTCACATCTCGCTGCGTCAGTACTGGTCTCCCTGGCTCGACGACGATGAGCCGGGGCTGAGCGAGAAGGAGGCGCTCGATCGATTCGAAGCGACGCTGATGAGCGCGGTTGCGCGGAGCATGGAGCTGCAGCCGGAAGGCATCA
>WBZO01003424.1_pt1 | contig 18565 bp, 14 predicted proteins | sample 5204261 | NCBI WGS metagenome assembly WBZO01 (sample SAMN12412400, study PRJNA552823) | activated sludge metagenome | isolation source: activated sludge from anammox sidestream of wastewater treatment plant... | place: USA: North Carolina | collected 2017-09
CCCCCGCAACGACCTCCGCATCCGCCTCAGCCTCGACGAGGGCATGACCTGGTCGCACTCCAAACTCCTCCTTGCTGGTCCCACCGGTTACAGCGACATGGCCGCCTCCCCCCACGGCGACGTCCATATCCTCTACGAACAAGTCGACAACGCCGGCACACCCGGCCGCAAACAGAACCTGCTCTTCGCCCGCTTCCCCGTTTCCTGGCTCGCCGAGTGAGACGCAACAGCCCTCAACTTCACGCCAGAGTGGACCGCAGCCGCGATGTCCAAATTGCCGCCGCCCGCGGGCCTCTGCGCCCGCGTCCCGCAACCCGCCACCCCTGAAGCCTGCTCATCCGCCGCCTCCGCCAGCCGTGTCCGATGCCTGTGAAATAATCGCATTCAGAGGAAGACATGGCCAATCCTAAGTATGCCGAAGCCGGCCGCCCCATCCCTCAAGCCACCGAGGCAGGGCAGTTGAGCGACGGCACAAAGATAATGGTGCGAGCGCCCAGACAGCGCGCCTGCGGTCTGAAGGACGAGAAGGGCAAGTTGTGCGCCGGCCACCTCAAACGGTGGTACTACTTCGGCGAAGAGATCAAACGGCTCTATGGGGAAAACGCAGAGATCTATCGCTGCGAGAACTGCAGGTCACTCTACCTGCCCAATCCGGAGGAAACGCCGCGCAGCGGAACGCTCGCCTACTAGCGGCAGGGACTGGCTGGCGATGAAAAAACCGCATTGGAACGCTTCGGGAGGTTCACTCGGGCTGAAACGTTCCAACGCGGCCGGCCCTGAGGTTAGGACCTGAGGTGCGGCGTCTGCCGCGGGATCCGCAAAAAGCTCTTTTCCCTGATCGCTCCTGGTGAAGCTTACCGCGTTCCTGTACCCTTCACCTTACGAACCCGCACCGGCCGATATCCGCCACCCCGAGGGGAGCTGAATTCCACATCAATGACTCAATCTGAATCGCTGCTGATCCAAAAAAAAGGACCCTCTGCGCAACACGCAACCGAGAGAACGATGGATAAGAAACTCAAACACCGGCTCCCGCAAGCACGACGTTTCCAGCTCCAATCGTTCCGCCCGCTCACCTGTCGTCGCAGAGGGCAGATTCAGAGAGTTCATCAATTCGCTAGCAGTGTAGCAAAACAGATGCCAGGGTCGCACATCAATAAACCTATTTGTTTTCAATGCGAAGCGCTTCTCGCCCTCCCCGCCGCGGGGTGCGTTGCCTCATGCGGTGTGGCATGCTGACACACGTCCGGCTGCTCCTGGGGCTCCTGCTGCTCTTCCGGCTCGATCCGGTTCAAGCCGCCCGGCAGGAACTCGACTACCAGGTCTACACCGACTCGCCCCGCGTCCTCCTCAACCAGCGCCGCCTCCGGTTGCTTCGCCGCGAGCGGGAACGCGATTCCATCCGCTGGCAGCAGTTCAACCTGCTGATGTCCGGCAACGCCCGCATGGAAGAGCCGGGTTTCACCCGCGCCCTCTACTCCCAGGTGACCGCTTCGCCTGCGCCCTGCCGCGAAGCCCTGGACTGGGCCGCCAGGTCGGCCTCCGTCTCCCAGTCCGCTCAACTCCGCCAGACGGCGCTCGTCTACGATTGGTGCGCCTCCGCCGGCAACGGCGTCGCCGCTGCCATGCTGGCCCGGCGGCTTGCGCCCGTCCTCCAAGCCCGGCCCCTCGAACCCCAAGCGGTTCGCTCCAGCGTCTTTGCCGCGCTGGCCATCGCGGACGTCGAGACGGAAGCCGCGCAGGCGCTGCTCAAGTACGCCGTCGAGTCGTGGTGGACCAAGCGAATCCTGCCGCAGCTTTCAGCCAACCGTCTGCCCTTCAATTCGCGGGAGGACCTCTACGCCATCGCCGAATTCCTTCACGTCATCCGCGACAACTTCCGCGTCGATCTCCGCGAAGGTGCTGGCAAGTGGTTCGAGGAACTGCCGCCGTTGCTGCTGCTCAGCTACTACCCCCAGCCCTGGCCCGCCGCCGAAAACGAATACCGCATTCCGGCCTACTTCGGCACTGGCGATCCTGATCTCCGCGAGGCGGTCTTCTCACGCGCCGCCGAGTTCGCTCTGGTCGCCTACGACGGTAACGCGCAACCTCATCAATTCCTGCAAGGCTGGCTGATGCAGGACCGCTTCCTGCTCCGCTCCACCTTGGGCATCGCCTACGAATTCCTGTGGGCTAATCCTTACCTGCCGGGGCTTTCTTTCACTTACATGCCGGACCTCTTTCACGCCCACGGCCGCCTCTTCACCCGCTCCGGATGGGAGGAAGACGCCTCCTGGTTCGGCTACTGGAACGGCCGGGCTCAGGCGTTCCGCAACGGCCAGAGAATCCAGGTGAACGTCGGCGCCAATCCAGCGCCGCTCGACCTGGGCCCGATCAGAATCTTCTTCGGTTCATCCGGCGCCACCTTCGAACGCGGCTGGACTCCGCCAACCGAAGAGGGCGAGAAGCCCGTGGATGAATTCGCCTTCATTCTCGGCCTGGAGCCTAATACCGCCTATGACGTCGAAATCGACCTTGAAGAGATGGTGGAAATGCGCTCCGACGAAGGTGGCATCCTCGCGCTGAAATTCGCGCCGGGACAAAAGGCTCAAGTGCGAGTCCGCAAAGCGTCGCCCGCGGTCCGTTGACCCGCCAGTTCACTTGATGAGGACCTGGAACATCGCCGGAACCACCAACAGCGCCAGGATTCCGTAGAGGATCAAAGGGTTCAATCTGGTTGCCTCGCCCTTGGCGATGCGGATCGTGGACCAGACGGAGTAGGCCATCAGGACGCCGATCATAGCCTGAAAATAGCTTACGAACGGCTGGTCCTGGGAGGCCAGGAACATGGCGGCGTTCACGACAGTCTGAATGGCGCAAACCAGGAGGAGGTGCCAGCGTCCGCCCCAGCGGTCCGGGCGGCCGGTGATTCCAAAGTGTGCCGGAATCGATCGCGGCAGCGACTGCCAGGTGGTCGCGATCAGCACAACCGTGAAGAGGTTCGACAGGGCGGCGAGCGCCAGACAAACGTAACGCAGGCTCTCCAACACAGCAGCATCGAGCATGCCCACATTCTGTCGTCCGGCGCTGCCGGGGTCAACAGTCATCGGCGGGTGATAGAGACTGTCCGATAGGTTTCGTTGCCGGCGGCGTCCCGGGCTCTGAGCGTGATCCGGTTGATGCCCCGGTTGAGCGGAATCGGAGTGGTGGCGAACTGCGGCAGGCCGGCGGTCGAACCGGAGGCTCCGGCGGCCGTCTGCCAACCGACTGCCGCGATGGCGATGTTGTCGGTGGCCAGGCCGCGGATGACGACCGCAGAGGTGGTGGTGGCGGTTGGCGGCGCCGTGACTGTCAGCACCGGAGCGACAGTGTCCTTGACCGGGGGCGGGGTTGGGAGCGGCGTTGGTGCTGGCGCCGGAGTGGACGCCGGCGGCGGGATGTCGGGTGGTGTGACGGCGCCGGCCGTGGCGGCGTAGAGCTTTCGGATTTCCGTGATGTCCGCCGGGCGAAGGGCGTTGACGCGGCGGTAGTAGGGGTACATCACGGAGTTCGGGTCGTCGTTGTGGCCGAGGCCGAGGGCGTGGCCGAGTTCGTGCAGCACGACGGAATAGAGATCGACGTCGAGACCGATGCGCCAGGACTCCTCGATGTCGAGATGGAGGTCGCCGGCAATCGGTTCGGCGTTGGGCGGCGGGTAGAAGGTGTGGGCGAGGACTCCGCCGCGGCCGTCGAAGCGGAAGCCGTCGCCGTGGTCGCGGTTAGCGAACCAGATGTCGAGGGAGCGCAGCGCCGCGGGCGCGGCGGCTGGCGAGAACCGGATGGCGGCGGCGGCCGACCACTGGTCGAGCGCCCGTGCGATTTCGGCGGCGGCGGCCTGGTCGAGAGCCGGCGTCAAGGGGCCGAGCCAGTATTTCAGATCGGCTTTGCCAAGGCCGGGACCGTCCCAACCCTCGCCGAATCGGGAGGCGAGGTTGGCGGCCACAGGCACAGTCTGTTGAACCCCGCCGAGGCAGGCAACCACGGGCTCACCGGCGATCAGTTGGTCCGATGCCGGAAGGATGTAGGCCACTTCGTCGAGGGTGGCGAGCGATTCGATGGCGGCGAGATCGCCGTGAACCATCAAGGTGGATGGAGCGAGGTCGGGGTGGTCGAGGATTTCAAGACCGGCCCCGATGATCAGGGCGCGGGTTAGGGGAGGCTCAACGTCGGAGTGGAACTCGACGAGGACCGCGCCGTCGTCAAGAACCAGTGAACTCAGCTTGTTGGAGGGCTCGATGGGAACCGCCTCAGCGAGATCGAGAGTGGCCCAGTCGAACCCATCCGGAATAGTGCAGATCCAGGTGTTCTCGGGCACGTAGGAGACGACCCTGGCGCCGCGCGCCTCGAGGGCGGTCCGTTCGGCGAGTCCGGGCGGAACGTTGAAACGAAGCAAAAAATGGAAGCGGCCGAGATACGCCGGGGCTCGCTGAACCCGGGGAACCCTTCCGGATTTGAGCCTGATGGGTGGGCCGGCCGCTTCCTCAGCGATCAACCCGCCGGCTGCTGTGAGGAGGAGGAAAAGCTTGCCGGCGAGGCCAATGCTGCGCATGGTGGGCTCATCGGCGAGACCGGGGGAGTCTTCGACAAAAAGATCAGATTAGGTAGGCTCCTCGGCTGAATTCGATGGTTCGCCCTAGGAGGTTGGCGGCGGCTCCGATGCTCTTGGAAGGGCCGGTGACGAGGGCTGCGTGGCCCTCAGACTGGTTGGTGGTCAGGGCCGGCTCCCGCCGGGGAGAATGGCGAAAGGACGGACGGGGGCGCCGGTGGCGTGCCGGATTTTGAGAGGCGCGGCGGCGAGGATGAACTCGGCTGCGCCGGACGCGGCGATCTCTTCGAGGTTGAGGCACTCGATGATGTAGATGCCGCTGTCGACGAGGAGGTGGGCGTGGACCTCCATGTTCGACGGCGTGCGTTCGAAGGCGGCGGTGTCGGCTCCGGCGGCGAAGGCGCGCCGGGAGGAGATGACGCGGGCGGCAGCGAGGGTAATTCCCGGGATATGGAGGTTGTTGATGAAGCGGCCGGGGTCGGACCAATAGCGGGCCCAGCCGGTGCGGAACAGGACGATGTCGCCGGGGTGGATGACCACGTTCCGGAGGAATTCGGGGCCGATGTCGAAGTCGGGCGGGAGGGGGTCGAGGCTGGCGAGGGCGGCGACGTCGATGAGGACAGCGCGGCGGAGGATGGGAGGAACGAGGTCAATGGAGTGGGCGTTGATTCCGCGGGAGTAATCCTGGTTGCCCTCGACCGGGACGCCGGCGTGGAAGTGGCCGCTGCAGGAGAAGTGGCCGAGGGCGTCCATGTGGGTGCCCGTATGGGTGCCGAGGCTGATGGCGTCGGCGGCGCTGGAGGCTCCGCCGGGCAGGACGACTTCGCCGTGGAGCTTGGAGAGGGCGTGCGTGAAGGGCGGGTGAGTGGGCCAGTGGGGCATCCCAGGGTGCCAGGGCTGGGCAAGGTCAATGATGCGGCAATCACTGAGCGGGGGCAGTGGCATTCGCGGCCTCCGGCAGGAAGAAGAAGCAGATTCCGAGAATGGCATACACGGCGAGCAGCATGGCTCCTTCGAGCCAGTTGGATTCGCCGTCGGAGGCGACTTCGCCTGTGATGAGGGCGGCCAGGACGACGGCCATGACTTCGGCGGGGGAGAAGACGAGGTCCATCGGGCGTGGACCGACGAAGTAGCTGACGAGGACGAGGACGGGGGCGACGAAGAGGGCGATCTGGATGGAAGAGCCGATGGCGATGGAGAGGGAGAGGTCCATGCGGTTCTTGAGGGCGACGAGGATGGCGGTGGAGTGCTCGGCGGCGTTGCCGATGATGGCGACGACGATGACGCCGACGAAAACGGAGGTCATGCCGAAGGAGTGGGCGGCGTGCTCGACGCTGCCGACGAGGATTTCGCTGATCCAGGCGATGAGGGCGGTGGCGGCCGCGAGGGTGGCGATGGAGCGAGCGAGACTCCAGTGGTGGTGCCGCTGGCCGGCGGCGGAGGCTTCTTCGCTCGAGGGGAGGCCGGAGAAGAGCCGTTTATGGGTGACGAGGGAAAAGAGGAGGTGGCCAGCATAGATGACGATGAGGACGATGGCGATTTCGAGGGAGAGGTCCTTTTCCTTGGAGAAGCCGGCGGGTCCGGCGAGGTGGTGGAAGGCGGCGGGGACGATGAGGGCGATGGAGGCGAGGGTGAGGAGAGTGGCCTGGGTGCGGGCGGCGGTGGCCTGGAACTGCTGGAGGGGGAACTTGATGCCGCCGCAGAAGATGGCGAGTCCGGCGACGAGGAGGATGTTGCCGATAATGGAGCCGGTGAGCGAAGCTTTGACCACGCCGTAAAGGCCTTTGCGCAGGGCCGCGAGGGCGATGATGAGCTCGGCGGCGTTGCCGAAGGTGGCGTTCAGGAGCCCGCCGACGCCTTCGCCCGTGTGGGAGGCAAGATGTTCGGTGGCGTGGCCGAGCCAGCCGGCGAGGGGGAGGATGGCGAGGCAGGCGGAGACGAAGATGGGGACATGCTGGTCGGGGAGGGCGAAGTGGAGGTAGAGGGTGACGGGGACGAAGATGAGGAGCCAATCGAGAGAGGGTTTGAGAAGTTGTTTGAGCATGGTGCCTCGGGCGGGTGGCTTGGGCGCCGGAGCGTGATGACCATTTTGGCAGACTGGGAGAGAGGTGGGCGGAGGTTGGGTTTGGTCAGGGGGCGGAGGCTGGGCGCGGCCCCGGCGCCGGGAGTGGTGCTGGTTGCCGTCCGTGGTCTGGCGCGGACCGGCCGCCTCACGCAACCGGGCGCCGCCTGTCGGGGGTGTCGAGCCCGCGCGCCCGCAGGCGGCTAGGGCAGCCCGGCCAGGCGGCGAGCGAATTCGAAGGCTTGGACCAGGCTCCGGGTCGACGCCCTGCCCTTCCAGGCGATGTCGAACGCCGTGCCGTGGTCCACAGATGTGCGGATGATCGGCAGGCCGAGCGCGATGTTCACACCTCCCTCGAAATCGAGCAACTTGGATGGGATGTGCCCCTGATCGTGATACATGCAGACGACCGCATCGAATCTCTTCCGGTGCACCGCCAGGTAGAAGACTGTGTCGGGCGGCAGCGGACCCTCCACCGGCCAGCCCTTGGCCTGGGCCCACTCCACCGCCGGGCGGATCTCCTCGATCTCCTCGCGGCCGAACAATCCGTTTTCGCCGGCGTGCGGGTTCAGCCCCGCCACGGCGATGCGCGCGGAGGGATGCAGGCGCAGCACGGCCGCGCAGGTCAGTTCGATGATCTTCGCGATCCGTTCTCTGCGGCAGCGCTCGATCGCCTCGCGCAGCGAGCAGTGAGTGGAAACGTGGGTCACGATCAGCCGCGGCGACGCGAGCATGATCGTCACGTCGCGCGCGCCGCAGACCTGGCCGATGAGTTCCGTATGCCCCGTGAAGGCGGGATCGGTGAGTTGAGTGGCCTCTTTGTTCATCGGCAGGGTGACCATCGCGGCGATCTCGCCGCCGAGCGCCGCTCGTGCCGCGGCCAAGACATAGGTGCGCGCAGCGCTACCGGATTTCGCATTGATGCGGCCGGGGGTGATGTCTTCCGTCGCCATCAACCCCTGGTCGGCCACCTCGAACCCGTCCGGCAGCGTGAGACTCAGCCGCCGCGAGCATTCTTCCAGCACGGCGCGGTCGCCATACACGACGTAGCGGCCACGCAGTTGCCCGCTGCGCGCCGCTTTGAGCAGGATTTCCGGGCCGACTCCGCTCGAGTCGCCCAGGGTGATGCCGATCGGTTTCATCTGATCCAACGCTCCAGGATACGCGCAACGAGGTCCGATTCCCCGAAGCCGCCGGCTTTGGTGACAAACACCCTTCCGGCGGCGGTTGAAACTGCGACGCCCGGCAGGATCTCTCCGCATGGAGCGAGCGAATCGACTCCCAGCGCCCTAAAGACGGCCAGGGCAGTGTCGCCGCCAAAGATCATCATCCCTCCGGCCGGGGATGCGGCTGCGAGCTTCGCCAGCCGTTCAGCCTCCAGTGAGGAGATCACCTCGAGGCCGAGCTTTCCAGCCTCCTCCACCTGCCGCGCGGAAACGGCATGCCGGCTGCCGCACACCACGAGCCAGCGCTCCACTGCCGGCCGGCCGGGAAGCGGGTGCGATTGCGCTCCATTCGGAGAGCGAGCCCAGTAACGCAAGCCTCCCGCGGGGCCGGCTACGACGGGTCTGCGTCCGGAGGCGGCGCAGATGGCCATCAGTTCGGCGACCTGGTCCTCCGTTTCCGCGTCGCACAGGACCACGCCGGTTCCGCCGCCTGCCAGGAGGGGCTCGAGCCGGCGCGGCTTCGCCGCCAGCGAGACACGATGCCTGCACGACGCCAGGAGCAGCTTCAGAACGGAGGAGTTCCGCACCGGATTCAATGCGTCCCGCGCGAACTCGCTTGCGCCGACGGGCTGTCCGTGAACCCGCAGGATGCCGCGTTTCGAGGTCCGTCCCAGCGCCGGGTATGCGGGAACGTAGACCACGATGCGCTCCGGGTCCGAGTCCAGCAGCGCTTCGAAACACGCTCCGATGGGACCCCGCAGCGTGGAATCCGTTTTCCAGTAGATTGCCGCCCCCGCCAGGGCGGCCGTTGCGGCCCGCACTATCGCCCGCGCGCGTTCCGGAGTCTCATGCCGGGTAGCCAGCAGGATGACCGGAGTCTGCACGGCCTGGGCGGCTTGGCCACGCGGCCGCAGTTCAACCCGCGTCGGGATCCGCGCCTCCGCCAGCAGCGCGCCGGCTTCCAGCGCTCCCGTGGCGTCGTCGGCGAATACGTAGCCCGGCTCCACGCGATCTCAGCACCCCTCTTTCCATCCGCCGCCTGAGGCGCCGCCTACGGCCGGGAGGCCTGCCGGCAACGGCTGAGCGGGCGGGTACGGCCTCATACAGCGGCGAACGTATCACACTCGGGACGCCGGATGACCGATGATAGTCGTCTGGGACCATGCGCATGCTCAATCGACTCCTGCTTCTGTTCGTGTGCGGCGCGGCGCTGGAGGCCGCGCCGCGGTTCGAGGTGCGGTTCAACCGCGAGGCGCGCGCGGCGGCCGCCGATGGCCGCCTGGTTCTGATCGTCGCCGCGCGGCCGCAGCCGGAGCCCCGATTCCAGGTCGGATGGGGCATCAGCACGGCGCAGATCTTCGGCATTGACGTCGAAGGCTGGCAGCCTGGCAGCGCCGTCCTCATCGACGCGGCCGCGGCCGGCCATCCGCTGGCGAGCCTGGCTGAGCTCAAGCCGGGGACCTACTACGTCCAGGCCGTGCTGAATGTCTACGAGACTGTGAAGCGAGCCGACGGAAGAGTCCTCAAGCTGCCCTGGGACGATGGTGAAGGACAGCAGTGGAACCGCTCGCCCGGCAATCTGCTCAGCAAGCCGGTGGAGCTGAGGATTGAGGCAGGTTCGACGCATGCGGTGACGCTCGACGCCGCAATCCCGCTGCTGCCCGAGCCCAAAGACACCAAGTGGGTCAAGCATGTCCGGTTCCAATCGAAGCTGCTGAGCGAATTCTGGGGCAGACCCGTGTGGCTCGGCGCGATCGTGCTTGTGCCGCCGGGCTTCGACGAGAACCCCGGGCGCCGTTATCCGGTCGCCTACCAGCAGGGCCATTTCCCGCGCGGCTTCCGCGGCTTCGTCGAGAATCCGCCGAGCCGGTTTTACCAGGAATGGTCCTCGGGGCGGCTGCCGAAGTTCCTGATCGTGCTGACGCAGCAACCGACGCCTTACTATGACGATTCCTATGGCGTGAATACCGCGAACAACGGGCCTTACGGGGACGCTCTGACCAAGGAGTTCTACCCGTGGCTCGAGCAACAGTTCCGCGCCATCGGCCAGCCGTGGTCGAGAGTCCTGTATGGCGGATCGACCGGCGGATGGATGTCGCTCGCCCAGCAGATCTTTTATCCGGACTTCTTCGGGGGCGTCTGGAGTTTCTGCCCGGATCCGGTCGACTTCCACGCCTTCCAGCAGGTCGACGTGTACGCGGACAGCAACGCGCACTATGACGAAGGCCCGTTCGCGCGCGTGCCCAAGCTGGTGGGTCGGCTGCCCGACGGGCGGGTCATGGCCACAAACGAGGGATTCACACGGCAGGAACTCGTGCTGGGCACGAACGGCCGCTCCGGCGGGCAGTTGGATGCGTTCCACTCGGTTTTCGGTCCGGCCGGTCCGGCCGGCTATCCGGCCAAGCTGTGGGATCCGGTGACGGGCGCGATTGACAAAGCCGTGGCCAAGTATTGGACGGAGAACTACGACCTGACGGCGATGCTGAAAAGGAGTTGGGAGTCGGTCGGGCCACGGCTGGTAGGCAAGATCCACATCACGATGGGAAGCAAAGACACGTTTTTTCTGGAAACGGCGGTGAAGCGGCTGGAGGAGTTTCTGGAGTCAACGAAACTGCCGGCGAAGGGACCGTACTACGGCGGGTCGGTCGTCTTCGGCGCCGACAAGCCGCATTACTGGGCCGGTGACATCCCGCGCGGAATGAACATCGAGGAGTATTACCTGCCGGTTTTCGCCGAGCATCTGCGCCGCATGGCTCCGCAGGGGGAGGACACGCGATCGTGGCTGCCGTAGGGGTCGCGAAAGGCCCGCCACGACCGGGGAACCGCCTGGGACGCTCCTGTTTTCTAGCCTGGCTGGCGATCGCGCAACCCTGCGCCGGCCAGAATCTCGTGATCGTCACGCTGGATGGACTGGGGCACGAGATCGTCACCAGGGATCCGGTGGCAGCGGAGCTGACGGTGTTGAACGACACGATTCGGGCCGGCGTGTTCGCCGCCGGCGTCCAGCCGCCGCGCCCGGCGCTGACGGCTGTCTCCCACGCTTCCATCTGGACGGGCGCGTGGCCCGAAGTGAATGGTGTGACGTTCAACCACATGCCTGCCCTGCCGCGGACGGCCAACAAGGCTTCTGAAACGGTGATCGGCTTCCTGGGGACGCGGCTGCTGGCCGAACCGTTCTGGGTTTCGGCGGGACGCCAGGGTGTCGAGTCGCTCGCCTTCCAGCCCACCCAAGGCTTCCCGTTTACACCCGTCAACACGGGCATGGGAGCGACGGTGATCAACAGTTATCAAACGCGCGTTTACGCATCCTACGCGGTTTACGGACCGAAGGACGTTGATTGGGTCGCCGGCGGCAGTTTCACGTTCAGGCATGGAACGCGCGTCTACCGGGCCACGCCGGCCCGCGGCGGTCTCGCGATCGGAACGGAATCAGGAGAGTGCGTTTTGGCACCGGCGGAGCCGGTCGAGGCCGCGCCGCCTTACCAGCGCGAGCTGGCGCGGCACTTCCGGCCGCTGCCGTTAGACGGCGGAGAGAGCGGCGTCTTCTTCAGGCTGTTTGGCTATGATGGCGCGGCGAAGCGGCTGCGGCTGTTGGTGTCGGCCGCTCACGAGACCGGCTGGCACGGCGGCGGTTCGCGGCGTCACGCCGAGGCGCGGGCGATGGTGCAGCAGTGCGGACCGGCGGCGATCAACGGCGCCTCGGCGCTATTGAACTCGGGGAGCATCACCGCGGCCGAGTATCTCGAAACCGTAGAACTGGTCATCCGGCAACTCACCCGGCATGCGGCCTGGGCGTGCGCGCGCGTCGCGCCCCGGCTCATGCAGGGGTACCTTCCTTTCCCGGACGAATTCGACCACAAGTGGATCGCGCTGGCTCGAGCCGGCGAAGGGGACTACGCGGCCTACCGCCGGTGGGGCTACATCGCCGTCAATCGCGGCATGGCGGCCTACGCCGAGCTTGCCCGGGGAGGCGGATGGCTGCTCTGGGCCTCCGATCACGGCATGGCGGAAGTCGGCAAGAGCGTCTCGATAGCGGAAGTGCTGGCCCGGGCGGGGTTGGACGACAACGTCCGGCTCCTCCACAACTCCATGCTTGTGAACACGGACGACTGGGCGGAGGGTGTCATTCCGGAGCGCAGAAAGCCGCACCTCGTGGCCCGAATCCGCGATGAACTCCGGAAACTGCGGGACCCGCAGGACGGCCAACTGGTTGTCCGGGAGATCCTCACCGCCGGCGACGGCATCGCGGTCTGCCCCGCGTGCGCCGATCTTCACTATGAATTGGCGCCTGGATTCCGAACCGATGGGCGGCGCGGCCCGGCGGTGATCGGCCGCCTCACGCCGCCCGAGGGCGCTCACGGTTTCGGACCTGGACGCGCCGACATGCTCGCCGTGTTCGCGGCGTGCGGTCCTGGAATCCCCGCCGGCTCCGCGATCACCGGGATGCGCACGATCGACATCGCCGCGATGATTTCCGGCCTGTTGGGCATCGAGCCGCCGCGGCAGAGCCAGGGACGGCGTCCTCGAGTTGAGGTACGATCATCACCATGAACCGCCGGGAATGGCTGGCCACAATGGCGGCGCTGCCGCTGGAAAAGAAAGCGCGGCTGCGGCCGGCGCTCTGCGCTTACTCGTTCCGGAGCGAGCTTCAGAACAAGTCGATGACCTACGAGGACCTCGTCGCCAGGGCGGTGGAGTGGGAGATCGACGGGCTCGACTTGACTGTCTACTGGTTGCCCACCACCGATCGCGCCTGGCTGCTCGAGCTGCGGCGTAAGGCGTTTCGCATGGGCGTCGAGATCTACTCGATCAGCGTCCGCACGGAACTCACCAGAGCGGCCCCGCAGGAGCGCGACGCCCAGGTGGCGGAGATCCGGAAGTGGGTGGATGTGGCCGCCGCTCTCGGCGCCGGCCACATACGCGTGTTTGGCGGCAGCGTGCCCAAAGGCACGCCGGAAGACGAGGCCGCGTCGTGGGTGGTCGAATGCCTGAAGCGGGGCGGCGAGTACGCCGGGCGGCACGGCGTCATTCTCGGCCTGGAGAACCACGGCGGCATCTGCACCCGCGCCGAGCGCATCATCGAGATGGTCAGGCAGACCGATTCGCCGTGGGTCGCGATCAACCTCGATACGGGCAACTTCAGATCCGAGGCGTTCAAGCAGATCGAGATTTGTCTTCCGTACTCGGCGAACGTTCAGGTGAAGGCCGAGATGATGTTCGACGACGGTACGCGCGGACCCCAGGATTGGGACAGAGTCGTATCGATGATCGCCGCTTCCGGCTACAAAGGCTACCTCGCCCTGGAATATGAAGCGAAGGAGCCCGCGCCAGCTGCCGTGCCGCGGCTGCTCGGCCGGCTGAGGGAGCTGACCCGCAAGTACTCGACATAGCGCCACTGTGCCGGAAAAGAGGATCGACAGACTCGCCGCAATCACTCGTCAAAGCCGCGAGGACTACCTTGCAAGCATCGCCAACCCGGATGCCGCAGCGGGCTGGAGCGCCGTCATCATCACGGCAAGCTCCGCGCACCAGGCGCAGCGATACGAGCGCGAAATCGAACAGCGGCGGCTGCGCGGCGCGCTTCCGCCAGGCGCCGAATTCGTCGTCATCGCCGATCCCGCCGGCCGCAGGATCGGCAGCGGCGGCGCAACGCTCCATGCGCTCGCTCAGCTTCAGTCGGCCGGGCGCGGCACACAGCGCCCGGAGGCGTCCGGCGCCTGGTGGAACTCGAACCGCGTTCTGATGATCCACAGCGGGGGAGACTCGCGACGGCTTCCCCAGTACTCGCTGAGCGGCAAACTCTTCAGCGCCCTGCCGGTGCGAACGGCATGGGGAGAGACGAGCACGGTTTTCGATGAACTGCTGGCGCTGTCGACAACCTGGGCCAGGCACATGCCGAACGGGCTGCTGATCAGCAGCGGCGATGTGATCCTGGTGTTCGACGCCGCGGCGGTGCGTTGGGATCGTCCGGGTGTCAGCGGAATCGCGATGCGTCAACCCGCAGAGGTGGGCGTGCGCCATGGAGTCTACATCGCCGGAGACGGCGGCAAGGTCTACGGGTTCCTCCAAAAAGCCAGCGTTGCCGAGGCGCAGGCCGCCGGCGGGCTGCTCGACAACGGCGAGGCCGCTGTGGACACGGGTCTCATCCAGTTCGATGCGGACTCCTCGGACCGGCTTTGCCGCCTCTCCCGCAGCTTCGATCCGGATTCCACACCGGCGATCGATCTTTATACCCATTTCACCGGAGCCTTGACCCGCCAGTGGCGGCCGGCGGCGTCCGAAGACCCGGTTCGTCGCGAGCTCCACGCGCTGCTCCGCGAGACGCCTTTCTGGTGCTCCGTCGTCGAAGGAGAATTCACGCACGTAGGGACGACGACCCTCTTCCGGCGTCTGATGGCGGCCGAGACCGACTTCACGCGGCTCTATGCCGCCAGACAGCGGCACGGCGTCGAAGCTCCGCAGGACGTCGAATCCAGCGGCGTAATCGTGGACAGCTTCGTGCAATCAGGGGCCGTTGGAACGGGCGCCGTCGTCATCGAGTGCCTGTGTGAAGGCCCGGTCCGAGCAGGCCGTGGCGCCGTGCTGCACGGACTGAACGGTATCGCGGGAGCGATTGAGGTGGTCGATGACGCCGTCGTTCACCAGGTGGCTGTCCGCATGGCGGATGGAAGCCGCGGGACGGTGATCCGGGTGTATGGGGTTGGCGATGACCCGAAAGTCCCGGTGGATTCGGGCGGCGCGACATGGTTTGGCCGTCCGATGACGGCGGAACTGGAATCCCTGGGACTCCCCGCCGATGAGGTCTGGCCGGACATCGCCGGAGCTCAGCGCTCGTTGTGGAACGCGGCTCTCTTTCCGGTGGCGTCGACGGATCGAGCCTGGGCGTGCGCCCGGTGGCTGATGGGGCTGGCGAGCGATTTCGACGCCGCGCAATGGCGCAGTGCGCGCCGATGTTCGCTGGCTTCCAGCGCCGAGTGGGCGGACGAGAAGGCCTTGCACGAGCTCCGGACGGCGCGGGGGCGGAGGCAATGGGAGAACGCCGCTGTGCAGCTCGCCGTCTCCGGTTCGGACCTCCGTCCCATGCTGGCGCAAGCTCCAGGCGTCGGCTCACTCGTCGCGGTGGCGCGCCGTCTGCGCGAGCATTCGCAGGTTCTGCCGGAAGGTCAACTGACTGAAGCGGCCAGTAGCGCATACCAGGCGAGCCTCTTCTTCAACCAGGCCGGCCTGGAGAAGGATGCCATCGACGCCCATCACGCCGCCTTTGGCCTGGTTGCGCGCTGCGTCGCGCTCGGCGTGCCTGCCAGGCCGGATTCCGGTCCACGCCGTTGGACGCTGAGCCGCGTGGATGTCACCGCCCCGGCGCGGGTCGACTTTGGAGGAGGGTGGTCGGACACTCCCCCGTTCTGTTTCGACTGGGGGGGGACCGTGTTCAACGCCTCCGTGGCGCTCGACGGGCTCTATCCCATCGAGACGCGGATCCGGAGGATCGAGGTCCCCGTCATCCGCTGCCTCGCCGGCGGCGAGCAGGCCGCGGCAACTTACTCCACTGCCGCGGAGCTGATGGCGCCGCCCAACCCTGGCGATCCCTTCGCCATACCACGCGCGGCGCTCCAGTTGAGTGGGCTGTTTCAGAGCGACCGCCCGCTGGCTGCGACGCTCGAGTCGATGGGAGGCGGCATCGAGATCTCGACCGAAGTCCGGCTGCCGATCGGTTCGGGCCTCGGCACCAGCTCGATCCTGGCCGCGACGGTTCTCAAAGCGCTGAGCGAGATGAACGGCGCCGGCCTGTCCGCGCGGCGGCTGCTGGATGAGGTCATGCAACTCGAGCAGGTCATGGGCGCCGGCGGAGGGTGGCAGGATCAGGCTGGCGGCATCTTCCCGGGCTTGAAGGTCCTGGTTTCCGGGCCGGGCTACCACCAGAACATCCGCGTGCTGCCGCTGCTCTGGGGCCCCGAACAGGAAGAAGGGTTGCAGCGCCAGGTCGTCCTTGCGTCGACGGGAATCACCCGAGTCGCGCGAAACCTGCTCCAGCAAGTGGTCGGAAAATACCTGGCGCGGGAGTCTTCGGCGCTGCAGGTTCTGCACAGCATCAAGACACTGGCGCTGGAGATGGCGCAGGCCGTTCAGGGCGGCGATTGGGCGGGGCTCGGGTGGCTGCTCGACCGCCATTGGGAGCTTAACAAGACGCTGGATCCGAACACCACGAACGCTCCGATCGAGAGGATGTTGGGGGCGGTGCGGCCATTTCTGCACGGCGCGAAACTCGCCGGTGCCGGGGGCGGCGGGTTTCTCATCATGGTGGTCCGGGACCCTTCGGAGCTGCCCGCGATCAGAGCCGCTCTGGCCGCCCACGGAGCCAGGGTGCACGATTTCGAGCTGGCGCGGGACGGTCTCCGCGTCAAGCGAAGCCCTTGACGCGCCCGAGAGGGCGATGCCGCGGCTAGGACGCGCCGCCGCGGTTGTGCGGCGAGGCCTCGTCCGGCTCGCCGTACCCGCCGATCAGGCCGCGGAGCCCCCGGAGTGTAATCCAAGCGGTCCACTCGCGCAGAAACCGGCGCCGCATCCCACGATTCACCGCAACCCCGTAAGGCAGGCTCAATCCGAAGGCCAGCACGGATCGGCGAAGCGGCTGGAAGAATTGATCGCGGCCGTCGACTCGGTAAGCGCAGTAGCTGTAGACCGACTGCAACGGAGCATAGCCATAGTGGCGGCGCTGCAGAACGATCGCCTCCTGCAGTCCGGTCCGGCGCTGCGAAAAGGTCTTGTTCGACGCATGCATGCGGGAAGTGGCCAGGCATCGCTCAAGGTATCCGAAGCGGACCACTTTGGAGAGCCGGATCCACAGGTCATAGTCGAAGGCCGACTGCAGGCGCTGATCGATGAAGCCCACCTGTTCGAGCGCTGAACGCCGGACAAAAGCCGCAGGCTGGCAGATCGTGCACTCGCGCCAGAGATCCTGGATCGCCTGCGGCGAAGTGGGGTATCGTCCGATGAGGCTGCCGTCCCCCGTGGTCCAGCGGCCATCGCCGTAAACCACACCCAGCGCCGGATCCGCTGTGAACATCGCGACCGCGGCAGACACGGCTCCGGGCAGGAAGGTGTCGTCGCCGCTCAGCCACGCGCAGATTTCGCCCGCTCCCAGCCGCAGGCCCCGGTTGATCGCGTCGGCGGCGCCGGCGTCGTTGCCGGTGCATGCGCGGAGTCTGCCGCGGTAACGCTCCAGAATCTCGCTGGTGTTGTCGGTCGACCCCCCGTCCATCACGATATACTCGATGCGCGGGTAGTCCTGTGAAAGCACGCTTTCGATCGCTTCCACCAGGTGAGCGCCGGCGTTGAGGGTAGGCGTTACGATCGTTACCAGAGGAGGATCCAGCATGAGCGTTTTGTTCCTGAGGCGCGCGCCAGCCTGCCGGCCATGATCAGATCCGCGTTCATCACAACCCTTCGAACCAATGTCGGCGACGACTTTGTCCGGGAGGGAATCCGAGCTGTCTTGGATTCACTTCACCCCAATACAGGTTATTTTATCAATAAACACGAACCAGATCATACGTGCACCTCGCACCTACCGGAGGATGAAGGACCCGCATTAAGGGATAAGATCGAGGATGCCGACCTGATTGTGCAGTGCGGCGCGCCTGTTTATTGGAATCTGGGGCCGGAGGCCGGGCAGGCCTGTCACTCAGCGGAATGGGTGGAGCCGCTGTGGTATCGCAGGATCGCTCCCGCCGCCGGCAAACCTGTCTTGAACCTGGCCGCCGGTGCGTGTCAGGGCTACTTCGGCTCGGCCCGTGAGATCGCGGATGATCCTGAGTGCGCCGGATTCATCCGGCGCATGAGCCGCCTGTGCCGGCTGATTACGGTGAGGGACCGGATGGCCGCCGAAGTCAATTCGCTGCTTGGAATCGAGGCGACCCTGCTGCCGTGCGCGTCGATCCACGCCTGGCGGCGGTGCCGCGGGTCGCGCTCTTCGCGGCGCACGATCGCGCTGAATTACATGCCGCTGGCCGGGCATTACGAACTCGAGGGCAGGATCGATCGTGAAGCATGGGCGCGGACGTTCGCGGCCATCGATGAGCGGATTCGCGGGAACGGGTTCGAGTCGGCTCCGGTGGCGCACAACGCGGCCGAACTGGAAGCGATGCGCGCCGTGCTGCCGGGCAGGCGGATTTTTTACTCGCCGGACTACCAGGAATACTTCGAGTTCTATGCGAATTGCGCCGGCGGGGTGTTCAATCGCGTCCACGGCGCGATGCTTCTGGCGGGGCGGGGCGTGGCGGCGGTGGTTGTGGGTAACGATTCGCGGAGCCGCATGCTGGACGAATTGAGTCTGCCCCACTGGCACGTTTCACAAGCCGATCCGGATGTAATTGTGAACCGGCTTCTCGCGCTCGTCGACGATGCCGGACTGGGCCGCGAACTGATTCGCCGTGAGGCTGAGGCTTTCGGCGATCTGCGGCGGCTCTGTGGCGCGGCGATCGGCGGTGGGATACTTTCTGACAGGAGTTGAGCGCGGGAAGTGCGACCACTTGAGTACAATCTGTCGTTTGAGCGCATCGAGCGCTGCCGTGACAACGTCGCGCATCTGGCCATGCGCGAGCGTGTGTTCTTGTACAGCCTCGTGTATTCGCTCGGCCCCCGCTGGGCTCTCGAAATCGGGACTTTTCAAGGCGGCAGCGCCGAGATCATCAGCGGTGCGCTGGACGATCTCGGGCTGGGCGGCAGGCTCATTTCCATCGATCCGGAGCCGCGGCAGATCACGATCGACTGGAG
>WBZO01003426.1_pt1 | contig 18559 bp, 14 predicted proteins | sample 5204261 | NCBI WGS metagenome assembly WBZO01 (sample SAMN12412400, study PRJNA552823) | activated sludge metagenome | isolation source: activated sludge from anammox sidestream of wastewater treatment plant... | place: USA: North Carolina | collected 2017-09
CTACACCTCGCGCGACTACGTCATCCGCCGCGAGATGCTGCTCCGCGAGGGCGACCGCTACGTCCAGGTCATCGTGGACGAGACCGCGCGGAACATGCGCGCGCGCATGCCGCTCCAGGTGTCGATCGTGATCGTGCTGCCGATCCGCACGGGCGAGCCGGAGACCGTCGACCTGCTCGTCATCACCAAGGACATCTGGAGCCTGCGGCTCTCGTTCGACATGGCCGTCACTCCCGGCGGCGTCGAGAACTTCCTCCTCGTCCCGCAGGAGACGAACCTCCTCGGGCGGCACCACACGCTGCAGACTCGCTTCCAGTACCAGCCCGAGACGTACACGCTCGGCGTCGGCTACAAGGTCCCGCGCTTCGGCTACTCGTGGATCGGCGCGAGCGCGACGGCGGCGATCATCATCAACCGCCGCAGGGGCGAGCCCGAAGGATCGAGCATGGGGGTCTCGGTCGGGCAGGGGCTCTACTCGACGCGGACCGAGTGGGCATGGGCCGCGGAGGCGGGCTACACCGTGGGCGTCGCGCGCCGGTACCTCAACGCGCACGTCCTGCCGTTCAACGCGCGGAGCACCCCGGGCGTCGACGACCGGATCCCCTACGAGTACAAGTCGCGCTCGTACTCGGCGCAGGCCGGCCTCACGCGGTCGTTCGGGTGGGGGTTCAAGAACAACTTCTCGCTCACGATGAACGCGAGCACGGCGCAGTACGACACCTTCGATCTGTCGGCGTTCGATCCGGCTGCGGCGGCGGAGTTCCGAGCGCGGGCGCTCCCGACCGGCGAGGCACGCGTGTATCCCGCGGTGACGTGGTCGACGTTCACCACCAACTTCCTCCGCACGCTCGACATCCAGACGCTCGCGCTGCAGGAGGACTACCGGCTAGGTCACGACATCTCGTTCTCGGTCTACCCGGTGACGCGCGCGCTCGGCTCGTCGCGCACGTTCGTGGGCCTCAGCGGCAAGCTCGGCTACGCCCTCGCGATGGGGGACGGCCTCGCGGGGGCGAGCATCTCCACGTTCGCCGAGAACCAGGACGGCATCATCACCGACGGATCGGTGAGCGGATCGTTCGGCGCCGTCACGCCCCGCCTCGGCTTCGGGCGCATCGTGATGAACACGTCCTTCTTGAACCGCTACGCGAACTACCTCAACGCGCGCTCGTTCACCGGCGGCGACGACCGGCTCCGCGGCTATCCGACGAACTACTTCTTCGGCAAGGACACGATCTTCTACAACATCGAGTTCCGCTCGCGATCCATCGAGATCCTCAAGGCGCAGCTCGGCGGCGTCCTCTTCTTCGACGCCGGCGATGCGGCGCAGGGGTTCGACATGCTCCGCGCGAAGCAGTCGGTCGGCTTCGGCATCCGCGCGCTCTTCCCGCAGCTGAGCCGCCTGGTGTTCCGCGCGGACTTCGCGTTCCCGATGCAGCGCGGACCGTTCCCCGAGACGGGCGTCGCCACGCCGGTCGACCCGTTCGGCTTCTACTTCGCGTTCGATCAGGCGTTCAACCCCTGATCGTCCCTTCATCTATCTCGAGACGCAGCGTCCGTCCGCGCAGCGCGGCGCCCCGAAGACCCAAGAGCACGCCTTCGGACCGCAGTCGGCGCGCGCCCCCGCGTCCTTCGACGTGCAGAAGGCATTCACCTTCTTCACCCAGGCCTTGTTGCCGACGCGCGGCTCGCACTGCCGGCAGCACTGGCCGTCGAAGAAGGCCGCCCCGCAGTCCGAGTCCTGCGTGCACGCGCCGTCGACGGCGGGGAAGCCTGCGAGCGGCTGCACCACCGGAGTCGGCGGAGCGGAGGAGGCAGGCTCTGCCGAGCTCGCCGCCGGCTCGGGGGACGGCGGCGACACGGACGAAGAGACTGCGGGCGGAGGCGCCGAGGACGTCGGCTCCGTCCGCCCGCAGCCCACGAGGAGGAAGGAGAGGAGGACCGCGCTACGCGACATGGCGCGCGCAGTCTACCTCAGCTCGCCGTCGCCTCCGCGCCGGCGCCGGCGGGCGGCGTGCCCATCGGCAGCGGCGCCTCCGCCGGCTCCTTCTCGAGCGCGGCTTCGAGGACCTCGCTCATGTCGTCGACGAGGATGACCTCGAGCCGATCGCGGACCTCCTTCGGCACCTCGTCCAGGTCCTGCCCGCACTTGCGCGGGAGGATGACGCGCTCGAGGCCCGCGCGATGCGCGGCGAGGACCTTCGCCTTGATCCCTCCGACCGGGAGGACGCGGCCGCGCAGGGTGCACTCACCCGTCATCGCGGTGTCGGGTCGCACGCGGCGCCCGGTGAAGAGCGACACGAGCGCGGTGAAGATGGTCACGCCTGCGGACGGACCGTCCTTGGGGACCGCGCCGGCCGGCACGTGGATGTGGACGTCCTGTCCGAGCGCGGCCTCGGGCGCGATGCCGAGGCGGTGCGCGTTGCTCCTCACGTAGGTGAGCGCCGCGCGCGCCGACTCCTTCATCACGTCACCGAGCTGTCCGGTGATCTCGACCTGACCCTTGCCCGGCATGCGCGAGGTCTCGATGAAGAGGATCGAGCCGCCGAACGGGGTCCAGGCGAGGCCGGTGGCGACGCCGGCGATGGCCGTGCGCTCGGCGATCTCGCGCTCGAACTTCGGCTTGCCGAGGTGCTTCACCAGTGCGCCCTCGGAAAGGACGAACGGCTGGGCGACCTCGTCGGCCTTCCTCCGCGCCACCTCGAGCGCGGCCGCGCGGCACAGCTTCTTGATCTCGCGATCGAGCTGCCGGACGCCGGCCTCACGCGTGTAGTCGCGGACGATGGCGAGCAGCGCGTCGTCCGAGATCACGAGCTGGCCCTCGCCGATGCCGTGATCCTTCGTGCGCTTCGGGATGAGGTGCTTCTTGGCGATGTGGACCTTCTCGTCCGGCGTGTAGCCGGTGAGCTCGACGATCTCGAGGCGATCGCGGAGCGGGGGCGAGAGGGTCTCGAGCGTATTGGCCGTGCAGATGAACATCACCTCTTCGAGTCCGAACGGCAGCTCGAGGTAGTGGTCGGTGAACGTCTTGTTCTGCTCCGGGTCCAGGACCTCGAGGAGCGCCGCCTCGGGCGAGCCCGCCCAGGAGGTGCCCATCTTGTCGACCTCGTCGAGGAGCACGACCGGGTTCTTCACCCCCGCCTTCTTGAGGGCGTGGACGATCCGGCCGGGGAGCGCCCCGACGTACGTGCGGCGGTGGCCACGGATCTCGGCCTCGTCGCGCACGCCGCCCAGGGCGACACGCACGAACGGGCGCCCGGTCGCGTCGGCGATGGACTGACCGAGCGACGTCTTGCCGACGCCGGGCGGTCCGACGAAGCAGAGCAGCGTGCCGCCGCGGTGACCGCCGTTCTGCGAGAGCTTGAGCACCGCGACGTGCTCGAGGATCCGCTTCTTGATGTCGTCGAGGCCGTGATGGTCGGACTCGAGCTGAGCGGCGATCTTGTCGAGATCGATCTGCGCCTCGGCGCGCTTGCTCCACGGGAGATCCGCGATGAGCTCGAGGTAGTTCCGGATCACGTGGACCTCGGCCCCCGCGCCGTTCATGCCCTCGAGGCGGCGCAGCTCGCGGTCGGCGACCTTGCGCACCTCCTCGGGGAGGTTCGCTTCGTCGAGGCGGTTCTTCAGGTTCGCCAGATCGCCTTCCTCGCCGTCGCCCAGCTCCTTCTTGATCGCGCGCATCTGCTCGCGCAGGACGTGCTCGCGCTGGTTCTTGCCGATCTCCTTTCGGACCTCGCTCTCGATCTTCGCTCGGACCTCGGCCTGTGCGCGCTGCTCGCCGATGCGCTTCACGAGGAGACGCAGGCGAACGACGGCGTCCGCCGTGCCGAGGAGCTCGATCTCCTGGTCGGTCGGCAGGTCGATGATCGTCGCGATCTTGTCGGCGAGCTCGCCGGGGTCGGAGTCGTCGAGCTCGATCTGGCCGAGCGCGCCGCCCGCCTCGCGGACCAGCTCCGCGACCGCCGTCTGCAGCGCACGCGCGAGCTCCTTGGCCTCGACGGAGTCGCCGTTCTCTTCGGGGAGGTGCACCGCCTCGGCCTTGAAGTACGGCTCGTGCACGGCGAACGACGCGAACGTCGCGCGCCCGAGGCCTTCGAGCGTGAGCTCCCACTCGCGCTCGCTCTTGCGGTTGACCGACTTGACGCGAGCGTAAGTGCCGAAGGGATGAACGTCGTCCGACGTGAGCTCGAGCGTGCGCGGATCGCGCTGCGTGAGCGTGAGGATGATGTCGCCGGGATAGAGGTTGCGGACGAGCGCGACCGACCGCGGGCGACCGACGGCGAACGTCAGCGTCGCGCCTGGGAAGAGCACGCCATTGCGGAGGGGAAGGGCGGCGACGGGCGATGCAGGGACCGCCACGCCGTCTCGGAGCTTCGTCATGGAGAACGAACGTTCGTCGCGTCCTCATGTCCGTCAATGGCACGAAGCTGGCTATGTGCAATCGATGTGAGCGGCGAAACCTCCGCCGCGCATCGAGCATCGGAACGTCGGGTCGGAAGAGCGCGAGCGCTTCAGGGGCCCTTGCAGTTCGCGACCGTCGAGCTCGATGTCGTCCCGTACTTCTCCGCATCGTCGACACGGATGAAGTGTCCCGAGATCGAATTCGGCAGGACGTAGCGTACGTCGATCCCTTCACGGCTTCGATCGACGAGTCCCTGCTCGCGCGTCTTGCCCTGCATGAGATCGGGAAGGTCGATCCGCACCGTCTCGCCGTCGCGATGCAGGCTGCCGTAGTAGCAGTCGTACGACGCGGCGTCCCCGCAGCGGAGCGTCGCGGAGACGGACTCCGCATAGGTCTTGCCGCAACGACGGACGGCCACGCTGCCGTCCTTCCGGATGTCCATCTGGAGGACGTCGTGGACCTCCGTCGGGGGCCGTCCGCTGTAGTCGAGGCGGACCAGATCCCACGTCCCCTCGAGCGGCGCATCCTGGCTCGCGGACGAGAGGGTGGACATCGGCGCGGGCGCGTCGCCGGGCGCCGGTTGTTCGATGGCGCCTCCACAAGCGGACGCCGCGAGCGTGACGAGCACAAGAAGAAGGACGCGACTCATCGTGATTCGCTCCGTTCTGCAATCCGCGCGCCCGCCGTGGACGCACGTGATCACGCGAAGATCAGGATACACGCGTGCGCACGTTGACGATCAAGCGTCTCGGATCGCGACTGTCGGATGGCACCGCTTCGGTGTGCACCTCGACGCCGACGTAGGTGTCGTCGGGTGCCCGTGGCGTCAGGAGATTGACGCGGGCCTAGAGGACCAGCGTCTCGACGTGCTCGCCCCACACGCCGCGGAGCACGCCGGCGATCTCGCCCACGGTCGCCTCGGCCTTCACCGCCTCGAGGATCAGCGGGACGAGGTTGTCCGTGCCCTTCGCCGCCTCTCCGATCTTCGCGAGCGCCGCGGCGTGCTTCGCGGCGTCGCGACGGGCGCGCACCGCGCGGACGCGCTCGACCTGATCCTTCTCGATCTTCGGGTCGATCTTCATGACCTCCACCTCGGGAGCGTCCTGCACGAAGTCGTTCACGCCCACGATGATGCGCTGCTTCTTCTCGATCTCGAGCTGGTAGGAGTACGCGCTGTTCTGGATCTCGCGCTGCGGGTAGCCCTGCTCGATCGCGTGCACCATGCCGCCGAGCTCGTCGATGCGCGCGAGGTACTTGTTCGCCTCGGCCTCGAGGCGGCTCGTGAGCGCCTCGACCGCGTAGCTCCCGCCGAGCGCGTCGACGAAGTCCGCGATGCCCGACTCGTGCGCGACGACCTGCTGCGTGCGGAGGGCCACGGTGACCGCGTCGCTCGTCGGGAGGCCGAGCGCCTCGTCGTAGCTGTTGGTGTGGAGCGACTGGCAGCCGCCGAGCACTGCGGCCATCGCCTGCACCGTGACGCGAACCACGTTGACGAGCGGCTGCTGCGCGGTGAGCGTCATGCCGGCCGTCTGGCAGTGGAAGCGGAGCGCGCGCGCGCGGTCGGTCCTGGCGCCGAAGCGCTCCTTCATGATCGTCGACCACATGCGGCGGGCGGCGCGGAACTTCGCGACCTCCTCGACGAGGTTGTTGTGGACGTTGAAGAAGAAGGAGAGCTGCGCGCCGAACTTGTCGACGTCGAGGCCCGCGTCGATCGCCGCCTTCACGTACGCGATGCCGTCGGCGAGGGTGAACGCGATCTCCTGGGCGGCGTCGCAGCCGGCCTCGCGGATGTGATACCCGCTGATCGAGATCGTGTTCCACGACGGCACCTCCTTGCCGCAGAACGCGAAGATGTCGGTGATGAGCCGGATCGACGGGCGCGGCGGATAGATGTACGTCCCGCGCGCCATGTACTCCTTGAGGATGTCGTTCTGGATGGTGCCGCGGAGCTTCGACCGCGGGACGCCCTGCTCCTCGGCCACCGCGATGTAGAGGCAGAGGAGGATCGCCGCCGTCGAGTTGATCGTCATCGACGTCGAGATCTCGTCGAGCGGCAGGCCCCGGAGGAGCGTCCGCATGTCGTCGAGCGAGTCGATGGCCACGCCGACGCGGCCGACCTCGCCGAGGCTCCGCTCGTCGTCCGAGTCGCGGCCCATCTGCGTCGGGAGATCGAACGCGACGGACAGGCCGGTCTGCCCCTGCTTCAGGAGGTAGTGGTAGCGCTCGTTCGACTCGGCGGCGGTGCCGAAGCCGGCGTACTGGCGCATGGTCCAGTGACGGCCGCGGTACATGTTCGGCTGCACGCCTCGGGTGAACGGAGGCGCGCCGGGCACGCCGAGGTCGCGCACCGGATCGAAGCCCTCGAGGTCGTCGGGCCCATAGAGCGGGGCGACGTCGGCATGGCCCGCGAGGTTCGGCACCCGCGGCCTCTGCTTGTCCTTCGCCTCGTGCGGGGCGAGCTTCTCCTTCTCCCAGGCGGCCCGGAGCTCGGCGTACGTCATGGCCCCGCGATTTAGCATGGCGCCCGCGTCGCTGCTCGATCGGATAGGCTCGGCCTCATGAAGGGGATGACGGCCACGATGGCCATGCGGTTCGCATGCGCCGTTCTCGGGCTCGTGCTCGCGTTCGTCTGGCCTGCGGCCGCGTCTGCGTTCGTCCCGCCGCCGATGCGCGACGCGGTGACCGACACGGCCGGCCGCCTGACCGACGCGGACGATCGCGCGCTCGAGGAGCGCATCACCGCGTACCGCAACCGGACCGGCAACGAGATCGCGGTGCTCGTCATCGGCTCGCTCGGGGGCGCGTCGATCGAGGACGTGGCCTATGACACGTTCAACAAGTGGGGCATCGGCAAGAAGGGGCTCGACAACGGCGTCCTCCTCGTCATCGCCCCGGCGGAGCGCAAGACGCGCATCGAGACCGGCAAGGGGATCGGCGACCGGCTCACCGACATCGACTGCGGCATCATCCTGCGCGAGCGGGTCGGGCCGCTCCTGAAGGAGGACCGCTTCCGGGACGCGATCGACGCCGCGCTCGACGCGATCGAGGCGGCCCTCGACGGGAAGCCGGAGCCGCCGCTGCCGACCTCGCTGACGAAGACGCCGCTCGTCCGCGGCGCGTTCGTGATCGACGCCGCCGGCGCGCTCGACGAGGCGACGCTCGCGTCCCTCGAGGCGGATGCCGCGAAGGAGGGGCGGTACTGGAAGACGTTCGCCGTGATCGTGGTGCCGGATCCGCCCACACCGAGCGGCGACCTCGCGAAGCGGATCAACGACGCGCGCTACGGCGTCGCGGCGCTCTACTACGCCAACGTCACCTACTACTTCGTAGGGGCGAAGTCGCGGCGCGTCGTCCTCTTCCGCACGTCGCTCACGACCGAGCAGCAGGCGCAGTGGGAGGCGCGGCTCGGCGCGCCCGTGCAGTCGGCGCCCACGCTGGAGGCCGGGATCCGGGCCCTGGCGGCCGCGAGGATCGCCGAGCTCCGGGCCGACGAGGCGCGGATGCGCGAGGCGAGCCGGCGCGCGGAGGAGAAGCAGAGGAGCGACGGAAGGGTCGTCTTCATCATCCTCGCGGCCGTCGCCGCGTTCATCCTCGGAGGCATCGGGCTCTTCGCGTACGCGATCTTCCGGGCCGGCCGCGGGGCGTCGAGGGGCTCCACCTCCGGCGGCTCCTCGTCGTACTCCTCCTCGTACGAGGCGCCGTCGTACGGTTCGTCGTCCAGCGACGCCTCGTACGGCTCGTCGTCCTCTTCGGTCGACACGAGCTACAGCGGGGGCGGCGGATCGTCGGGCGGCGGCGGCGCGTCCGACAGCTACTGATCGTCACGGCCGCGCGCCGCGTGTTAGCAAGAGAGCCATGTCTCGCCGTCTGCTCTTCGCGATCCCGTCGTACGCGTACCTCGAGCCGGCGTTCGTCGCCGCGGGGGACTTCGAGCACGGGGAGATCGAGCGGAAGCTCTTCCCCGACGGCGAGCGTTACCTCCGGATCAAGTCGGAGCTCTGGGGGCGCGACGTCGTCGTCCTGGGCGGCACCCCAACCGACGCCGACTGGCTCGAGGTCTTCGATCTCGCCTGCGGGATCGCGCGCGGCGGCGCCCGGTCGCTCGCGATCGTGATGCCGTACTTCGGCTACTCGACGATGGAGCGTGCGGTGAAGCCGGGCGAGATCGTCGTCGCCAAGACCCGCGCGCGGCTGCTCTCGTCGGTGCCCGCGCCCGAGGGCGGCACGCGCGTCCTCCTCTTCGACCTCCACACCGACGGCATCGAGTTCTACCTCGACGACCGCGTCCTCACGCGCCACGTCTACGGCGCGCCGATCATCACCCAGAAGATCCGCGAGCACATGGGCGGCAGGCCCTTCGTCCTCGGCGCGTGCGACGCGGGCCGGGCGAAGTGGGTCCAGAGCCTCGCGCGCGACCTCGGCGTGGAGCCGGCGTTCGTCTACAAGAAGCGCGACGACACGAGCGGCGGCCTCGCGGTCACCGGGATCAACGCCGACGTGAAGGGCAGGGAGGTCGTGGTCTACGACGACATGATCCGCACCGGCTCGTCGCTCGTGCAGGCCGCGCGCGCGTACCTCGCCGCCGGCGCCACGAAGGTGCACGCCATCGCGAGCCACCTCGTGCTCCCCGGCGACGCCGTGGAGAAGCTCCAGGCGAGCGGCGCCTTCGCCTCGATCCTCGGCACCGACTCGCACCCGGGCAGCCAGAAGCTCCCGAAGGAGAACCTCGTCACGATCGCGCCCCGGCTCGTGGAGTGCCTGGAGGCTTCCGCGGAGAGTTGAGCGCGAGCCGCGTCACTCGAAGCGGCCGACGTCGATCGTGCCGAGCGACTCGTCGAGATCGTTCTTCCCGCCGACGGAGAAGATGAACGAGCCGTACATCGGCGTCTGATGGACGTGGCCGCGCGCATCGGGGAGCTCGGCCTTCATGGTCGTGAACTCGGAGAGCGTGCCGTCCTCGAGGAACGTCGCGCGCCGGATCTTGGCGCTGAACGCATCGCTCTCGAGGCCGCCGAAGACGTAGACGGCGTCCTTGTAGAGCTGCGCGGAGCTCACGCTGATCGCCGTCGGCAGCGTGCCGGCGCCGTACCACTCGCCCAGCGTCCCGTCCGGCGCGATGTCGGCGGCGACGATGTCCTTGCGGTTGTCCTGCTTGTTGCCGACGGGATCGCCGCGGAGGCCGCCGAGCAGGTACAGCGTCTTGCCGCGGACGAAGACGGCGTGGTGGCTGCGATCGGGGACGAGGGGCGTGAGGTTCTCGAACGGGGAGAGCGAGCCGTCGGCGGCGATCTTCGTGCGCGCGGAGAGCTTCGTGCTCTTGCTGTCGGTGCCGCGGCCGCCCATCGCGTAGATGCTGTCGCCGGCGATCTCGCAGCCGACGTGCATCACCGCGGTGGGGAGCTCGGGGCCGGGTGACGTGCTCGTCACCTTTCCCTCCGCATCGAGCGCGAGGACCACCGACGACGTGCTCGGTCCGCTGCGCACCCCGCCGACGATCCCGCCGAGGAGGTAGAGGCGATCGCCCTTCTTCACCATGCAGTGCCCGGCGCGGGGTTCCGGCAAGGTGCCGGCGCTCTCGAACGCGCCGAGCTTGCCGCCGTCTCCGATGGGCGCGCGCAGCACGTCGTTGTGGAGCGTGTTCCATGCGTCCGTGCCGCCGATGACGTAGAGCCACGGTCCGCTCGTCGTCTCGACGACCGCGGTCGCGTGGTGATCGCGCACGGGCGCGATCTGCGTCGACGAGCGCTCGACGGTGATCGCGGGGAACGCCTCGCAGGCGCCCTCGAGCGTCCGGTAGCGGCCCTCCTCGCACGCGGCAGGCGCAGCGCTCGATCCGCCGTTCGACGGATCGGGTGTCCCGGGCGCGGCCGGCTCCGAGGTCGACGAGCAGGCGGCCAGCGAGAGCAAGGCGAGCAGCGGTGAGAGTCCGAGCTTCATCGCGCCGCGCGGTTCGCACGACGCGTGCCAGCGCGATCCGCCTTGCAGATGCGGCGGATCGTGCGCGGCGTCAACGCGCTGACGGCTCGTCCGGTGATAGGCTGACGCCGTGACGAGGCGATCGACGCTCGCGGTCCTGGTCCTCTCCCTTGCCGCGTGCTCGCGCACGCCGCCGCCCGCCCAGGTGGATCCGGTGCCGGACGCCGCGGCGCCTCCGCGCGTCGAGGCGACCGTCGCCGACGCCGGTCCGAACGCGACGCCCTGTCCGGGAGACGCGGCGAAGGGGGTGACGTGCCTCCGCTTCGCGAGCTCCGAGGACGCGTTCCGTCACGCGCTGCGGGGCAGTCCGAAGATCCTCGCGGTGGGCGAGGCGCACGCGCAGAAGGGGACGGAGGCGATCGCCTCGTCGACCAAGCGCTTCACCGAGCAGCTCCTGCCGCTCGTCGCGAAGGAGTCGGGCGACATCGTCGTCGAGCTCTGGGCGCCCGATCCGCGCTGTCAGAAGGAGGTGAAGGCCGTCGCGAGCGCGCAGAAGCCGGTGACCGAGACGCAGGCGGCGACGAACACGAACGAGTACCAGACGCTCGGCGTGAAGGCGAAGGAGCTCGGGATGACCCCCTGGCTCCTGCGGCCGACCTGCGACGACTTCTCGATGCTGGCGGACGCGGGCGCCGACGCGGTGCCGGCCATGCTCGGGCTCGTGAAGCGCCTGACGCAGCAGAAGATGATGCAGCTGTTCGAGAAGAACGCGAAGGCGCAGAAGCTGACCATCGCGTACGGCGGCGCGCTGCACAACGACCTCTCGCCCCCCGAGGCGACCGCGCCGTACAGCTTCGGGCCCGAGCTCGCACGCGTGGCCTCTGGCGCGTACGTCGAGCTCGATCTCATCGTGCCCGAGTTCGTGAAGAAGACGCCCGTCTGGGAGAAGCTGCCGTGGTTCGCGGCGTGGGACGCGGACAAGGACCGGGCGCCGAAGGACCACGCGACGCTCTACGCAATCGCGAACGGGCCCTCGTCACCGCCGTCGTACGTGCTCGTGTTTCCCGCGTCCGGGAACTGAGGAGGTTCGAACGACATCTCGGCCGCAGCGCGAGCAGGATGGGCTCCGACAACGGCGCCGAGATCGGGTAACCTCCCGGGCCCATGACGACGCGCACCTCGCAGCGCCCCTCCAGTGAACCGGCCCCCCTGACGACGCCCGGCGTCGACGCGACGGGCCTCCGCCTCGTGGAGGACGATCGAACCGGGATGGACGACGCGTCGCTGCGCCGCGCATTCCTCGATCACCTGTCGTTCTCGCTCGGCAAGCGCGCGGCGAACTCGACGGCCCTCGATCGCTTCATGGCGCTGGCCCTGACCGTGCGCGACCGGCTCACCCATCGCTGGGCGCAGACGCAGGAGACGTACTCGCGCCAGGACGCCAAGCGCATCTATTACCTCTCGGCCGAGTTCCTCCTCGGCCGCGCTCTCTCGAACAACCTCTCGGCGCTCGGCCTCTACGACGCCGCGAAGCGCCTGCTGGCCGAGCACGGGCTCGATCTCGCGGACGTCCTCGAGGACGAGCCGGAGCCGGGCCTCGGCAACGGCGGCCTCGGGCGCCTCGCGGCGTGCTTCCTCGACTCGATGGCCACGCTCGGATACGCCGGCTACGGCTACGGCATCCGCTACGAGTTCGGCATCTTCGAGCAGGAGATCAAGAACGGCTGGCAGGTGGAGCACCCGGACGAGTGGCTGAAGTTCGGCAACGCATGGGAGTTCATGCGGCCGGAGTACGCCGTCACCGTGAACTTCGGCGGCAAGGTCGAGGAGTACCTCGACGAGCGCGGCGAGCCGGCGGTGAAGTGGAGCGGCACGCAGAAGGTCCTCGGCGTCCCGTGGGACACCCCGATCGCGGGCTTCCGCAACAACACGGTCAACACCCTGCGCCTCTGGCAGGCGCGCTCCGGGCACGAGTTCGATCTCCGCGTCTTCAACGACGGCGACTACGTGCGCGCCGTCGAGGACAAGAACGCGAGCGAGGTCATCTCGAAGGTCCTCTACCCGAACGACCACAACCAGGCCGGCCGCGATCTCCGCCTCAAGCAGGAGTACTTCTTCGTCGCGTGCGCGATCGCCGACATCGTTCGCCGCTACAAGAAGACGCACAAGACGTTCGACGACTTCGCGAAGAAGAACGCGATCCAGCTCAACGACACGCACCCCGCGATCGCCGTCGCGGAGCTCATGCGCGTGCTCGTCGACGTCGAGCGGCAGCCGTGGGACCGCGCCTGGGAGATCACCGTCGCGACGCTCGGCTACACGAACCACACGCTCCTCGCCGAGGCGCTCGAGCGCTGGCCGGTGGCGATGTTCGAGCGGCTCCTGCCGCGCCACCTGCAGATCATCTACGAGATCAACCGCCGCTTCGTCCGGTCGGTGATGGCGCGCTTCCCCGGCGACGACGCGCGGCTCCGCCGCATGTCGATCATCGAGGAGGGCGCGGAGAAGAAGGTGGCGATGGCCCACCTCGCCGTCGTCGGCTCGCACGCGGTCAACGGCGTGGCGGCGCTGCACTCCGATCTCCTGAAGCGCGACGTGCTCCGCGACTTCGCCGAGATGACGCCGCACAAGTTCTCGAACAAGACGAACGGCGTCACGCCTCGGCGCTGGATGCACCAGTGCAACCCGCGGCTGTCCGCGCTCATCACCGAGGCCGTCGGGCCGCAGTGGCCGACGAACCTCGACGACCTCGAGAAGCTCGTGCCCTTCGCCGGCGACGCGGCGTTCGTCGAGAAGATCGCGGCGGTGAAGCGCCAGAACAAGGCGGACTTCGCGCAGTACTGCAAGACGAAGTGGGGCTTCGTCTTCGACCCGGACTCGCTCTTCGACGTCCAGATCAAGCGCCTCCACGAGTACAAGCGCCAGCTGCTGAACGCGCTGCACGTCATCCGCATCTACCTCGACGCGAAGCGCGACCCGAAGGTGCTCGAGGTCCCGCGAACGATCCTCTTCGGCGCGAAGGCGGCGCCGGGGTACCGCGCGGCGAAGCTGATCATCAAGCTGATCAACGCGATCTCGGACGTCGTGAACAGCGACGTCGACCTCGAGGGACGGCTTCGCGTCGCGTTCCTGCCGAACTACCGCGTCTCGCTCGCCGAGCGGATCATCCCCGCCGCCGATCTCTCCGAGCAGATCTCCACGGCAGGGCTGGAGGCGTCGGGCACCGGCAACATGAAGCTGGCGCTGAACGGCGCGCTCACCATCGGAACGCTGGACGGCGCGAACATCGAGATCCGCGAGGCGGTGGGCGAGGAGAACTTCTTCCTCTTCGGCCTCACCACGGACGAGGTGCACGATCTCCAGCGCACGGGCTACCGGCCGCGCACGATCTACGAGAAGAACGAGCGGCTCCGCGAGGTCATCGACCTCGTCGCCGGCGGCTTCTTCAGCCAGGAGGACCCGGCGCTGTTCCGGCCGCTCACCGATCACCTCCTCGATCACGACACGTACATGCTCCTCGCCGACTTCGACGCGTACGTGGGGTGCCAGAAGCAGGTGAGCGAGGCCTTCCGCGACAGGGCGGCGTGGCATCGGAAGGCGGTCATCAACATCGCGAGGATGGGCCGCTTCTCTTCCGACCGGACGATCCGCCAGTACGCCAAGGAGATCTGGGGCGCCGAGCCGGTGAGGGTCGAGCTGCGCCCCGGCGATCTCTGAGCGCCGCGCCTCCGGGAGGCGTCACAGCGAGTGCATCTCGGTGCACCTCCCGTACGGCCCCGATCCGTTCTCCACCCCGCGGTACCACTTGCCCTCTCGGCACTGGTACCAGAGGTCGGTGCTCCCGGACTGCACGCACGCGCCTTCGGGGACCGTGCGGCCGAGCGTGGCCGACGTGCAGCCTCCGCCGGCCGGGGCTTCGTCCGCGTCCCCACCGTCGTTCGTGGCGCTGCCCGGCGCGGCGGCGCCGTCGGAGCAGACCCCGCCCGGGTCCGCGCCTCGATACTCGTAGTGCCAGCGCTCGCCCGGTACGGTCGCGCGGAACCCGTACGCTCCCGCGGTGCTCCGCACCCATGACCAGTTGCTCGTCGCGAGATCGAGCGCCTCGCCGTTCTGGTGGTTGCTGTAGCCCGGCTTCGCGGCGAGGTTTCCGCCGTTGCAGTTCTTCGTGACGTAGCAGTTGTAGAGGTACCGCTGCTCTTCCATCGTCCGGAAGCCGCTCGAGATGCTGAGCGAGACGCCCGCCCGATCCGCGGCGGCCTGCCAGCGGAGGAACGCATGTGCCGTGGCCTGTGCGGTCGGCTTGCCGCCGACGGTCACCACCTGCATCGCGTAGGGCGAGCCCTTGCGGTAGCCGGTGACCGCGCGCTTCGTGCAGCTGACGCCGCTCCGGAGCTCCTCTTCGCTCGCCGCCGTCGGCTCCTCCTCGTGATCGGCCTCCTCGTCGGCGGTGTCGACCGCGCACGAGGACATCGTGGCGGCCAGGACGAGGCGGAAGAACGTGTCACGTGTCCGGCGAGGCATGCGTGCGCCTCCCGCAAGCCGCGATCCACGGGGGAAGCGCGGAAGTCCAGGCAAATGCGCCGGATGACGGGGGCGATCCCGGTCGGGCGTCGGCGCCGTGCGGGCCGGCGACGCACCATGATCGTTGCAGAACGCGACGATCGAAGGCATCGTCCGCCGCCATGTCGAACCCCGGGGGAGCCCCTGCCGCGCAGAAGCGTGACGTCGTCGAGCTGTTCGCCGTCAGCGTCCTCGTCCTCTTCCTCGAGCTGGCCTGCATCCGGTGGTTCCCGGCGCACGTCCTGCTCCTCACGTTCTTCACGAACTCGGTGCTCCTCGCGTGCTTCGTCGGCATGTCGATCGGCTGCCTCGTCGCGAAGCACGAACGCAGCTACCTGAAGTGGACCGGGCCGATCCTCGTGGCCGGCATCCTCCTCGGTCACGGCGCGGAGCTCGTGCCGCGCATGGAGCGCATCGTCGACGTCGGCGACAACAGCCAGGTCGTCTACTTCGGAGCGGACCGCTACTCCGATCCGGCCCGGTTCTTCATCCCCATCGAGGTCCTCTGCGGCCTCTTCTTCGTCCTCATCGTCCTCGCCAACATCGGCCCGGGCCAGGAGCTCGGACGCGCGCTCGGCCGCGTGCCCGACCGCGTCCGGGCGTACACGGTGAACATCGCCGGCAGCCTGGTCGGCATCGCCCTCTTCTCGCTGAGCTCGTGGCTCGAGCTGACGCCGACCTACTGGTTCTCGGCCATCGGCGCGATCATCGCGTGGGTCCTGCTCGGCCGGATGAAGCCGAGTACGAAGGAGCGGCTCGCGGTCGTCGTCCCGCTCGTTCTCGTGGTCGTCCTCGCCTCGTGGCGAACGGGCGGCTTCGGCTTCGACCGGAAGGCGCCGGGCACGCACTACTGGTCGCCCTACTACCGCATCGACTACGAGCACGCGCCGAGCCGCAACATCTCCGTCAACCTCATCGGCTTCCAGCGGATGGAGCCGCTCGAGAACATCCCCGAGTACCAGATCACGCACTTGCTCCACCGCGACGCGCAGAGGCTCGCGAAGGGAGGCGAGGCGCCGGTGGCGTTCCAGGACGTGCTCGTCATCGGAGCCGGCAGCGGCAACGATCTCTCGCGCGCGCTCAAGTTCAACGTCGGCCACATCGACGCGGTCGACATCGACCCCGTCATCCAGCGCCTCGGCCGGCGTGATCATCCGGCGCAGCCGTACTCCGATCCGCGGGTCACGCAGTACAACGACGACGGCCGGAACTTCCTTCGCGGGACGGACAAGAAGTACGACCTCGTCGTCTACGCGCTCGTCGACTCGCTCGTCCTCCACTCGTCGTTCTCGAACATCCGCCTCGAGAGCTACCTGTTCACGAAGGAGGCGTTCGAGGACGTCCAGCGGCACCTCAAGCCGAACGGCGTCTTCGCGACGTACAACTACTTCCGCCAGGGCTGGGTCGTCGCGCGCGTGGAGAAGACGCTCGCGAGCGCATTCGGCACCGAGCCGCTCGTGATGATGCTGCCCTACAAGGAGAAGGTGGAGCCCGACGCGACGTTCGGCTCGTTCACCATCTTCCTCTCGGGGTCGGAGCAGGCGCTCGCGCCGTACAAGCGCGCGTTCGACCAGAACGGCAGCTACTGGCTCGACGCCGACAACGCGAGCCCGGATGCGCAGCGGAACGGCTTCCTCGACAAGCCGCCGGAGGACGTCGGCGAGAAGGACACGAAGCGCTGGATGCGGTTCGGCCGCGCGAAGGTCGTCCAGCCGGGCGAGGACCTTCCGATGGCGACCGACGACTGGCCGTTCCTCTACCTGCGCAAGCCCATGATCCCGTCGCTGAGCATCCGTGCGGCGCTCGTGATGGGAGCGCTCGCCATCGGTTTGCTCGTCCTGTTCGATCGCAAGCGCGCCAAGGCGGAGGGGAAGGGGACCTTCACCGGGTTCGACTGGCGCATGTTCTTCCTCGGCGCCGGCTTCATGCTCGTCGAGACGAAGGCGGTCGTCCGCATGGCGCTGCTCTTCGGCAGCACCTGGATCGTGAACTCGATCGTGTTCTTCGCGGTCCTCCTCGTGATCCTCCTCGCGAACCTCCTCGTCCTCCGGCTGCGGCCGAAGAACCTCCTGCCGTACTACGGCGGCCTCCTCGTCGCGCTCCTCGCGGGCGTGTTCGTTCCGCTCGAGGCGTTCCTCGGCATGCCCCGCGTGCAGCAGATCGTCCTCGCCTCCGCGCTCGTCGTCGCGCCGATCCTCTTCGCGGGCGTCGTGTTCGCGACGAGCTTCGCGAGGACGAAGGAGCCCGACCGCGCGTTCGGCGCGAACATCGCCGGCTCGATGCTCGGCGGGCTCGCCGAGTACGCCTCGATGGCGCTCGGCTTCCAGCACGTCGGTTACGTCGCGATCTTGTTCTACGTCCTCGCGATCGGGTTCGGCACGATGCTCGAGCGCCGCGCCGTCGCCCTGGCCGACGACGAGCCCGACGCGCCCGAGGCGAAGGCGGCGTGAGCGCGCGTCAGGGGCGCGCCCAGCTCTCCGTTCGCAGCCCGGGCACGCGGCGAAACTCCCGCACGTCGTTCGTGACGAGCACGAGCCCACGCGAGAGGGCGTGGGCGGCGATGAGGGTGTCGAGCGGTCCGATCGGTGTCCCCCTCTTCTCGAGGCTCGCCCGCACGGACGCGTAGTGTTCGGCGTCGCTCGATGTGAAGTCGAGCACGGTGAGCGGCCTCAGGAACAGCTCGAGGAGCTGCTGCGTCCGCCCCGGTGAGCGGCTCTTCCTCGCGCCCGTTCGGAGCTCGGCCTCGGTGACGACGCTGAGGGCGACATCCTCGGGCCGCAGCGCCCGCAGCTCGCGCTGGGCGACGATGTCGCCCTTCATCACGAAGATGCACGTGTCGGTGTCGAGAAGGAACGTCATCGCCTGCCTACGAGAGGCGACGCCGCCGCTCGAGCTTGCCCTGCGGGGGACGCTCGAAGTCTTCCGGGACGCCCGAGAACGACTCGAAGTAGCCGTCGGGCCACTCGCTCTTCGGCTCGAGGACGAGCGCACGGCCCTCGCGGCGGACGAGGACCGTGTCCGTATCGAAGCGGAATGCCTTCGGCAGGCGCACGGCCTGGCTGCGTCCGCTCCAGAAGACCTTGGCCTCCACCGGCTTGCCCATGAAGAAGATATAGCATGGCATATCTCTCACGCCGCCGCGCCGGGTGGCAGCAGAACATCGAGCAGATCGAAGAGCTGCATCTCCTTCGGCGCCACGACGCCGTCGGCGGCGATGGCGCGGAGCGCGACCGCGCGCACCGCATCGGCGAGGAGCGGATGGACGCGTGCAGGGTCCACGTCGTCGGCAGCGGGCGGGCGCTCGAGCAGCGCGTGGGCGTCGGCGCGCCCGACGTCGAGCTCGGCGGCGAGGTCGAAGAGGAACGTGCGCTCGGCCTCGGCGATGTCGAGATCGGCCCAGAGGAACGACGCGGCGAAACGGAGCAGCTTCAGCTTCTCGCTATGGCAGACGGGACGGGTGAGCATGCACGCCACGGAGCAGTTCTCGTGCCGAGCCGGTCACCGCGGTTTTTCCGAGGCGGCGTGCGCGTGACCCTATGGCCCGGCCAGATCCGGGGTGGCCCTGGTCAGTGATCGATCTTTCGTACGCGAAGTGAATTTACGCGGACTTGGCTCGTCGACCGGGCATGAGGACCGACGAGCATCGATGGGCGGCTGAAGAGTTTGCGCACTGCAAGTTGGGCG
>WBZO01003427.1_pt1 | contig 18558 bp, 12 predicted proteins | sample 5204261 | NCBI WGS metagenome assembly WBZO01 (sample SAMN12412400, study PRJNA552823) | activated sludge metagenome | isolation source: activated sludge from anammox sidestream of wastewater treatment plant... | place: USA: North Carolina | collected 2017-09
CGTTGATATATTCGGGGAGGGGCCGATAAGTCCGCCCGCGATAGGCAAACTGCAGGAATTCTGTCGAGGCCCAGCCGGTGATCTCGCCACCCTGCGGCGGCAGATAGCGCACGAATGTCCAGGAGAGATCCTCAAGAATGCCAACTGGCTCGAGGATAGTGCCGGAGGGCACTGCCGCCAGAATTTCGGCCAGCGTATCGGGGGTGCGGCGGATATTCAGATTAGCGCCGGGATCGAGGTTGAATACCAGCAGATAGAACTCGGACTGCGCCGCAGGTGTAGGCGTAGCGCCCGCTGCTGCGGCAGCTTCCGGGCTGATTTCGCCGCGCCGGGTCGGGTCAGCGTACAGCAGCACGCTGCGCTGCAAATACTCGTCAATATTCCCCGCCGTGGGCAGGGCCATCTTCCCCCGAAACACGAATTGCAGGAACTCGGTGGAAACCCAGCCGGTGATTGTGCCGCCGCCTTCCGGACGGAAGGTCACAAATGTCCAGGACAGATCCTCCAGAATGCCGGTCGGCTCCAGGATTGTGCCAGGGCCGACGCCGGCCAGGACCTCGCCTATTGTTTCGGGAGTGCGGCGGATGTTCAGGCGCGCGTCCGGATTGAGATTGAACACGACGGCATAGAACTCAGCGTCGGCGGGAGCGGCTGTCGGCTGGGCAACTGTCGAGCCGGATGCCGTGCCGGGAATATCGGAGCGCAATGGTTCCAGATCGGCCAGGCGGACTGGCTTGCCATCCTCAGTGATATGGACGTACTGGGCGGTTGCCCACGCTTCGACCGTGCCGCCTTCCGGCGTGTTGTACAGCACGCTGAGCCAGGTTTCCATCGGATCAAGATCGGCGTTGGGCGGCAGGTCTACCAGATTCGGGAAGTCCGGCTCGCCAGCGCGGCCGAGGATACTCAGAACTGTGCCGGAGCTGACACGGCCGATCGACAGGGCAGCAGAGTTCGGATACTGGCGAAGCTGCAGATTTGCGCCGGGGTCGAGGTTATAGACCAGGCCGACTGGCCCTTCAGCAGGCAAGGGCTGCGCGACAGGCGCCGTTGTCGGGGCCAGGGTAGCGGTCGGCGCGGCAGCGATCTCGACCGGAACAGGCGTCTCCGTCGGAACAGCGGGCACTTCAGTTGGGGCTTCCTCTGTGACCAGAATCTCAGGTGTTGTTGTGGGGATAACTTCAGCGACGGCGGCCACAACGCTGCCGGGCTGGACATTTAGAGCAGTTGTCCCGGTAATGACCAGCGGCTGTTCCGCCGGGCCGGCGACGAGCACACTGGTGAGCGTGCCGCCTGTGAGGCTGACATCAGAGGTGATGGCTTTACCGCTCGCTTCATCCGTGAGGGTCAGGGTGTAATCACCGGCGGGAACCTGGGCCGAAGTCGCTGCGCTGTCGAACGGTGTGCCGGCTGTCAGGGTGGTGCCGTCGCTCAGGGCGGCAGTCAGTGAGGAGCCAGGCAGCGCATTCAGGAGGCTGATCCGGCCTGTCCCCGAGTCGAGTATGCTGAAATCATCCTGATAGATCTGGAGACCCAGGCTATCGCCCTTATCCACTGCGGCGATGGTGCTGGCCTGCCCCGCAACCTCTGGATTGCTGACATCGAAGGCGATCTGGGCGATGGAAGCGACGTTCTGCTCACCCGCCGTGCGCATACTGATCTCGTAGGTGCCAAGAGGCAAGGCCATGTACTGCGTCATTTCTCCGGCGGCCAGACCGGGCACAATCAGCATATCGTTGGCGTACACATCGACGGCAGGAGCGCCCTCGATAGCATGTGCCAGGCGCAGGTTCACGCTGTCTGCCGGGGCCTGTACCGGAGTTTCTAACATGAGGGCCGTGGGCACGCCGCCCGTGACCAGCAGCCGGTAAAGCATGCCCGCTTGCAGAGCATAGCTCGCAGCGGGTGTCAGCGCCTGTTCCACAGAGCCGCCAGCAGACACAATTACCAGCGGATAGGTATTGGCCGGGATATCAATCCCGCCGGAACTGGCGCCGTACGCCAGGTCCTGAAAGACCGGGCTGCCGTCAGGCAGGATGATATCGACTGCTTCGACGCCGGACAGGGCATTGATGGCGCTCAGACGGGTATTCCCCGGCACCAGGCCGCTGAGATCATCCTCAAAAGTGTTGATCTCAATCGCTTCGGCTGTGCCCATCATCAGGGCAGTCAGATTCTGGCCGCCGTTGATGGTGAGTGACGTTCGGACGATATCGACGCCGCCAGCCTGTATCGAGATGGTGTGCTCGCCGCCACTCATCAACAGAATATAAGGTGTAGCTTCCAGGTAGGTGAGCGAGGAGGCGACCAGCCCTCCGTCGATCAGGACATCCACGGCAGGAGCATCCGGGACTGCATGGACCAGGCGGACCTGGGCAATCTCCGCCTGCGCGCGCGGCGCGGCGAAGACACCCGGCACAAGGCCCAGCAGAAGGATGCCGGTGACCAGCACAAGTGTCAGAACTAGGCGACGGTTCATGTGTATCTCCCTTAAACAAACAACGTCTATTTTACAACTTCAGAAAGGTTCGCGTAATCGGGTGGGGGCGTGGCCGGAGGGCTGCATCAGCAACCCGGGCCGGCCATGCCCCGGAGAATCAACGGCTTTTTGCCGTGCCCCGATTATGTCCCTTCCTGCCACTGATTGAGATATTTGATCTGTTCCGCGGTGAGTGTGTCGATGCGGACGCCCATTGCCTCAAGTTTGAGACGGGCAATTTCCAGATCGACATCCTGCGGCACGACGTATACCTGCTTCTGCATCTCGCCATGGTGCTTGACCATGTATTCGGCGGCCAGCGCCTGGTTGGCGAAGCTCATGTCCATCACGCTGGCCGGGTGGCCTTCCGCCGCAGCCAGGTTGATTAGCCGGCCCTCGCCAAGCAGGTAGATGCGCCGGCCGCCGGCCAGGACATATTCCTCTACGAAGGGACGGACATATCGAGGCTCGCTGACGGCCATTGTCCGCAGAGCCGGTATATTGATCTCGACATTGAAGTGCCCGGAGTTGCAGACCACAGCGCCGTTCTTCATAATTTCGAAATGATGCCGGTCGATGACATTGATATCCCCGGTGGAGGTAACGAAAACGTCGCCCAGAGGCGCGGCTTCGCTCATGGGCATGACGCGGAATCCGTCCATGACCGCCTCCAGCGCCTTAAGTGGGTCAACCTCCGTCACCACCACATCTGCCCCCAGGCCGCGCGCGCGGCTGGCGATACCGCGACTGCACCATCCGTATCCGCCGACGACGACAGTTCGCCCGGCAAGCAGGAGATTCGTGGCGCGGATGATGCCGTCGATGGTGCTCTGGCCGGTGCCGTAGCGATTGTCGAACATATGCTTGGTCATGCTGTCATTGACTGCGATGACTGGAAAGCGCAGGGCGCCGTCGGCAGCCATTGCTCGCAGGCGAATCACGCCGGTGGTTGTTTCCTCTGTGCCGCCCAGGATATTGTCGATCAGCTCGGTGCGATTTTTGTGCAGCTCGCTCACGAGGTCGGCTCCATCGTCCATCGTGATATGAGGCTTATGATCGAGCGCCCGCTGCAGGTGCTCATAGTAAGTCTCATTGTCCTCACCCTTGATGGCGAAGACCGGGATTTCGTAATTGGCGACAAGGGAAGCGGCTACGTCATCCTGCGTTGAGAGAGGGTTGGAGGCCGTCACAACGACATCGGCTCCGCCGGCCTGCAGGGTATGGACGAGATTGGCCGTCTCTGTAGTGACATGCAGACACGCGGCCATCCGGATGCCTTTGAGGGGTTTTTCTTTTTCAAAGCGCTGGCGAATCTGGCGCAGGACGGGCATATCGTTTTCGGCCCACTCAATACGCAGTCTGCCGCCAGTAGCCAGATCGAGTGAGCGAATATCATGTTCAACAGACATGGAAACTCCTTAAACACGGTTATCAGGAGACAACAAAACGGGACTTTCATCCCTATAAAATGACAGACAGCGGCTGATTGTAGCACAGCTTTTGCCGCTTGTCGCCGTTTGGCTGGTCCTCACTCTGGCGCCGAAAAACATCAGTCCAACAGGCTGTCGAGCCGGCCCTGATCGTCGAATACGGTACGGAAACGCGCCACGAACTCCGCCGGTGTGAAGCGATGATTCTGCGTCCCATTGTGTTCCAGCGCGTAGGCGGCGCACAGCGCGCCGATCCGGCCGCACAACTCCCAGTCCCATCCGGCTCCCCGCCCGCGCAGCAGGCCGGCGCGGAAGGCGTCTCCGACGCCTGTCGGATCGACGATCCGGGTGACCGGAAAGATCGGGATTTCGATCTTCAGATCATTCTGGAAAATGTGCGCGCCTTCGCTGCCCAGCGTAATAATCACGACTGGCACAAGATTGATGATCTCAGCAGATGACATCCGGGTCTTCTGCATAATCAGTTCAAACTCATACTCATTGCAGACCAGAATTTCCGCCCGTTCTATACCGTAGCGAAGCGATTCGCCGTCCATGCGGGCTACCTGCTGGCTGGGATCGTACATGAAGGCGATGCCCGCATCGTGGCACTCCGTTGTGTAATGCTGCATAGCGATCGGATCGTTGGGAGAGATCACGACCAGATCGGGCTTCTGGGGCAGCAGCTCAGCCAGAGTGAAATGTCGCGCCCACGCCATCGCCCCGGTGTAGAAAGAGGCGATTTGATTGTTGACTGCATCGGTATTGACGAAGAACGAAGCGGTGAAAACATCATCAATCTGGCGGACTGTTGAAGTATCGACGCCGGCTTCATCGAGCCACTTGCGATAGTCGCCGAAGTCTTTGCCAGCGGTGCCGACCAGCTTCGGACGCGGGGTGTGTCGGAGCAACCCCAGCGTATAGGCGATATTGGCCGCCACCCCTCCGAAATGCTTCGTCATCTCGTCTACGAGGAAGCTCAGGCTGATGCGATCGATCTTGTCGGGGACGATCTGGTCCTGGAATTTCCCCGGAAAGCGCATAAGGTAGTCATAGGCAATTGAGCCGGTAATGGCAATGTCCATCCCACGATCCTTTGACAAATCTCCCCGCTGCGACCGGGGTTCGCTGTTCCAGACGATGACGCGCACGGGAGGCGAGGGCCACCCAAACGGGCGAAGTATACCACAAATTTGCGCCTCCAATGCGGCGGGCAGGCGTGAACGGGCGCACCGGCTCCGATCGTTGATATGCGGGCAAGCCCTGTCTATACTCACTGTTGAAGGCGGGGAGCGCATCCCGGCCTGCGTTACCTCAAACACCTGACCGGCAGGAAGGTAAGCCGTTATGAAACAGAGCGAATATGCAATAGCTCAGGGAATACTGTTCACGGATATGTATCAGTTAACGATGGCGCAGCTTTACTATCATATGAATCTGCATGAGAAAGAGGCGCTGTTCGATCACTTCTTCCGCAGTTACCCTGATTACGGGCATCACCAGGCCGGTTACTGCATCAGCGCCGGGCTGGAGTGGCTGCTGGACTGGATGCGGCACGCCCATGTCCGCGATGACGATGTGGCGTATTTGCGCACGCTGAAGGGGCAGGGCGGAAAGCCGTTATTTTCGGAAGACTTCCTGGGCTGGATTCGCGCTAACGGCGCCTTCGACGGGATCACGATGCGGGCTATACCCGAGGGCAGGGTGATTCACGCGCAGGAGCCGGTGACAGTCGTGCAGGGGCCGCTGGCTATGGCTCAACTGCTGGAGTCGCCGCTGCTGAACCAGCTCAACTATCAGATTCTGATTGCCACCAAAGCGGCCCAGATACGGGAGGTCAGCCGCGGGCAGATGGTCCTCGAATTCGGGATGCGGCGCGGCCCGGGTATGGGTGCTAACGCCGGCGCAAGGGCAGCCCTGATCGGCGGGGCTGATTTCACCTCTAATACGGGAGTCTCGCTGGCGATGGGATACCCGCCCCGGGGCACGCACGGACACAGCATGGTCCAGGTGTTTATGGCCCTGGGGGGCAGCGAGCTGGATGCCTTCCGGGCTTATGCGGACCTGTATCCGGATGACTGCCTGCTGCTCGTGGATACGATCAATACGCTGGATAGCGGAATCCCTAACGCGATTCGGGTTTTTGAAGAACTCAGGCGGAAGGGGCATGCGCCCGTTGGTATCCGCCTGGATTCGGGAGACCTGGCTTATCTGGCGATTCAGGCGGCCCGAATGCTCGATGACGCCGGCTTCCCGGGGACCCGGATCGTGCTTTCCAACCAGCTTGACGAGCTGAACATCTGGCAGATCGTGACTCAGATACAGGAGGAGGCGCCCCGGTATGGGGTTGATCCGGATCATCTCCTGAAGCGTCTGGTTTACGGAGTGGGGACGCGCCTGATTACCTCCGCCGGAAGCGGCGCCCTGGATGGCGTGTATAAGCTGGTTGCGATGGATAACGGGGGAGTCTGGGCGCCGGCTATCAAAATCTCCGATACACCTGACAAGGCTCCCAACCCCGGCCACAAACATCTGTGGCGGTTGTACGATCGCTTTGGGAAGGCGACCGCCGATGTTTTGAGTCTGGAGGATGAAGATCCCTGTGAGATGGCGGAGATCCTCCTGCACCATCCTTCCGATCACCTCAAATTCCGCCTCCTGCGCTGTGATGAGCTTTCAGAAATTGAGCCGCTGCTGGTGGATGTCTTACGGCAGGGGAGGCTAGTCGGCGAGCTTCCGGATATCGAAGCAATGCGGGCGAAGCGCCGGGCGGATGTGGACCGTCTGCACCCCGGCGTGCGGCGTATGATGAATCCTCATATCTATCATGTCTCGCTCACCGATCGCCTGTGGAAATACAAGCAAACTCTGATCGGCAGTGTGCTGGGCAGTGATGGCTAAACCGAATATAACATCAAAGGAACGCGAGGATGTCCCTTTCAGACCCTTTACATTCCGAACCGGAATCCAGTCCGAATCCCGATCAGCCGGAGGCCCCGCCCACCGCTCATTCGGCGGAACCGAAGCTGGTGCGAGGCGGAGCCGGATATACAAAATTTTCGCTGGCGGCGCTTCAGGAGCGTATCGAGGCCCAGTTTGAGGAAGAGATGGCTCAGCGCTCGGATCTCCTGCTGGAGGCGCGGGACGAGGCCAGCCGGCGGCGACTGGTGAGTGAGGTGGGCGATTACGTGCTGGCTACGGAATCGATACGACTGGCTGCTGCTGAGAAGGAGACGCTGTTCAAAGCGGTCTACAGCAATCTGTTCGGGTTCGGCCCGCTTGACGCCCTGTTCAAAGAAGATGCCGTGATCGAATTGACGATTGATGGATGTCGCAAAGCCTTCATCCGGCGACAGGCAGGGCCTGCGGAGCAGGTCTCATCGCCATTCGAGGATGAAAAGCATCTGCAAGACGTTGCGGAGCGCCTGCTGACCGGCGCCGGAGGACAGTTCGTCGAGGCGGAGCCATTCGTCGAGGCCGGCCTGGTTATCCAGGGCAGGCCGGTGCGGCTCACTCTGGTCAGCCCACCGCTGAGCCAGATGCTGCATCTGGAATTGAGGCTGCGCCCGCGCCAGCCGGCGACACTGGAGCTGCTGAGTCAAACCGGGGCGATCAACGAAGCGGAACTGCACGTGCTGGAAGCGATTGCCCGCAGCGGCCACGGGCTGTTAATTGTCGGGGAGGCAAGCTCTGGCAAGACCACCCTTCTGGAGGCTATGCTGCCCGAATTCCCCGCCCCCGAGACCTGTTATCTGGTGGAACGCGCTCGCGAAATCCGCCCCCCGGCCTCTGTGCATTCTCTGCAAGCTATTCCCGCTACAATGGAGCAACCAGCGGTGCTGTTCGCGGCGCAGATTGATGCCGCTCTGGGGAGCGCCCCCCGCACCCTGATTCTGGATGAGATTCGCGGCGATGAAGCGAAGGTCGTCGGGCAGGCGATCGCGAAACCTGACCTGCGCCTCTGCTTTGTTCTGCGCAGCAGCCCCGAACCGGATCGCCTGCGCAGCGCCTTCAGCATTCTGGTGCGCAAGGGGCAGCCGACGCTGCCCCAGGAATCTATCGATCGGGCACTGTTCGACCGTCTGCCGTTCGTCGTGACGACGCGAGCAGAGAGCAGCGGTATACGCGTGACCGCTATCAGTGAGTGGGCGGAAGATTTGATGCCATCGGGGGACTGGCTGCGCTGCCTGATGCGAGATGGGAACGTGACTGGCGCTGTGCCCCGGCACGCGCTGGGGCTCCCGGATAGCTTCTGGACAGCTTAGCTTCATCTGGCGCTACGGCGTCACCGGGGCCATCTCTATGGCCTGCCTCAATACATCCAGCGGAATCTGGCCGGTGAGAATCAGCCCATTTTCAAAGAGCCACACCGGCGTTGACTTCCCGTAGCGGAGCAGCAGCGAGGGCATGGTCTGTACGTTCAGGGCCAGTGCCAGATCGACGGTCTCTCGCACAACTGAACTGAAGAGCGCCGTGTTTTGCGTGCAGAGAGAGAGGCTTTCCAGATCCAGCCCGAGGCGTCCGCCTGCCGACCGGATGTGATCGGCAGTGAAAGCATTCTGGCCATAGCGCTGCTGCATGCGCAGCAGCTCGCTATTCATCTGCAGAAAAGCATTTTGTTCAGCGGCGCACAGGGCCGTGCGCGCCGCGACGGCCGACCCGGCTGGATCCAGCCCGGCCAGGATGCGGATCTCCAGACGCGCCCGGCCGGTTGCTACGTATTCCTCGATGAACGTGTTGATGACTGCCTGGTATTCCGCGCACTGGTAACAGGAATAGTCCAGAAACTCGACCAGAGTCACGGTGGCATTGGCCGATCCCACGATAGGAGTGCCATCCTCGGTAAGGCTGACCGGGATATTCAGATAGATATTTGTTGTATCTTGTGTGGAGCCAGACGAGATCGCATTGGAGACCACGAGGGCGATGACGGCGATCAGGATGATCAGCCCGATTCCGCTGGCGATGAGAACCTGCTGGCGAGCGCGTATCATGGCATGTTCTCGTTGGCGCGCGGCGTCACCGGGCGTGGCCACGGCAGCATCCACGGGACCCGTTCCCGGTAGGCATGATAGCTTGCGCCATGCTCAGCGAGGAGCCGCCGTTCTTCCAGCCGGGAGCCGATGAAGAGATAGAGCGTTGCGGCAGCGGCGAAGCTCAGATAGGTGTCGCTCATCACCGGGACCGGCCACAGGATGAACAGCCCGAACAGATAGAGAGGGTGGCGGACCAGCGCATACATGCCTGACGTCTGCAGTTTTTCCGGCGGGAGTGGCAGCGGCTCGCCGTTCAGGTAAGCCAGCGCCTGGCGTATGCCAGCGAATCGCAGCACATCAGTTTGCAGCAGGGCGGCCAGCAAAGCAATGATGCTGGCCACCTGGACCAGCGCACCCAGAAAAACCCAGGGGGCCGGGATGTGCCACAAAATCGTTGAGGGAGACAGAATAATGGCCAGAGGCACGGGCAGGAATATGATCACGCTGACCACATTGTAAAATAGACGGTAAAACCCCTCATAAACACGCCGGCCTACCAGGGCGGCTATCCTGTTCTTGAAACCCATCGTGGCCATCAGGCTGTGTATAACGGCGAAGAACAACATCGCAAGCAAGGGGAGCGCGGTCATCGGTCTGTTTTCCTGGCAACGGGGCGAAGAAATCCGGCTGCAACGTCAGAGATAACGCGGCCGGTCTGCGCCTGAGGACTATGCTATACTGAGATTCTGCTGCTGCCAAATCTTACTTTGCTGGCGGAGGACAATCCGGACGTGTCCTGCCAGAGGTGACGCCTGACAACTGGTGGCCGCGTGTGGAGGAAATGCTCAATGCGTGCTGTTGACGTAATTGCCAGGAAACGCGACGGAAGTGAACTGACCGCTGAGGAGATCCGCTGGTTCGTGGAGTCTTACGTTAGCGGCAATATACCGGATTATCAGGTTGCAGCGTGGCTGATGGCGGTATATTTGCGCGGGATGACCCGCCGCGAAACCGTCGATCTGACTCTGGCTATGGCGCATTCTGGCGATATGCTGGACCTGTCCGGCGTGGTCGGATATGCGGTGGATAAGCATTCGTCCGGCGGGGTGGGAGATAAGACCACATTCGTAGTGCTTCCTCTGGTTGCGGCCTGTGGTGTGCCGGTCGCCAAGATGAGCGGGCGCGGCCTCGGCTTCAGCGGCGGGACGCTGGATAAGCTGGAGTCGATCGCGGGTTACCGGGTTGAGCTGACTCTGGAAGAGTTTCGATCTCAGGCGGAGCAGTATGGTATTGTGCTGTGCGGGCAGACCTCAAACCTGGCGCCTGCCGATGGCTTGATTTACGCCCTGCGCGATGCTACAGCTACCGTATCCTGTGTGCCGCTTATTGCCAGCAGCATCATGAGCAAGAAGATTGCAGCGGGGGCAAATGGCGTTGTACTGGATGTCAAGGTGGGCATGGGGGCTTTCATGAGGACAGTCGAGGAAGCCAAGGCCCTGGCCCATTTGATGGTGGATATTGGTCGTGATGCGGGCCGGGATATGGTGGCCCTGATCTCGGATATGAACCAGCCGCTTGGCGTGGCCGTTGGTAACGCCCTCGAAATGCGGGAGGCGATCGAGACGCTGCGCGGCGAGGGGCCGCAGGACTTGCGCGAGCATTGTCTGACGGTTGCCGCCCACATGGTCCGCCTGGCGCGCCAGAATCAGGCGGAGGACACGCTGGTAGAAATCATTCAGGAGCTAACAGAACATCTGGAAAGCGGCGCAGCGCTGGCAAAGCTGCGCGATCTGGTTTCGGCGCAGGGGGGCGATACCCGGATGGTGGACGACCCCGATCTGCTGCCCGCGGCCCGGATTGTAGAGACTCTGGAAGTGCCTGCTAACGGGTATGTAGCTCAGATCAATGCGCTGGAGGTTGGCCAGGCCGCAGTCGAGCTGGGCGCCGGACGTGAGAAGAAAGGGGACCCGATCGATCATACGGTCGGCGTGCTCTGCCACCTCAAAGTGGGCGATCAGGTGAAGAAAGGCGACCTGTCATTCACGATTCACGCTAACGAAGCGGATCGGCTGGAAGCTGCCCGGCGGCGGCTGGAGCGCGCTGTCGATTATCGACGGCGACCTCAGGCTCCTCTGCCGCTTTTCTATGATACGCTAACCGGATAGGCTCCTCCCGGGGGGAGCTTATCTTCCTGTTATGGGCAGTATCCGTTGGCAATATGCTCATCAAAAGTCACGGCGAAGACATGGTATCCGTCCTGGGCGCATCTTGCCCTGAAGAAAAAATAGGGCGAGGTATCAGGAAAGGCAGCGGCCCGGATAGCGGATAGTGATGGATTGGCGATAGGGGAGGGCGGCAGCCCGGCAACCAGGTAAGTGTTATAGGACGATACTGCCGTCCGGTAATCTTCCTGGGTGATGGGCGGCCACCAGGACCCATCTCGATAACCGATTCCGTACTGCACTGTGGGATCGGCGTCGAGATTCATACCGTGGTCGAGCCGGTTACGATACACGCTGGCGATAAGTGGCTGCTCATCGGGATGCACAGCCTCGCGCTGGACGATAGAAGCCAGTGTGACGATCTGGTACAGAGTCATCCCGGCATCCCCGGCAGCGGCGATGATATCCGCCCCTACACGCTGCATGAATGTGCGGAGCAAGATATCGCGGAACTCGGTAGCGGTTGCATCGGGGGGGACGTAATAGGTTTCCGGATAGAGAAAGCCCTCCAGAGATGCGCCTTCCGGCAGACTCGTATAAGCGGAGAATTCCGGCGGCACATCAGCGCCCGGCCCGGTGACCGCCAGGAAGTCGGCGCCACTGAACCCGAGCAGCGGCGCCATATCCAGCGCCTGGGCGATCTCTTCCCGACGCCAGCCCTCAAGGATGCGGACAATGACAGAAGCCCGGCTGGAATCGGTCAGCGTCAGCGCGATTTCCGGTATCCCCTGCGCCTGATTGAGGAAGTAGGTCCCCGCTTCGAGCTGTGAGTCGAGGCCGTGGTAGCGGACATAGTTGCGGAACAACTCCGGATCGGAGATGAACCCTGCCGCGTACAGTTTTTGCCCGACCGCTCCGGCTGTATCGCCCGGCGCGATGACGAAGAGCTGCGGCGTGGTGTCGCTCCCCACGGCGGTGTTCAGGAGGGTTTCGCGGCTGCCCAGCCAGAGCTGAAGGTAGACTGCTTCCAGGACAGTCAGGTTGTCCCGGACCTCGATAATGGCCGAAGCTCCCACCGCGACAATGCACAGGATGGTGAGCAGAATGGCCATCGTGAGCGCCAGATAGACGAGCGTCTTGCGACTCATAGTCTCTCCTCAACGAGATCTATTCACGATCAGCGTTCACAGCGGGCTGCACTGGTTGGGGAGGGGAAACTCCTTCCCTCAGCGCATCAAGATAGCTCTGCAGGATCAGGGCGGCGGCGACGGAGTCCACTCGCTTGCGGGGGCGGTCGCCTTCGGCTAACAGTCGATGGGCTTCTTCTGAGGAGAGTGTCTCATCCCACAGACGCACCGGCACGGGGACAGCGGCGGCCAGTCTGCTGGCCCACAGGCGCACCGTGTCAGCCTGCGAATAGCCTGTATAGCCGGGCGGGGGCATGGGCACGCCGCAGATGATCTCACGGCAGCCTGTTTCAGCTACGATAGCGGCAATCCTGGCGAAATCTTCCCGCTTCGATGCGCGCCTGATCTGGCTCAGAGGAGCGGCCAGTATGCCGAGAGAATCGCTCATCGCCAGACCAATAGTCTTCAACCCGTAGTCTATGCCCATCAACTTACCTGGCAGCGGGCCACTCATAAGGCGGGCGCACCCTGCACTACGATCGTGATCCGGATCGGCAGCACGGGCATCCTGTCATAGAAAGCCGGCCAGGTTGTTATGTCCGGCGATGTATTGGGGAACAGGTTGAGATGCATGGTGAGGTATGAAGCCGCTTCAGCAGAGCTTAGCCCGGCGAGAGCTTGCTTGATCCGCTCGATATCAATAGCAGCGCTGGTGTCGCTTTCTACATGAGCCTGAAAGGTGACTGAGCCGTCCTCGCCGATCTGTTCAATCTCCCCACGGCTGAAAGTTATCGTCTCCGGGAGAAGCGACTGTTCCGGAGGGATGCGATCGACCAGGCCCGCCAGGGCGACCTGATCCACCATGCGGCCGTCGAGGACAGCGGCCTGCACCAGCGCGCGCATGGTCAGCGATATTGTATCTGCGGCATCGCCGACATCGGCGCTAAAAGAGGTCCATTCCGGGCGCGTTTCCAGAATACGGATTGATTCAGGGATGATCGCCTGACGATCGCCCAGCAACGGCGTCAGATCGCCCAGCGCGCGTTGCTGGATCGCGCCGCGCACCGATGCTAACAGCCGATCGTGATCAGCCTGGGAGACAATACGACTGGTCGGGATTGTGCCGCCCGTTATCGGATCGAGATTCTGGACTGTCAGAATGTCACGCAGCGGGCCATCGATGTGATTGATGGCGTAAGCGGGGACATTGCCGGCTTCTCCCGCGAATTCCGGCAGGGCTTCGATGGCAACTGCGGCGATTGCGCCCCGCTGGCCGGCGATATTGACCGGCTCCAGCGTGCGAAAGCGCACAATAGTCCCGGCGCTTGTGTTCACGGTAGTGCCTGCCGGGATGGTGACTGCCTGATCGGCCTGGTTGGTGAACACAATCGTGCCTCTGGCCAGGGTGGGGGCGGCGTCGGCGCTGCCGGTTGTGTCGAAGGTGGCGCTTTCTTCAATCTCTACGGTCAGCAGCGTTGCCGGGATCACGCTGTTCTCCAGGTCCGCAATATCAGCTGCCGGGTCCGCCACCACCCGGATTGTCACATCGAGATGATCTTTCACCGGGACGATGGTGATGGTGGCGCTGGGTAGAAAAACGAAGGCGATGCCGAGCAGAATTCCTGACAGGGCCAGCAGGACAATAATCTGCCCGGCGCGGCGCAGGGCGAGCTGAGCGCCGGAGAATCTGGATCGACGGCGTGTGGCAATTTCACGCAGCTCGAAAGAGGTCAGCTCGCCCTCTGGCTTGTCGGAACGGCTGACGAACACCCTGGATCGTCCTCGCTTCCAACGGCTTCTTTCCGCTTCAGTCACTGAGGTGAAGGTGCTGATATTGAGATCGCGGGCGTTGTCGATGACGGCCTGATCGGATGTGACCAGCGCCAGGCGCGCTGCCTGCCGATAGGCCTCCCGCTGTAACAACACCAGATCGAGCTTGCGCCGCAGGAGATGCTCCTCGCTCTCCGGCCATACCAGCAGCACGCGGCGCGTTTCCACAAACGAGAGCCGGTCGCGCACCGAGGTTACATCATCATGAGGCTCAATCTGAATGATGTCGATCGAAGCGGCCACGGCTGTGCTTGCCTAGCTCAAAGTCTTTTCCAGCAGGATGGAGACGTAGTCGAGCGCCTCGTCCAGCCGGGACGAATCCTTACCCCCGGCCTGAGCCATTGTGGGCTTTCCGCCGCCGCCGCCGCCAACGATGCGGGCCACTTCCTTGATCATCTGGCCGGCATGCAGCCCGCGCTTGACCAGGTCTTCAGTGACGGCAATGATGATCTGCGGCGCGCCATCGATCACGGTGCCCAGGGCCACTACGCCCGTCTTGCTGCGCGTGCGGAACATATCCGCCGCCTCCCGCAGTTGATCGACAGTAGCGCCGTCCAGCCGGGCTTCCAGCACCGGGATACCCTGAACTTCTTCGATCTGGCCCAGCAGGGTATCGAAACGCGCCATGACCATGCCACGGCGGAGCGCATTATTTTCGCGGCGGACAGTTTGTAATTCCTCCTGTATGGCGTGCACCCGTTCCGGCAGGTCCAGCAGCGTAGAACCAACCGCCTCTGCTGATTCATGAAGTGTATCCAGATACGTCAGGATATCGTGGGCCGCCGTATTGCCGGTGACCGCCTCGATACGACGAATGCCGGCGGCAGCGCTTCCTTCGCTGCGGATGATGAACGCGCCGATCTCCGCCGTTGATCGGACATGCGTGCCGCCGCACAGCTCATAGCTGAAACGGTGTGCGGGATCGCCGACTGTGATTGTCCGTACTTCTTCCCCGTATTTCTCCCCGAAGAGGGCCATTGCGCCTTCTGAGCGTGCAGTGTCCAGGCCTTTGATAACAGGGGTTACCGGCAGATTGGCCAGAATGGCCTCATTGACCGCGATCGCGATCGCCTCGCGCTCTTTTTTGGAGAGCGCGTTGGGGTGACTGAAGTCAAAGCGCAGCCGATCCGGGGCTACCAGTGAGCCGCGCTGCTGCACATGGTTGCCCAGCTTCTCCCGCAGCACAGCGTGGAGCAGGTGCGTGGCGGTGTGATTGCGCCGGATATCATTGCGACGGTTGATGTCAATGCGCGCTCTGGCGGCGTCACCAAGGCGCGGTGTGCCCTCGACGACCTCACCGATATGGACGACCAGACCGCCGATGGGGCGGCGCATTTCTTCCACTTCGATGCGCCAGCCCGGCCCGGTGATGACGCCGGTATCGCTGACCTGGCCGCCGGATTCGACGTAGAACGGTGTGGCCGGGAGCACAACCTCAACACGCTCGCCCGTGATGGCGCTGTCTACGCTGTGACCGTTGCGAATCAGAGCCAGAATCGGGCCGTCCGCCTCGGATTGATCGTAAGGATTGTTAGCGACACCATCGCGGGGGAGGAGGCCATCCTGAATCAGCCGGTCAAGCACCTGACGATAGATCTCGGCGGAAGCAATCTGCCCCATAGCGTGGCCGCCACCGCTCGCCAGAATATGCCGCTCTTCCTCGCGGAGAAACTCCGCTTCGTCAACCTGGAACCCGCGCTCGCTGCAAACATCGCGGATCACCTCGAGCGGCAGCCCCAGCGTGGCCTTCAGGAAAAAGGCGATTGTGCCGGGCAGGACTGTTTTGCCTTCGGCCTGTAAGCGATCCAGCGCGTCTTCAAGATCGGACAGCCCCCGATCCAGCGTCCGCCGGAAGCGGACTTCTTCCAGCGCAATTGCCTGCCGGATAGCTTCCCGTTTTTCCACCAGCTCGGTGTAATGAGTCCCCATGATGGCAATCACGGTCTCGGCGACATCGGCCAGAAACGGTTCGGTAAAGCCCAGCCTGGCACCGAAGCGCGCCGCGCGACGAATGACCATGCGGCAGATGTACTCCCGGCCGGTTGATCCGGGGATCACGCCATCGGCAATGAGGAAAGACGCCGCCCGCATATGGTCGGCAATGACGCGGAAGGGCACGATATTGGCATCGCGCTCGGCGTCGGTCATGCCGGCGAGTCGCTGGGTGCGCTCGATGATCGGCATGAACAGATCGGTCTCATAATTCGCGCCGGTTTCCTGCAGGACGCTGACCAGGCGCTCCAGGCCCAGGCCGGTGTCTACGCCGGGTTTGGGCAGGGGGACATCGTAGCGTCCGGTATGGTCCGGATCGGGCTGAGTGCGGTTGAACTGCATGAACACCAGGTTCCAAAGCTCCAGAAAGCGATCGCTCTCCACCTTCAGGCCGGCGATGATGCTGTCAGGCCCCAGCTGCGGCGTGTTATCCCAGTGAATTTCGCTGGTTGGGCCGCAGGGGCCGGTTTCGGCCATCTGCCAGAAGTTGGTTTTGGGCCCCATCCGGGCTACGCGGCGCGGATCGACCCCGATGTCGTTAACCCAGATGTTATAGGCGTCATCGTCGCTTTCGTAGACGGTGAATACCAGCCGTTCGGGTGGCAGCTCATAGACTAGGGTCAGCAGATCGTAAGCGTAGCGGATAGCTTCCCGCTTGAAATAAGCGCCGAAACTGAAGTTGCCGAGCATCTCGAAGAACGTGTGATGGCGCGGCGACGGACCAACATTTTCCAGATCGTTATGCTTGCCGCTGACGCGCATACACTTTTGCGCGGTTGTGGCCCGGTCGTACTTACGGCTGTCCAACCCCAGGAAAACATCCTTGAACTGGACCATGCCGGCATTGGTGAAGAGCAGGGTCGGATCGTTGGCGGGGACCAGCGAAGACGATGCCACTACTTTGTGATTAGCCTCTTGAAAGAACTCTAAAAACGCTTCCCGTACCTCGGTGCTGGTCATGCGCTTCATGGGGGTGCTGTTCCTCGTATATCTGTCGGCGCAAGCAACCTCAAATCTCTATTGAGAGGTGGGGGAGATTATAGTGCGCCCGCGGACGCTTGACAATGTAAGTCCGGTGACGGCCATGCTATAATACGGTTATTTCCGCGCGGTTTGCGTAGCATAAGGAACAGGAAGGCCATGTCTGCAACGGATAAGCTCACGATAGATGAACAGGTCGATCTCCTCATGCAGGGAGCCGAATATGGCGACCCTCAGACTAAGGAGATCATGCGCCAGGAACTCCGGCAGCGTCTGATCGAAGCTGAGAAGGATGGGCGCCCCCTGCGTGTCTATTGTGGTTACGATCCGCGCACGACCGATCTACACCTGGGACACACGATCACCATGCGCAAACTGCGCCAGTTTCAGGACCTGGGGCACGATGTCACCTTCCTGATTGGGACCTTTACCAGTCTGATCGGCGACCCTTCTGATAAGGACAGCACCCGCGAACAACTCACGCCAGAAGCGGTGCGCCACAACGCTCAGACATACGCTGAACAGGGCTTCAAGATTCTGGATCGGAATAAGACACGGGTGCGCTTCAATGACGAGTGGCTTGCCGGGCTGGACTTTGCCGACATTATCCGGCTGGGGAGTAACTTCACTGTTCAGCAGTTCCTGGCGCGGGAGAACTTCCGCAAGCGTCTGGACGCCGGGGAGGCGATCTACCTGCATGAGATGTTCTACGCGCTGATGCAGGCCTATGATGCGGTGGCGCAGGAAACTGATGTGCAGGTGGGCGGGCAGGATCAGCTCTTCAATATCGTTGTGGCCGGGCGGAAGCTCCAGCAGGCTCTGGGGCAGCGCCCGCAGGTAGGCGTCATCATGGGCGAGAGTCTCCCCGGGACTGATGGCGAGATTAAGATGAGCAAGAGCCTCGGCAACCATATCCCGATCATGGCTCCGCCGGAAGATATGTACGGCAAAGTAATGAGCGTGCCGGATAAGGCCATGCCCATCTACTACAAGCTGATCCTGGGCTGGACACCGGGGCAGCTTAAAGATCTCGAAGCTAAGTTAGCCGATGGCAGCCTGCACCCGCGTGACGCCAAGATGCGGCTGGCACGCGAAATCGTGACGATCTTTCACGATGCCAGGGCGGCTCAGATGGCTGAGCAGGATTTCATCCGCAAGTTTCAGGAGCGCGGCGTGCCGGACGATATCGCGGTAGAAATGCTGAGCGAAACTGAGCGGGTTGTGGACCTGCTGGCACGCCTCCAGATGGTCGCCTCCAAAGGCGACGCCCGGCGGCTGATCCAGAACGGAGGCGTCCGCATCGATGGCGCTCAGATTGATGATATCGCGGCGGAGATTGCGCCGGACAGTCTGCCAGCGGTGCTTCAGGTGGGCAAGCGTAAATTCGTCCGCCTTGAGAAGGCCTGATGCCCTCCCGTAAAGATAAGGAGACAGGCCCCCCTGTCTCCTTTTTTGAGCTATACCGGCCAGCCGAATGTAGTGCTGCGATAGCCTGCCGCCGGTCACTCTGGCGGCAGCAGCCGGCGCAGCGGCGTCCGCTGAATCCAGACGCCGATCCGGCGCAGCGTCCGGGCCAGCCGG
>WBZO01003428.1_pt1 | contig 18556 bp, 14 predicted proteins | sample 5204261 | NCBI WGS metagenome assembly WBZO01 (sample SAMN12412400, study PRJNA552823) | activated sludge metagenome | isolation source: activated sludge from anammox sidestream of wastewater treatment plant... | place: USA: North Carolina | collected 2017-09
CTTCGGGCGTGAGGCGAGGCGCGACCCCGACGCGTCGGCGCTCGGGGTCATCGGCGCCGTGTTTTGGATCATCCCCGGCATGCTCATGTTCCTGAGCTATGCCGCAAGCGGGCTCCTGCTGTGTCTCACGGTGATCGGGTTTCCGTTCGGCTTGCAGGCGTTCAAACTCGCGGGTCTGGCGCTTGCGCCCTTCGGCAAGAAGATCGTGAAGATCCCGAAGAAGACGGCAGATGAAAAATATACCGCAGAGGAACTGGCAACCCTTTCTCTTGACGAGATAAAGAAAATGATAGAGGCAGAAATTCCTGAGGCCTTTACAAAAAAGAAAACAAAGACCGGGAAAACAGCTACGGCAAAAACGCCGGCTGCGAAGAAGGCAACTGACAAAAAGAAAACGGCAACAAAGAAAGCGAAAGCCAAAAAATAATTTTTCCATCCTTATCGCCTGCTGCCGATGAATAAAAACTATTGGGAAAAAATTGCTCCCTCGTACAATGAGGAGATATTCGATGTTCTCCAAAACGACAAAAAAAAGCTGATCATATCCGCATTAAAAAGACATGCCGGAAATAATAAGACGGTCATTGATATCGGCTGTGCCGTGGGAAAATGGATCCCCGTGCTTTCTCCCCTCTTTAAAAAAGTTTATGCGCTGGACATCTCATCAAAAAACATTGAAATAGCAAAGAGAAATAATGCTTTATTCAGAAATGTAACTTACCTGAATGCAGATATTTCCCAAAATAAAACAGTGATCCCCCGCTGCGATGTGGCTCTTTGTATCAATGCGATTCTGACTTCGTCATCGAAGAAACGAATTTCATTTTTCAGATCACTTCCTCAATGCCTGAAAAAAGGAGGGCATCTTATACTAACTGTTCCTTCACTGGAATCGGCAATGCTGGCCAAAGCGATCAACAATCAATTCCGGATAGACAAGACATTACTTGCAAAAAGATCATCGCCTGCAAAAGCAGTCAAAGAATTGAATCATTTGTTTCAGGGAAATATTGAGATAGACCATGTTCCCACCAAACACTATCTGAAAGAGGAATTACTGTATCTGCTGAAGAATGAAGGCTTCACTGTAAAAAGTTTCAAAAAGATAGAATATGGTTGGGATACGGAATTCATTTCTCCTCCCCATTGGCTGAAAGATCCTTATCCCTGGGATTGGCTGGTCATTGCCCAAAAAATAAAATAGCCTTTTTTAAAATCAGAACAATTCCTGCTGTCGGCCTTCTGTTTTTCTCACCCACTCCATTTCAATGGTCTTGTTGAAGTCGGCCAGTTTGGCACCGACGGTTTTCCATCCGGTCACTTCCGCCACTTTTTCGATCTTGATCTTTGCCTTACGTACCTGTGAACCTCTTCCGCTTTGCATGGCCAACACCGGAGCTTCATCAGTGGTCACCGCCTCCACATAATTACCATCTCCTTCTTTGATAAAGCTGAACATATTGTGCAGTGTTGTGGTTTCTATCTTAAACCGTTTTACCATGTACTGTTTTTTCTCATCATCCAGGTAAACCGCAGATATGATCTTCTCCGGATCGAACTTCTCTATCAGCAAAACTTTATCGGGGTCGAATTTCTGTGAAATCTCCTGATCGGTGATCTCATAATTCCCATCGCTGTAAATGACCAGTATCCTGTCCTCTTCATCAAAAGATCCGAGCAACATTCCTTTTTCATCCTCATTCAGCCTTCCGAACTGATCATCGTACCACAATTTTTTCCCGGCAATGGTGGCAACGCCTGCTTCCAGCAACTTCACGGATTTGATGGGGTATTTTGTGACTGTATTGCCCATGCTGCCCCTGCCTTTTATTTCAAGCTCCGCAAAATTGTATTCAAACTCTTTCTTGTGTGCTTTGCTTCCCGGAGTCAAAACGATCTTCACGACCTCTGCCTCAGCATTCGGGTTGATGCTGAAATAATGCACTTTGCTTTTATCATTTCCTTTTGTAAGATCATATTCCTTATCTCTTGTTACGCCGGTGACGTTGAAGCGTTTTGCAAAACTCTTTCCGGACGCTCCATCTGCATAGATCATATTATAAGTGGTACGCTCATCATTCTTTTTAAACACGGCTACATGAATGATATTTTCCCCGATGGAAACTTTGTCGGACACCTTCACCACTTTCATGATTCCGCGTTTGGTGAAAGCAATGATGTCATCGAGAGTGGAACAATCAAACAGGAACTCATCTTTTTTCAATCCGGTTCCAATGAAACCTTCTTCCCTGTTGACATAAAGTTTGGTATTGACGATGGCCACCTGCCTGGTTTCGATCACTTCAAACATTTTGATCTCTGTTTTCCGCTCTCTTCCCTTGCCGTATTTTTTCAGCAGGTTTTCAAAATAAGACACTGCAAAATCAACCAGGTTGTTCAGATCATGTTTCACCTGTTTAATATCCGCTTCAAGCCCTTTGATCTGTTCATTCAGTTCCTCAATATCCAGCTTATAAATTCTCCGTACAGGTTTTTCCGTAAGCCTGATAATATCTTCTTTTGAAATTTCCCGCTTCAATTGCTTTGTGAAAGGAACAAATGCTTTGGCGATGGCATCCAGCACTTTCTCCCAGGTCTCATGTTTTTTCTCCAGCTCCTTATAAATCTTTTCTTCAAAGAATATCTTTTCCAGGGAAGTGTAGTGCCATTTTTCCTGCAGTTCATTCAGCCTGATCTGCAGTTCTTTTTCCAGTAATTCTTTAGTCTTGTCCACAGAGATCTTCAATAGGTCGTTCACTCCGAGGAACTGAGGTTTCATATCCACAATGACGCAGGCATTGGGAGAAATGGAAATTTCGCAGTCTGTGAATTTGTACAATGCATCAATGGTAATATCGGGTGATATGCCCGGAGCAAGATCAACCTGGATCTCCACATCCGCAGCAGTGTTGTCCGTAACCTTTTTTATCTTGATTTTCCCCTGGTCATTGGCCTTCACAATGGAATCCATCAATTGTGTTGTGGTAACTCCATAAGGAACACTTTTGATCAGCAATGTTTTTTTATCGGATTCTTCAATGTGTGCTCTCACTTTTGCCTTTCCGCCCCTTTTCCCCTGGTTGTAATCATTCACGTCAACCTGGCCTCCTGTCTGAAAATCAGGATAGAGTTCAAATTTTTTTCCGCGGAGGTATTTGATGGAAGCATCTATCAGTTCGCAAAAGTTGTGGGGAAGTATTTTGGTGGATAGACCAACGGCAATACCATCAGCTCCCTGCGCCAGCAGCAACGGGAATTTCATGGGCAGGGTGACCGGTTCATTTTTTCTGCCATCATAGCTTAATTGCCATTCGGTAGTCTTTGCATTGAAAGCCACCTCCAATGCAAACTTGCTCAGCCTGCCTTCGATATAACGTGCTGCGGCAGCATCATCACCTGTCCGTATATCGCCCCAGTTGCCCTGGGTTTCTATCAAGAGGTCTTTTTGTCCCATGTTCACCAGGGCATCACCGATGCTTGCATCACCATGGGGATGATATTGCATGGTCTGCCCAATCACGTTGGCCACTTTATTGAAACGGCCGTCATCCATTTCTTTCATGGCATGAAGGATGCGGCGCTGCACCGGCTTCAATCCATCCTCAACGGCAGGCACCGCTCTTTCAAGAATCACATACGATGCATATTCAAGGAACCAGCTCTTATACTGCCCGTGCAGTCCCTTGTCGTTATTCTGGATTTGTTCTATGATCTTACTCTTTGCCATTCTTACAATTTATTAATCCTTTGATCAATGTTCTTCCATATTTCCTGCTTCAGCGCTTGTATTCTCTGCAACACTCCCTGCTCTTTTCACATCAAATGATTTCCATCCATGATCCATATTTCCTATTATCTCAATTTTCCCGGATGCGATCAGTTGTTTCATTCGCCCCATCAGGAAAACATCACCAGTCCTGGTTTTCATCCGGTGTAAAGTATTGGTCAGCGCCCGGGTTGCTTTCTGCCATTCACCCGTAATATTTTTCATCAACTCACCGTCAAAGAAAGTTTCATCCTTCCCGGTGATCTTTTTTCCTCCTTCCAGTGTCCGTACCGGGGCATTTTCTTCCATGATCTTTTTCCATTCTTCCGTATCCAGTTCAAACTCACTTGCCGTGATATGTCTTACCAGTTTTCTTGCCTTCAGCAATTCTTTCGGAAGAATTTCATTCAGCCATGAAGGATAAAACAATTGCCCTTTTTCATTGATGAAAGGAAGGTTATTCAGGTAAATGACCATAAGCCTTCCCTGGTATTCTTTAAACTTTGATACCAGCCAATAATAACCACACACATCATGCTGGTTTTGCCCGGCCCAGATCCAGAGCTGTTCTTCGGGAACATCATTTAACCTGTTCTTCAACTCAGCTATGGTTTCCCAGTCATCAAACTGAGTTACCGGATCGTTTTCATACGGTGATGCGATCAACAGTTCCTTCCACCAGTTAAGCCTTTCCTGACGGCCTTCTTCCGTATCAATATTTTTCAAAGGCCCTACAGCATAATCATCTTTTATCTGAACAATGTCACCGGACAATTCGCTGTTCAATTCAATGACCTGCTTCATCAATTCAATATCAGTCTTATTAAAAACAATATGGATCATTCTTTTTCAGTTTTAGTGTTCAATGGTTGAATGGTATAATAGACACAGGTGGTGAAAAAATTCCTTACATACGGTATCATCCTGATCAGCAACGCCTGTCTTCTCGGTTTCAACCCGAATTTCCATTTATATATCGGGTTAAATAAATAATGCCTTTTATGAAGAACATGGTAACCTTCTTTTTTACAGATCCTTTCAAACCGTTCGATGCTGATCCCGGTCTCCCTGATCTCCATCAATGCTTCCACCGGTTCTTTTTTCTTTTTCAATACCCAACGATAGAGCGGTTTGGGCAGCAAATGTATATAAGGCAGTTTTCCCAGTTTAGTACGGCACATCTGCTGATGCCCTCCAAACGGCATATACCAGGGAGGGAATCCGAAAAAAATAACTCCTCCCGGAGCAAGAAATTTTTTCATCCATCCGATCAGTTTCGGCTGCTCGTGTATATGCTCTATCACATCTTTCAACACTATGATGTCAAAAGTTCCTCCAAGGTCATTTTCAATATCCACCCGGTAAATATCTTTCGTTACAAACCGGATCTTCCCTGAAGCCACTTCTTCCGGCATGAAGAGTTTTGCATTTTCTATTCTCGGCTCATCAAACTCCACTCCCACGCCGGTACACCCTTTATTGATAAATGCTTTTAACACGCCCCCCTCACCACATCCTATCTCAAGAACTTTCATTCCTTTTTTGATCTCAAATCTCTCTTCGATAAACGGGATCACATATTCTTCGGCATTCGATACCTGTATCTCAAAATATCTTTTTCTGTCTTTATGAAAGTCAAACAAAGTCTCTTTTTAAAATTTTGAATTCTAATTTTCAACAGGAGCATCCATCTCCACCTTCAGGTTCTCGATAATGAATTCCTGCCTGTCCGGAGTATTCTTTCCCATATAATAATCGAGTAACTGCTGTATATGATCTCCCTGTTCCAGCCGCATGAGTTGTTTTCTCATATCATGCCCGATGAACTGGGCAAATTCTTCCGGGCTTATTTCTCCCAGTCCTTTAAACCTTGTGATCTCAGGCTTGCCTCCCAGTTTTTTTATGGCTGCTGCTTTTTCATTTTCATCATAGCAATAGATCGTCTCCTGTTTATTCCTCACCCGGAACAAAGGCGTTTCCAGGACATATACTTTTTCATGCTTTACCAGCTCAGGAAAAAACTGAAGGAAAAAAGTCATCAGCAATAAGCGGATATGCATCCCGTCCACATCCGCATCGGTGGCGATCACGATATTGTTATAACGCAAGCCATCTAATCCTTCTTCGATATTCAATGCATGCTGCAATAAATTGAATTCTTCGTTTTCATAGACCACTTTTTTTGTCAGGCCGAATGAATTCAATGGTTTCCCTCTCAGGCTGAAGACCGCCTGTGTTTCCACATTCCTGGCTTTGGTGATGGATCCGCTGGCGCTGTCACCCTCGGTAATGAAGATGGTGCTTTCTTTTTGCAGTGCAATAAAAGCTTCTTTATTCTTTGAAGGCGGATCATCATTCAGATGCACCCGGCAATCCCTCAGCTTCCTGTTGTGAAGATTGGCTTTCTTTGCTCTTTCATTTGCCAGTTTTTTGATCCCTGACAATTCCTTTCGTTCTCTTTCACTTTGTTCAATTCTTTTTTTCAGCTCATCAGCTACAGCAGGGTTTCTATGAAGAAAATTATCCAGTTCTTTGCCAAGAAAATCGCTGACAAACTGCCTCATGCTGGGCCCGTCTTTATCCACATTCACCGATCCGAGTTTTGTTTTCGTCTGCGATTCAAAGACAGGTTCCACCACTTTTACAGCAATGGCGGCAACAATTCCGGTACGGATGTCCGGGGTGTCATAATCTTTTTTATAAAATTCACGAACTGTTTTTACAAAAGCTTCCCGGAATGCCTGCTGATGGGTTCCTCCCTGTGTGGTGTGCTGGCCATTGACAAAGCTGTAGATCTCTTCACCATAATCATTATTGTGAGTGATGACCACTTCAATATCATCCCCTTTCAGATGAATGATGGGATAACGGATCTCATCTACATTGGTTTTTCTTTCCAGCAGGTCAAGCAATCCGTTTCGGCTGATATAGCTTTTGCCATTGAAAATGATCTTAAGCCCTGCATTCAGGTAGCAGTAATTCCAAACCTGGTTCTCAACAAATTCATTATGAAATTTGAAATTCCGGAACATGGAATCGTCAGGAATGAAGGTCACCAAGGTTCCATTTCCCTCGCTCGTCTTTTCCAGTTTATATTCCTTGATCAGCAAACCTTTATTAAACTCAGCGGTCTTCTCTCTTCCTTCCCGGAAAGCGGTCACTTTAAAAAAATTACTCAATGCATTCACCGCCTTGGTGCCCACTCCATTCAGTCCAACTGATTTCTGAAACACCTTGCTGTCGAATTTTGCTCCGGTATTCACTTTGCTGACGGCATCCACTACTTTTCCCAACGGAATACCCCGCCCATGATCTCTTACTGTGACTTCTCTCCCTTCAATGCTAATTTCGATAGTCTTGCCATAACCCATTGCAAATTCATCAATACAGTTATCAATCACTTCCTTAAGCAACACATAAATTCCATCGTCAGGAGAAGATCCATCGCCCAGCTTACCGATATACATTCCGGGACGCAGGCGGATGTGTTCTTTCCAATCAAGGGATTTGATACTCTCTTCAGTATAATCAAAGAGATTGATTTCTTTTTCTTTTGCCATCGTCAGAGGTACGTTCTGAAATTTGAAAAAAATTGTTTTTCAGCCAGTTATTGGTTTATAACAAGTCTTTCCCTGCTATACGGGCAAATATAGCAAATCAGATTATGCCTGCAAGAACCGGAATTATTAACCTGTGTGGAAAATTTTGTTATTTTCTTTTCAGAATTTATACCATCTACATTTCTACTGTGACGATCGCATTTTTGCCTCCCAGTTTTTCCAGGATGGATTTGATAGCAGCCACCATGGGATCGGGCCCGCAGATATAAAATTTCTGATCGAAACTTTTGACCTTTTGTTTCAGGTATTCTTCATCAATGATATGATGATCGAAGCCGGCAATATTCTCATGAGTCAGTGTGTTAATGAAATTTTTTCCGAGAATATCTTTGAACTCATCGTAAAGAATGATGTCTTCACGGGTTTTATTGGAAAACAACAGAACGTTATTGCCAACTTTATTATCCTTTTTCAATTGCCTTAAGATCGCAATGAAAGGCGTCACACCGGCGCCACCGGCAATGAACACACCTTCCCCTTTGTATTGAATGGCTCCCCATACATCGTGAATGATCAGCTCGTCACCCGCATGCAGCTTTCTCAACTGGTTGGTCACTCCGTTCCTTTCAGGATAAGTCTTGATGGTAAATTCAAGGTGATCCCATTCATTCAATGCGGTGAAAGTAAAAGGGCGTTTTTCATTTTTCCATTCCGGTTTGTTGATGGCCACATCGGTGGCTTGTCCCGGAATAAAAGAATAGCCTTTTGGCTTTTCAATTTTAAAACGCCTTACATCATGAGTGACCCATTCTGCGGAAAGGATCTTAACTATATGCTCTTCCATTATCTGAAAAATTTAATATGCAAATTTCCTTAAATATCGGTTGTATTTGCCTGTGTTGAAAAGTTATTGATCAGGTTCTTACAATAAACATATAACACTCATATCATGAGCTTGTTCAAAAAAAACGAATGCGGTATTAAGAAAAAAATCACTTAAGACGGTTATCCAGGAAGGCAATCGTATGCGCCCAGGCCTCTTTTGCTGCAAGCGGATGATAGCTGGCCCTTTCATCGCAATTGAAACCATGATCTGCATTAGAGATCGTCACGCTGGTAAACTCTTTCCCTGCATTTTTAACGGCATTGATAACAACAGATATTTTATCGTCTGTGATATTCTTATCCAATCCGCCCCAGAAAAATAATTGCGGGCTGTGCAATTGCGGACAAAGATCCGTGAGAAGGTCAATGCCCCCGCCATAGTATGAAACAGATGCTGCCAATGGTAAAATAGCATTGGAATAATAAGCCACTCTCCCGCCCATGCAAAAACCAATACTTCCGATCTTATCTTTTTGCACTCCGCTTTGACGGATCAGCCAATCATAGCATGCTGCCAGATCTGTTTTCAATCCATCCAAAGTGATTGCTTTTCGGTGCGGATCAGCAGTCGGGAAATCAGTATAGGGAATTTCAGCTCTTTTCACAGTCCTGTGATAAAGGTCGGGTGCAATCACTGCATAACCTTTCTTGCATAGCCGTTCGGCAACTGATCTTATATGTTTGGTAACTCCGAATGCTTCCTGGAACAATAAAAGAGCAGGAAACTGTTTTTCATTTTCAGGGAAAGCAATGTATGCATCCATGGAAGTTCCGTCGGAACAATTTAAATTGATAAAATCGTGATTGAACATTATTCTGTTTTTACTAAATGAATTTTAAAAATGTCTTTTTTGTTTCATTGTATGAAGAGTAATCATCCGTATCCAAAATTTTATCATGCTGTAAACGCGGTATGGTACAGATAATAAGGAGCAATAAAGATAACACAGCCACCGGTCAGTTTGATAGAACAAAGAAAAAATAACACAGGGTTATTTGAAAAAAATAATGGCCGGCTAAGAGTTTACTTTTAACTGAATAAATATTCATTTATCTTTGTGCCGTGAAACCCCGGGATCAACATAAAGCAGGTCAGGTCTTTTCAGCGACATTGCATTTGGTGCAGCAAAAAGGCCTTGCCGGCATCACTATGAGCAGCATCGCATCGGCGGCACGGATAGCCACCGGCACCCTGTATATTTATTTTCATAATAAGAACGATCTCATCAACGCACTTTTCACCGAATGCCGGAAGAATGCATTGAATATTTATTTTGACGGGTACGATGAGAATGCACCTTTCAAAACCGGTTTTAAAATTGTCTGGATGAATATTGTGAAATTCAGAATGGAACACTTTGACCAGTCGGTGTTCCTGGACCAGTGTTACCACTCCCCTTTCATAACCGAGACCACCAAAGAGATCACCAGGAAAATGAATCAACCCCTGTACAAACTGCTGGAGCGTGGAAAAGAAGAAAAACATTTAAAAGATATGGACAATTCACTCCTTCTTACGTTTATGGCAGGAAGTATCAATGAATTTATTAAACACAGCAAATACAGCAGTAGAAAGATTTTGCCATCTCAAATTGATCAGATGTTCGAGCTCTGCTGGGATGCATTGAAATCATGAACCAATCATTACAAAACAAACTTTATTTTTTGATAACAAACTTTGAATGGCAAAATTATCAGGCGATAAGATCATAGTTATTTTCACCGTGGTTTCCGCAGCTTTGCTGCAACTCATTGACACTTCTATTGTCAACATATCTCTGACGCAGATGATGGGGAACCTGGGCGCCACTTTTGATGAGATCGGATGGATCATCACCGGTTACGCCATTTCCAATGTGATCATGATCACTCTTTCCGGATGGATGAGTGCACGCTTCGGCAGAAAATATTATTTCGCGGGTTCGATCATTCTATTTACAATCGGGTCCATTCTTTGCGGAACATCCACCAGTGTAACCGAACTGATCATTTTCCGGATCGTCCAGGGTATCGGTGGCGGTGGATTGATCTCTACCGCTCAAGCCATCCTCATCGAAACTTTTCCCAAAGAAGAATTAGGCCTTGCCAATGCGATCTATGGTGTGGGCGTTATTGTTGGTCCAGCCATCGGGCCTACACTTGGTGGTTTCATCACCGACAATTATTCCTGGCACTGGATATTTTTTATCAATGTTCCTTTCGGAATTCTGGCAACCATTCTTACTCTGGCTTATGTAAAAGAGCCATTGGTAAAAGCCGCCGCAGCAAAAATGGACTGGCTGGCTCTTGTTTTACTGATAGCGGCCATCGGTTCCTTACAGGTTGTTTTGGAAAAAGGTCAAAGCGAAGATTGGTTTGAAACCGGATATATCACAGTTCTTGCGGTAGTGGCTGTCATCACTGGTATTTTGTTTGTGATGCGTGAACTTTTAAGAAAAGATCCCATTATCAACCTCCGGCTATTCAACAACCGTCCGTTCACCACAGGCACCTTATTCAATTTTGTATTAGGATTCGGCCTGTATGGGACCACGCTGATCATTCCCATCTATTGCCAGGCCCTGCTCGGCTTTGATGCCATGCAAACAGGATTGATCCTGCTGCCCGGAAGCCTTGCCACTGCATTCATGATGCCTATTGTCGGAAACCTGTTGAGAAAAAAATTAATTCATCCTGCTGCTTATGCAGGTATAGGAATGCTTTTGTTTTTTGTCTTCAGCTTTCAATTGGGCCATCTGAACACCCAGGCCGGGCAGCACGATTTTTTCTGGCCACTGATTATCCGCGGCCTTGCCATGGGGTTTATCTTCATTCCGCTCACGACTATTTCCCTGGCAGATCTTGAAGGAGTGGAAATTCCCCAGGGTACTGCCCTGAGCAATATGGTGCGTCAACTCGGAGGTTCTTTCGGTATAGCTATGATCACAACTTATATTGCAAGAGATACGGCAAAACATTATGCCAACCTTGTTGAAAATATCACGGCCACCAATCCGGAAGCCCAGATGAGATTGCAGATGCTGACCCGCGGATTCATGAGTAAAGGTTATGATCAGCATGCTGCCACTTCCAAAGCATATGGCCTGATCTCCCGGATTATGCAGGGGCAGGCAACATTTTTAACCTATAAAGACATGTTCATTTATCTCGGCATTTTCTTTTTGATACTGATCCCATGCCTTATCCTGTTCAAGACCCGGAAGAAAGCACCGCAGAATGAAGAAGGTGTCGAATGGTCAATGGAATAAAACTATAAACTATGAGCCATATTCTGATCACACTCGATTTCAGCGCTTATTCTTCCGAAGTGGAAAAAGTGGGATATGCATTGGCAAAAAAGATCAGCGCTTCCGTAACACTGGTAACCATCATCAACAAACATAATAATTATGTGCCGGCAGATACCGGCCAACTCTTCGTAAACCAGTGGGAAGCGAGAAAAAGCATTGCAGAAAAGGCTTTACAGGAAGTGAAAGAAAAACACGCAGACGTTACCACCGATATCATCACCTTTATTGGAGATCCTAGAGAAGATATCATTCCGCTGTCCATTCAAAAACATACCACTTTTATTGTGATGGGAACGCATGGCAGAACAGGCTTGTCCAGGATGGTAATGGGCAGCACTGCCGAAAGTATAATACGAAACTCTTTTGTTCCTGTAGTGGTCGTGCCCATGAATAAAATAAAATTCAAGGAAGAAGAGGCGTGATCCGAAGAAATTAAAACTGCAGGTCTTTGCGAGGCAATAAAAGAGAGAATCATTGTGTCAAATCAGACACCATTGCCAAAGCAAACTGCACTCAGGGTAGATCGCTTTGTTCCTCGCGATGACCTGCGCAGCAAAAAGAGTCTAGGTCTTTGCGAGGCAATAAAAGTGAGAGCCATTGTGTCAAATCAAACCCCATTGCCGAAGCAAACTGCACTCGGGGAGAAGACTTCATTTTCTAAAAGCCATCGCTCGGGGGCAGATTGCTTCGTCGCCCTCACACACAGAACCTGAGCTTCGCTCCTCGCAAAGACCCACCCTACATGGCTCGTAAAGGCCTTCGCTTTAAAAGACTGCAGGTCTTTGCGAGCAAAGAAAGAAAGAATCATTGTGTCAAGTCAGACACCATTGCCGAAGCAAACTGCACTCGAAGGCAGATCGCTTCGTTCCTCGCGATGACCTGCGCAGCAAAAAGAGTCTAGGTCTTTGCGAGGCAATAAACGAGAGAATCATTGTGTCAAATCAGACACCATTGCCGAAGCAAACTGCACTCGAAGGCAGATCGCTTCTTCGCTGTGCTCCTCGCGAAGACCATCGGCATAAAAAAAACAACTCCTTTTGAGTTGCCTTGTGACCCCGCAGGGACTCGAACCCTGGACCTACTGATTAAGAGTCAGTAGCTCTACCAGCTGAGCTACGGAGTCGGGAGAGCAAAGATATTTCAAAATACTTATCCGCCTGCCCTTTAAAACAATCCTTACCGTGACTTTGTGTTGCTTCATTTCAGAAAAAATTCAAATTCCAAACACTGCTTTTTAAAAATTCTTCCAGGCATTTCAATCAGCAAATTTTGTTTTAAAAATTGTAAAAATTCAGGAGCAGGTCGAACAAATATTTAATCCGGAGAAGCAAGATTATGAAATTCAATTCGGTACAGTTTATTGCAGGCATAATTATCGACGTGTTTTATACAATTTTGATTATCAGTAATTTACGACAATTTCAAAAAGAATTATTTTATTTCTTGAAAACTCTTTGGCTTTCACGGATCAAAACCATTAAATTTGGTTAGAAGTCCAAACCCATTTGATTCTGCTTCGAGATCAATTTTACTCAACACCTTTTAAATTCTGACCACAACTAGCCTTTTTAAATTCGGCAATTGTCGAATGATCAATTAATGTATTTATAAAAACGGAGGGGTTATGTACACATACGATCTATTGGAAAATGGATGCTATTACCTGATCAAAGAAAAAGAAGATTCGGCGATAACTCTTATTAAAGTGGCAGTGGAGTCTGATCATTGTCTTTTTATTCAGCGGTTTGATGACCCGACAGACACTGAATGGAAACTCAAGAAGGATCATCTGTTCGACATCATTGAATGCTTGTCCGACGAAACAGTAAAAGAATGGGAAGAGCAATACAAGAGCAGCCAGGATGCCTACTATGAAGATGAAGACGATGACTGATCTCCCGATTGCCTATCCAAAAAAGATTCAAAGCTTCCGAACAGGAAGCTTTTTTAGTGCCTGTTAATAATTGCATTGAAATATAGATCCCTTTTTTTCATTTGCCTGTATAATAAGATTCCCGTTCATCAAACAAACATGATGAACTGAGCGATTTAGCCGGGATATTAGTAAATTGATCTCCTTAAAACTGCTTATCAAAATGAGAAAACTTTTATTGCTGTCAGCGACTGCCTGCTTTTTTCATATAAAAGTATTTGGACAAAATCCCACTCATGAGATCAACTTTGAAACCTCAGAAGTGACACAACCGTCAGTCAACAGCATGCCTGATGGAAGGTCTTTTATTTTTAACCTCCTGGGGCATCTGTTCAATATGCCGGCAACAGGTGGAGAACCCACTCAATTGACTTTCGGCCCCTATTACGACCATGAGCCTGTTGTTTCCCCGGATGGCAAAAGAATTGCGTTCATCTCCAACAGAGATGGCAGTGACGGAAATATATTTATCCTTAATCTCACTAATAAAAAGATCTCTCAGGTCAGTAATGTGTTTATGGTTGCGGGTAAACCTGCATGGAGCCCTGATGGAAAAAGAATCGCTTTTCTCTCCTATTGGAAGCGGGAGGAATATCCGCTTGAAAAGGTTCCCTTCTTTGGAAATGGTGACATGACCACTCTTTACACAGTGGATGCAAATGGTAAGAATCAGCAACTGATTTCACAAGCCAGGCCTTACTCATCCGTTTTCTATCTGCAGGACGGAAGCCTGGCATGGTCATACACCGAAAGCAAAGGCCAATCACAGTCAATGGGGCCTTTCTCTGCACCGCAACAGGTAACAACAATCTTTGAATCCATGCCGGCATCCGGTGGCAATATTCAAAGAATGGGTACAATGAACGGAAGAACCGGAAATATAACCATGCTGGCGGATAGAAAAGGTTTCCTTTTTATTGCCAACGGAAACGTGAAGCGTTTTATGCTGGGCGATACAGCGGCTCAAACAGTCGCTGCATTCAAAGGAATGAATACGGATCTCAGTATTTCACCGGACGGCAAAACTCTTTTTGCCGCTGCAGATTCCAGGCTTTTGGCTATGGATATGGCGAGTTTTGAAACAAAAAAACTGAACTGGAAAGCAAAAGTGAAAATGGATGTCACAGAGCCGGTCGTTCGTAAATGGGATCCTACTTCAGGATCTGAAATTTTATCTCCCGAAATCCTTTCACCTCATATTTCACCGGATGGCAAAAAGATAGTTTACATGGCTGCAGGAGCCATCTGGTTGCAGGAGCTGAAAAACGGAAAGCCTGCAAAGATCATTTCTGAATCGGCTTTTCAAATGGAGCCCTCATTTTCTCCTGATGGAAAACGAATTGCATTCGTATCCGATAACAAAGGGAAAAGAGAACTGCGTGTATATGATCTTATAACCGGAAAAGTTAATACAGTTGCCACGGCAGGCGGCGACTCCTGGGAGCATCAGCCTGAATGGAGCAGCGATGGCAGTTCGATCATTTATCAGCAATCCGACCTGCTGGGCTATCCTTACAAATTCATAAAAGCAAATCCGTCCTCAGCCAACGATACGTCTGTGATCATCCAGACTTCAAACAGCTGGAACGGAAGGCCTCACTTTTCTCCGGACGGAAAATCCATTTACTACACTGCCAGAACGCAGATGATCGCCAATATTTACAAGTTATCATTACAGCCGGGAGCAACACCTCAGGCTGTTACCGATCTGAAGAGGCATGCGCATGACGGCCTTGTTTCTCCCAATGAAAAATGGGTTGCCTTCAGAAGAAACAATGAAATATGGGTGGCAAAGAACAAAGACGGAGTGCTGAAAGATGAAGACTTCAAACTCTTCAGCGATAAAGGAGGAAGGTCATTCAACTTCACCCGTGATGGATCTTCGATCGTTTATTCGGAAGGAACAAAAGTCTGGAAAAGACCTTTGAACGGAGGCTCTGCTATAGAGATACCAACACATCTTTCCATTCCGAAAGCAGAAAAAAGGCCTTTGCTGATTTCCAATGTTCATGTTCTTGATTTCAATACCGGAAAATTCACAGATGCAACTTCCGTTTTCCTTGAGAATGGAAAGATCGGATGGACCGGTTCTGCAGAAGGTAAACAGATACCGGCCAATACAACGAGAATAGACGCAGGCGGACGTTATGCAATTCCCGGATTGATGGACTCCCATATTCACAGTGCATGGTCCAATCAGCAGATCACGGAAGACAGGTTCATTGCTTACGGAGTTACTTCCATCAGGGATGTGGGGAGCAGGCTCGATGTCATCAATTCATTGAAGGATCGCGGAGAAACAACCAACCTTCCGATTCCCCGTTACTTTGCCGCAGGTGAGATCTTTGAAGGATTGGTTCCTTTATGGGGAGATGCATTCCTGGAGATCACAACAAAAGAAGAAGCAAGAAACTATGTTCACCGGGCCAAAGAGAACGGAGCTTCTTTCATCAAAGTGTATGCATCACTTCCCTGGTATTTAAAAACTGAAGTGGCAGCAGAAGCAAAGAAAACAGGAATGCCCATCGTAGGCCATGGTATAGCTCTTGATGAGATCACCCGCAGTGTGAATTTCGGAATCAAATCCATTGAGCACAGCGGCCCCAACAATGATGATATTGTAAAAATGATGTCGCATGCAGGCACCTGGCTCGATCCCACTCCCACTATCTTCAGCACAGGAAATACCTTGAAACTGGCCGACAGCGCTACGTTGGATAAGAAGTTCAGGACTTTTATCCCCGAACCTGAGATTGAATCGGCAGGCTTCGGCAGAAAACCTTCCGAAGGACAGATAGCCGCATGGAAGAACACTTTAGCATCACTGAAAAGAATTCATGATTCAGGAGTGAAGATGCTGGATGGCACCGATGCCTTGATGACCGGAGTATTCCATGGGCCATCGGTTCACTGGGTGCTCCAGTTTTTCAGTGAAGCAGGTATTCCCAATATTGATGTACTGAAAATTGCTACACTCGATGCAGCTGATGTGGTTGGCGCTTCCGGCCATATAGGTTCCATTGAAAAGGGAAAGCTGGCAGATATAGTGCTGCTCGATGCAAACCCTCTTGAAAATATCAGCAACACCATGAAGATCTGGAGAGTGATCAAAGCAGGCACCGTCTTTGACCCTGCCACAATGAGAGAATAGTTTTTTAGTAATTTGAATACAGAAAAAATCAAAGGGCTTTCTGAAAAAGAAGCCCTTTGATTTTTCCCCATAAAATTTTAAAATACTTCTGACCTTCTCAGGGTAAATGAACTTTGTATCGCTCCGGATCCGTTATAAAATTCTTCCAGTACCATACCAATATTCCGGGCATAATAGTCCAGGATATATCCCACTGTAGGTGTCAGCGAGACCCAGTTGGTTCCATCATACCCTTCCAGTTCTTCTTTTACCACTATAACATTATAATAGTTTTTGGTACCGGTAGATGAAGTAAGTGCAGTAGAAATATCTCTTGGCGTATTGATTGTGAATTTTATCCTCACCGTTACTGCGGTCCCCTGAATAGTTCCCGAAAAGGAACCGGATGTCCAGGTAGTTCCCGCAGGTGCATCTTTCAGGAAAATGTATTCACCCCAGACAGGGTCATCAAAGCCAAAATAACTGATGTCTTCATAAATATAATAGTCGTTCGCATTGCGCCTGTAATAACCGAAAGTATCGGTGACCGTTCCGTTAGCCGCCATGAAAACTGAATAATTATTTCCCAATGCACTGAATCCGTCCGGAATAACAAATAACCTCAGAGAATCATTCACATTGTTATTTATCTCATAACTCCAGTTGCTGTTCACTGTCCTGGGAAAATAATCAATATCTTTTACGGTAATTGAAAAAGTGCAATTACTGTTGCCGAAGGAAACTGTGAATTGAGTATTGCCTGTTGATGATGGTGTGCCGGTTCCGGCTAACGTTACCGTTTGATTGCCGGTCGTGGTGAATTCTCCCGATCCGGAAAAACTGAACCCATTGACATTGTCTGTGGAAATATCATAAGCACCCGCCTTCGTAACATTTACTTCGAGTACCACTGAATCACCGGCTACCAATGCTGTAGAAACCACATAAAGCCCTTTGACAATTGCATTCCCACAGGCAATGGTTCCTTCTGCAGGACTCAGTACATTGACAGTAAAACTGCAGGTGGTAGATCCCGCAGTAATCGGTACTACATTAGCGCCGCCTGTTGTCGGGGTGCCGGATCCGTTCAATGTCACAGATTGAATGCCCGGAGTTGAAAATGAACCGTTACCGGAAAAAGTCATTCCCTGATAAGTGGTGGAAATGTTATAGGTTCCGATTGTGGTTACATTGACAGATATCGTAACCGTGTTATTATAACTTAAAGCTGTTCCGGTTGAATAAACACCATCTACCTGCGCATTGGTGCAATTACCCGGAGATCCCGATAATGTGAATACGGCTGCCCCTGTTCCTGCAGGCAATACATTGATGGAGACAATGCAGGCTGAATTCCCAAACCGGATTGAAAAATTATCAATACCGCTCGCAAGAGGGTTCCCATTACCTTTCAGGGTCACCTGCGTAATGCCTGTAGAAGTGAATACTCCTGTTGCTTTGAAAAAATATCCGTTAAGCGTATCTGAAGAAATAAAGTAGGTTCCTTTTTTTGTGACGTTCACCGTTATCTGAACCGTATTGGAATCGGGCAATAAAGCAGTGCCTTCCAGAAATGCACCGTTCACTTTTTTAGGAAGGCAGTTGCCATTCCCGTCATCCTGCAACGAACCTTGTGCAGGGCTTTGTTCTGTTTCATAACTTAATTCTTTCTGGCAAGAACTCACCTGGATAAGGGCGCTTATCACTAACAAGTAGGATAATAGTTTTTTCATAAAAGGAGAATTAACAGTTGATAAAGTTACTACTAATTTATATTCAGGATATCCACTCAATCATTCATTTACCACACATCATTCAATATCCTGATCGTTCCGGAAATAAAATGCTCTGTAAACTTTGGCAAGCAGACCCATTTAATATCGCCATTTTTCATAGAGAAAAACATTATTCTTCAATCGCCATTATTGCAAATATTCGGCAATATTTGTCATGATGAAGGATTTTTTTTATTTAAATATCCACGCATGTGCA
>WBZO01003429.1_pt1 | contig 18547 bp, 18 predicted proteins | sample 5204261 | NCBI WGS metagenome assembly WBZO01 (sample SAMN12412400, study PRJNA552823) | activated sludge metagenome | isolation source: activated sludge from anammox sidestream of wastewater treatment plant... | place: USA: North Carolina | collected 2017-09
TACACCCCTGATATCCAGCGCAGCAGCCTCCACCAGCACACTGCTGAGATCGAGGATATTCATTGGGCAGAAGATGACATCTGTAAAGCCCATCATTTCCTTGCCTGCTTCCAGGTTGCGCACGAAATTCTCTGCCAGACTGCGGTTGCCCGCGGCGCTCCAACCGTAAAAGTTGACGCGCGCCACGAGCGCATCGGGATTGGCAGCAAGTACCGCTTCTTCACCCTCCAGCTTGGTGCTGGCGTAAACGCTCAGCGGATGGGGGGGTTCTTCCTCGCTATAGTTTTCTTTCTTGCCGTCAAAAACCGCGTCTGTGGAAATGTGAACCAGGCGAACCCTGTGGCGTTTACAGGCTGCGGCGATCGTGCCGGGTAGTTCAGCGTTCACCAGCCGTGCCTGGGCGGGGTTGTTTTCACAGGCGTCCACATTCGCCATGGCGGCGCAATGAATCACTACTTCAGGTTGATGCTCCTTTATCATCTCATCCACCACTCCGGGTTGGGTGAGCTCGAGCTGGACGTTTTTAAAAGTTGCCCACAACATCGGGGCTGTGTTGGCAACACCGGTGACCTGGTGTTTCTTGCCATCCACCGCCAGGGCAAAATTCAGCCCTAATAAACCGCTTGCTCCGGTAACCAGAAAGCGCGTCATCCCAGCCTGCCTGCCAGGTAATCGGCTTCGATGGGGGCGATAATGCTTTGAATTTGTTCCACGTTCAACCACTGATCGTTGTTATTGGAAGAGTATCGGAAGCCATCTTCCAGCATACGTCCTTTGCCCTCCCAATCTCTGCCGAACCAGAGAGACTCCGCCGGTTGAACCACGAACATATCTTCCAGTTCAACCGTCTGGCGCGCTTCATCTTCTGAGATGAGTACTTCATGCAGTTTCTCACCCGGGCGGATACCAATGAAATCAATCGCAGCCTCGGGAGCGATAGCACGAGCCAGGTCGGTGACCGTCATGCTGGGGATCTTGGGGACGAACACTTCTCCGCCGTGCATGTTTTCGACCGCCCGGATAACAAATCGCACACCCTGCTCCAGGCTAATCCAAAAGCGCGTCATACGTTCATCAGTGACTGTTACCTTGCCAGTCTCGCGTTGTTTGAGGAAAAACGGCACCACCGAGCCGCGGCTGCCGACGACATTTCCATAACGCACACAGGCAAAACGTGTTTTTCTGGCACCAGCATATGCGTTGGATTGAACAAATAATTTTTCCGCGGCCAGTTTGGTCGCGCCGTAAAGGTTGATGGGGTTGACGGCTTTGTCCGTGCTCAACGCCACAACCCGGCTGACACCAGCGTCGATGGCGGCATCGATGACATTACTGCTCCCAAGGATATTGGTCTTAATGGCTTCCATAGGGTTGTATTCGCAGGCGGGCACCTGTTTGAGCGCGGCAGCGTGCACCACCAGGTCCACACCCTCAAAGGCGCGCCGGCAACGCTGCAGGTCGCGGACGTCTCCAATGAAGTAACGCAGCGAAGGGTGAGAAAACCCGGCCGCCTGCATTTCAAATTGTTTTAATTCATCACGGCTGAAAACGACCAGCCTGCGTGGATGATATTCCTTGAGCATGATATCGATAAATTTCTTACCGAAAGAACCAGTCCCTCCGGTTACCAAAACAACGCTTTCCGACCAATTCATTTGATGCTCCTCTTCAGCATAAGTTTAATTTTGCGCAGAAAATTCAACAGGTCGCCATCATAAAACTTCTTTTTGTAATTATGCAAATTCCACGAAGAGAAATAGGGGTATTGTGAAAGGTCACGCCAGAGGTATTTGATGATTTCCTGTTCGAGGGTAATATCGGGCCAGCAGCGATAGCGCTTGTGCACGCCTAACATAATATCAAGAAGGCGCCGGTTGCCAAATGGAGAAAATTCTTCCTGCGACAAGGCAAAAACATTGTGGCTCATAGACTGCCACCCCCCTGCCTCCACCTCCCAGGCGAAAATATCCATGATTTTATATCCGAACTTTTCGGTGGATTTGGCTTCATTCAACCATGTCCCCATAGATTGTAAAATAAGGGGTTCGTGTCCTAAGGCGGTGGCATCCACAAGCGTATCTACAGTTACTTCTACAGGGTAAATACCATCCTGCCAGAAAGAACAACGAGCCACTTCTGCAATATTGCCTTTGACGATCATCACGTCAGCAGGGAAATGGACATACCTGCCATACACAAGGCTCATCCAATCAGTTTTATACCCTTGATTACTGCGCTCATAGACCTCTTGAAACCCGGCTGGTATTTCCGCATCGCATTTAATTTGATGATACTTGAGTTGTTTTTCTGTCGCGATTGCCTGGGGAATCCGCAGGTCTTCACTTTGTTCTGTGAGGTTGCGATAAATCATAGAAAAAAGTTCAATCTGATCAGCGAATTCTTTACAGGCGGCTAAGAGAACCCGGGAGTCGTATCCTCCGGTGAAGGTTAATGCGATGGGGTAACGTTGAAAACAGGCTTTACAGATGCCTTTTAATAGCTCCCCAGCCAGGACTGTGCCCTCTTTCAGAGAATAACGCTTCAGCTTCTTATTCGGCCAGAAGCGAATCTGCTCGTTTGTGGCAAGATTAAGATAGTGATTCGGCACCAAACGCCTTATTCCCTTATAAGGTGAAGACTCCACCGGCCACCAGGGCTCCAGCTTTTTTTTATATTTCGCCGAGTCCATATAGTGAATGGCTTCATCCGAAACGGGGAGGTTGAGTTTTTGCGCGATCAGGGCTGGTTGTGATGAATAATAGCTCTTTCCATTCTCATCACAGTAGTATGAGATTTGCTTAATCCCGCAGGCGTCAGTGAGGGCAATATTCATTTCCTCATCGTAAACGAATAGCACATAATGCCCGCTTTTGTCTTCAAGCATCTCGAAGATTGACCCGACATCGGTTTTGCAGCGGTCAATTGCCTCTAAAATGTCTTGATTTGTGCGCTCAGGATGGAAAGGATCAAAAATGTAGCCGATGAGAACGTAACGCGTGTGTTTTCCATTCCAATCAGTGACTTCCAGTTCAGGGTGAGCGCTCAGGATTTTGCCATCCGGCAGGTGAGTAAAGTTCCAGGCGGAAACTCCTAATTCTTCAGGACCTATAAAATACTGCCTCCTGAAAAGCAGGTTTTCATATTCTTGATCATCCATCATCTACCTCTTTACTTTGTAGAGAGCAGCAGTTGAAGCGTTGAACGAAATTTCTCTAAACCAGGCTCTGAAAGCACGTATTCTAATGGATATTCCTCGAGATCTTCTTTTAGGCGCGTCATATGCCAGGGAAACGGCAGGGGATACTTGAAAAAGAACAGGTAAGCGTATTTCCAGGCGAGATTGACCTGGTCTTCCTGCAGGCGGCATTCACGTAAACAGGTCAGCAGCCTGTTGAGCAGCTTGAAGTAATCCACCCAGGTATTGGGGTCGTGGGTAAAACCGCGGTTGCGGTAGTGGGTCTTGCCTGCCACAATGACAGGAATGCCGCGCATCGCCATTTCGAGGCCAACGGTGGTGGTGTAAACCAACCCCAAATCGGCAATATCCATCAGGTCGTATGTGTTCACTTCAGCCAGCGGTTCAATAAGGTGAATATGCGGCGGCAAGGTTGGCAGCGTTTTTCGAATAAGGTCCAGAATACTGCCATGCTTGATCAAGGCTTCACCCGGATGGATGCGGATAACCAGTTGCACTTCAGGTTTTTCAATGAAATACTGGATGGTGCGAATGATCCACTCAGACATGGACCTGGAGAAGGTGTTCCTCCCCAGGGTAAGGCTGTCGCCGAGGACGTTGGTAGCCAACAGGACGATGGGCTTTCCATCAAATCCCAGTTTCGCTTGAATGGCTGCTTGTCCTTCAGCGGGGACCCGCTGCCACTGGCGGGAAAAATCACCATAGGTGGAGGCGTTTTTCCGTGAGGAGAGCAGCACCTTTAATTCCTCAAGGTCCGCGTTGGTGAGTTGATAATTGGCGTGAGTTTTCCATAGCTCATCTGTGTTCTGCTGCATAATTTCCTGGTTATGCGCCAGCCACATCGAATGGCGTTTATCGCTGAACTCGTAAGTTGTGGTGGGAATCTTCAGGTAGCCGCAAACCTTATAGGCGATTCCAAATTCGAGGATCGTACCATTCGGGATGATGGCAACTTCAGGCTTCAACGAACGCAGATAGGTGAGTAACGATTTCGCCGCGTGTAGATTGCGCTCATGCCTGAATAGGTAAAAAGGGTCTTCTCGATTCACTTCTTCTGTCTGGAACGCGTACATGTAGTCGAAGTCAGTCACCTGGTCAACAGCCTGTTGCAGGGCTTCAGGCAGCAATGAGAATGAGGAATGGGTGTGTAACAGGTTTTCAAAATTCATCACCGCGGAGGCTGGACGCAAGACGGTGGCTGAATATACACTTTGGCGCCGCACATCAAACTGTGGTGAATTGACATCCCAACGACCGTAAGGGTAATAGCCGATGGTCACATCGTGACCGAGCCCTGAAAGCGCCAACCCGGTTACTACGCCATGCTCCAGCCAGTAATGCGTGGATGCGAAGATGAATACCTTCTTGCCCGAGGGGTATTGAGCGCGTGACTTTTGCACAGCCGCCACTGCTTCAGGAAGCACCTTTCGGATGTTTCGCAACGAGAAATGATTCGGCAGCGGGCGATCAGTTTGCCGCAGCAACTGGTAAACCTCAGCTGTCAATGGAAGCTCCCCCAGAATTTTTTTCAGTAGCTCTTTGTTGCTCGCCATTTACGCGATTTCCTCAATTCTCCAGTCAAGTCTGGGGCGGATAGGACCGTGGCGGATTTCCACCCAGTGCATACCAGGTGCGCCAGTGGTGTTGATACTAAAGTTCATAGCGCGTTCATCGCTGAAATACCGTTTAACCATATAAGAGCTGGCGTTGATACCGATCACAAAGCGTCCTTCGTTGAAGGTATCTGCGGGGATGACGCAGCGGCTGATGTAATGACCCGCCTTGCGCATGCTCACGGATTGGAATTTTTCCGGTTCATCGGTGTCAAAGGAAGTGAAAATGAATTCTCCGCGCGAGGTCATCATGTAGATGCCGATACGCAAACCGGTGATGTCTGCGTCAAGCTGATATTCCACTTCAATGGTCAGCGGGTCTACAGAAAACAGGCTGTCTGTTACCTGCCCGGAGGGATTTTTTACACGCACCGCGACAGGTTTGAAAGGGTACGCAGCAGAGGAGGACTCTTCTTCCGTGTATCGCCGTTCTCCGCTGGCGGAAAAATCATTGGTGAGGTAATAATCCACCGCTTCAGGGGTGCGTGCGCGCAGCACCATCGCGCCTTTGTCCAGGATAATGCACTCCTGTGTGAGGCGCTGAATGGCGGACATATTGTGGCTGACAAAAATCACGGTTCGCCCTTCTGATGCGACATCGCTCATCTTACCCAGGCATTTGCGCTGGAATTCAGCATCTCCCACCGCGAGCACTTCATCCACCAGCCAAACCTTCAGTTGGTTCGACCACGCGCGAGAGGATTTTAAGCAGGGTGCTTTTACCGGCGCCGTTCTTGCCGATGACCCCCAGCACCTGACCATGGTCAAGGGTGAAGTCTACGTGCCTGAGCGCCCAAAACTTCTCGCTGCCGGTAGGGTTAAGCAGGGTCTTCAACGGAGTTTTAAGGGTTTCGACGATCTTCTCACGCAGCGTAATATAACGGGCGGTTTCCTGGAAAATATTGTATTGTTTCCCTATGTCTTCAACGCGGACAGCCAGGTTGCTCATTAACAGGTCCTTTAAATCATATCGGCGAATTGTTTTTCCATACGCCGGAAGTAGAACATACCGCTAATTAACACGGCGATGGCAATCAGGGAAGATACCAGTATCATCCCCCCAGAAACAGATTGCGTGGTGCCCAATAGGGCATAACGAAAACCTTCAACCACGCCGGTCATGGGGTTAAGCGCGTAAAGCAGTCGCCACTTTTCCGGGATCATACTGGAAGGATAGACCACGGGGGTGAGGTACATCCAAAGATTGGCGATGAAGGGCATAATGTAACCAACATCTCTGTACCTTACCATAAGCGCTGAAGACCAAAAACCCACACCAAGGGCGGTAATCAGCGCCAGCAGGATGAGCAGCGGCAGCCACAAGGTGGCAATGGTAGGGGTTACTTTATAGAAGATCATCATACCAATGAGGATGGTGAAACCGATGAAGAAGTCCACCACGCTGGACATCACCGAAGCCAGCGGGATGATCATGCGTGGAAAATAGATCTTGGATACCATATTGCTATTTGAAACCATCGAGCGACTGGCAACCCCCAACGCGGCAGCGAAGAGCTCCCAGGGCAAGGTAGCCGTGTAGGAGAAGATGGGGTAGGGCACGCCATCGGAGGGGATTTTAGCGAAATTCCCAAAAAAGATGGTAAACACCACCATCGCCATAAAGGGTTTGAGAATGGCCCACAAAATGCCGAGCACAGATTGTTTGTAGCGGACTTTGATATCCCGCCAGGTGAGAAAGTACACCAGTTCGCGATAGAGCCACAGGTCCTTGAGCTTGAGCCCCACCCAACCGCGGGATGGCTGGATGACTACTACAGGGGGCTTTCTCTTCTGTTCAAGCGTGTTGACAGTTGTCATTCGTGCTTTTAATACCCTTTCTGACCACGATACCACTCAATGGTTTGTTTCAGACCTTCTTCAAATGATGTCCCGGCTTTAAAGCCGAACGCCTGTTCAGCGCGGGTTACATCCAGTCGGCGGCGCGGTTGACCGTTAGGCTTGCTGGTGTCCCAGATTATGCGCCCTTTGAAACCAGTGAGATGAGCGATGAGTTCAACCAGGTGCTTGATGCTGATTTCCATTCCTGAGCCCAGGTTAATCGGGTCGGGAGAATCGTATTTTTCGGTTGCCAGCAAAATGCCTTCCGCTGCGTCTTCTACATACAGGAATTCACGCGTGGGTGTGCCGTCACCCCATACTTCGATGGAATCCGCGCCGCTTTCAACCGCTTCAACGCATTTTTTAATGAGCGCGGGGATGACGTGCGAGCTCTCGGGTCTAAAATTATCACGCGGGCCATAAAGGTTGACCGGCATGATGAAAATCGAATTGAACCCGTACTGCTGCCGGTAAGCCTGTGATTGCACCAGCAGCATCTTCTTCGCCAGCCCGTACGGCGCATTGGTCTCCTCGGGGTAACCATCCCACAGGTTTTCCTCTTTAAAAGGGATAGGCGTGAATTTGGGGTAAGCGCAGATGGTTCCCAGGGCGACAAATTTTTCAACCCCGCGCAGCCAGGCTTCGTGGATTAATTGCACGCCCATCATCAGGTTGCTGTAGAAGAACTCTGCCGGGTGTTCGCGGTTGGCGCCGATACCGCCTACCTGGGCGGCCAGGTGAATGATGATATCCGGGTTGCTGTCATCCAGCATCTGGCGGATCGAATCCAGTTGCACGAGGTCGTATTTTTCAATGGTGGGGATGAAAACCTCTTTTGCTCCGCGCTCGTGTAACCTGGCGGTAACGAACGAACCAAGAAAACCGGCCCCTCCGGTGACACACACGCGTTTATCCTGCCAGTAATCAGGTGACATGCTCATGCTCCTTCGTTTCCAGAATAACTTTCAGCCCCACAAGTTTGAGCACGGGTGCTGACTCATTTTCAACCAGTGTGATCTCGTGCTCCAGACAGGTCAGACGGCAGATCTCAGCCACTTCACCGCTGCCTTCCAGCCGTACCTGGTGATAACCCAGCGCTTTCAGGTTTTGGATTGCGTGCGCAGCGCGTTCGCGCACCAAGCGGTAGAGATTGAACGAATTTTGAATATAGTCAACTGTCAGGCGCGCCCTGAGGGCGATGCCTTCTGGCGTGATGATGTACTTGAGTTTCTTGCGTTCCAGGCGGCTGACCTTGACATACCCTTTTTCGATCAATCGTTTGAGGTGCCAGTTCACCGTGCCCACAGCCACTTCAAGGCTTGAAGCGAGTGCTGCCTGGGTGGTGTCGGGATCCTGTTCGATTTGCTCTAAGATGACGAGGTCTCGGCCAGAGGTGGATGGGTAACTCATGAATCTCCAATATTCAATCATTGAATTATAAACGCTGCTTGATGAAGGGTCAAGGGACGGGGATGGCCCAGGGGAGTACCTCAGCATATGGTGAAGAAAGCAACAATTGTTGAGAAAGGGGATTCCGCTGTGCAGAACCCCTTGAAATGAGTTGCGAGCACGGTTCAATTTCTTAATGTTATAATCGATGCGGGAATTGGGGCCCGTAGCTCAGTGGTTAGAGCAGGCGGCTCATAACCGCTTTGTCGCAGGTTCGATCCCTGCCGGGCCCACTCTCCAGTTCAGTTTTGGTTCACCAGGGGTTTCATTACCAAACGCCTTGGCACGGAACCCGTAAGTCATCCTTAAACCCTTCAAATTGAAATATGGTCTTTTTTTTAATAGTGAATGCGTTGACGCCATTTATTGGGTTTCTGAACCCGGGAAGATAGGGCAGCGGGCAGCAAGGCCTGGCTGGCGTGGTTGCTGCGCTTCAGCGGCGGTTGACCCACAAGGCGGACTTCAATTCTCAGAAAATAGATGGGAGGATTCAGGAAGATGTCAGCTGGGCTTCGTGTGACCCTCCCTCAGCCAAAAAGCAAAAAATTTTAGTGAAGAGAATTAACATCAACTTCTGAGCCTTGGTCATACGCCGCTCCTTGCCCAAACCCATCTGTTTGCGCAAGAACCCGCGTTCTTTTTCGCCGGAACAGAGGGTGCAGTGATTGGGCATTTAACTGGCTGGTTCATCCTGTACCGAATTGACAAAATAGCAGTTTGCTGATGGTCGTTTTCTTTGCTTTTCTTCGGGTGTTTTTCCAAGTTATAATAACCGTTGCCCTGAAAGATAGTTTTTCCGATGAAAAAACTCGGCGTTACCACTCGCGACCTCCTTTGCACACTGGCTGCTGCGCTGGCCATCAGTATAGGCATGGTGGTGTTCCAGCCTGCGCCATTCTTCGAAGCCTGGTTTGGCAGCTGGTTGCTGCTATGGGTCAGCCTGTTTTTGTTGATCAAGACCTGGCGTTTTTTCCAGGGTGGCAGATGGCTGGCTGTCTTACTGCTGGTGTGTTTTTTCTCACGCGTATTCCTTGGTCTTTTCATTTATAGCGCTCTACCGCAGATTGGCAACGACAACGAGGTGGAGAACGCTGGTTATGTTTACAGCGACGCGTATCACCGCGACACCCAGGCACTTGCCTGGGCGAAAAATGAAGCGCCATTGCTTTCTATATTTTCCAGCAAGGATAGCAGAGACCAGTACGGAGGGCTGCAGTTTATTTCAGCTTTGCTCTATCGCTTATTCAGCGTGGAAGAACCGCGCCCGCTGTTCACTACGATTCTGGCCGCCATGACCATGAGCGTGGGGGTGCCTTTCCTGTATGATGCGCTGAAACGCCGCTGGGGAGCCGGTGTTGCCCTGGTTGCTGCCTGGTTTTACACGCTCTACCCTGATAGCGTGTTGTTGGGCAGCTCGCAGATGCGGGAGCCTTTCTTGATCGGGCTTTTCTGCATTGCCTTTTGGATGGTGGTCACCAGGCGCGAAAAAACCACACGAAAGCTGCTTTTCTTCCTTCTGCTGACGGGTGTTTCGCTGGCGATCTCGCTTCCATTGGGAGGTCTTCTGGCGGGATTGCTGATAATGTGGGGGTTGATCGAATGGATAGCTGAACAGAAAACGCCGCGCAGCAAGACAACAGGGATCATACTGCTTATCCTCGCGGGTATTGCGGCGTTAACGGCCGGGTATATGTGGGTCAAACCTACGGTCTATTATGATGCTTACTTAACCCGTACCGCTTCAGGCTTAATTGCGGCGTTGTTTAAACTGATAGATGAAAAGTGGCATATTCCACTGACCACTTTTTATGGTTTGGCCCAGCCTTTCTTGCCGGCCGCGCTTGTTTATCCTTCATTGCCCTTCTGGCGTGTAACCGCGATCATCCGGGGGTTCGGGTGGTGGTTCATACTCCCGTTCTTGCTTTACGGGTTCTTTGCCGTTTGGAAGGCCAAACCGCGTTCAGAACGCTGGTTGATGGTGTTTATCGCGCTGGCGTTATCCGCGTGGACGCTGGTCACTTCTCTTCGCGCTGGAGGAGACCTGTGGGATAACCCGCGCTATCGCGCGCTGCTCACTCCATGGTTTGCCCTGCTGCTTGGTTGGTGCTGGCAGCGCATCAGGCAGGGTCACCTGGCGTGGTTCCTGCGCTGGACGGGGGTGGTGCTGGTGTTCTTTTCGGTCATTTTGTTTTGGTATTTGCTCCGTTATCATTTAATCAAAGGATACTTGGGTTTCTTTGATATGGCGCTGATAATCACCCTGGCATCTGCTGGGATCTTGCTCAGCGGGTTGCTATGGGATGGATATAAATGGCTCGCAGCGCGTAAGAAAAAGCAGCAACTTGATGGTTCTGGGAGAATTTCTTGACAATCCTTGGGGCGTCGGGTAGAATTGGCCTTACCTGCCGAGATAGCTCAGTTGGTAGAGCACACGACTGAAAATTGTGGGGTCGCCAGTCCGATCCTGGCTCTCGGCACCATACACTCCCTCAAGGGAGTGTAATTTTATACCGCGGTTTGATGGATTGGTTCAAGAACGGAGGATGTTAAGAAGTGGAAACGATCAAGGTACGCTTGATGGGAGCCGCAGCGCGGGAATCCTTGAGGAAGGCAGCGGCTCGCAGGTGGGTAGCCGGGGTGACCTCCAAGGGGGCTTTTCTGCGCGCTGATGACAGGGTGCTTTTCCTGACCGAATCAGATTACCGCAGCCCGTTTAACCTCACTCTTGAATCGGTTGGTCAACTTTTTACCAGACTGCAGCCAGGCGACGCGTTTGAAATGAACAAGAATGAGATTGTGTTCAGCGGGCGGGAGATTAGGCTGCTTACCCGCGGGGCGGTTGTGTGGCGTCCACCTCAGCCAGCGAGGATGGCGGCTTCCTTACAGGAACAGCGACTACGAGCCATTTTATTGCTCGACACGATCAAAAGGATCAATCCTGATAAGGGGTTTCTCTTCCTGGCAGGGCAGCCGGACGACCAGGCGGAGGTCTTTCAGCGCGAAATTCATCACGCGGCTCGCCGGCTGGTGCTGGCTTATCGGAGCCAAAATAAAGAGGGCTTTTTCGCTTCGGCTGAAAAAATCCTTGGCGCTGGCGGCGGGTTGACCCCATCAGGCGATGATTTCCTCACCGGTTTTCTGCTGTACCATTACCGCTATCTGCAATCCGCCAACTCTGAACCAGGATTCTTGAATGAATGGTGGCAAGAACTTACGCAGCTGGCGTTTACGAAAACGACCACGATCTCAGCCAACCGGTTGGAATACGCAGGGCGCGGTTGGGCGGAAGAAATATTCTTAACGTTGATAGACCACCTTTTTACCCCCGAGGTGGCCTTTGGGATTGAACAGGCACGACATCTGGTGGATTTCGGTCACTCTTCAGGGGTTGATACCCTCATTGGTATCTCGTACGGGCTTGATTCGCTGCTCGCTTAACATGAGAAAAAACAGGAGCCAAAATCGGCTCCTGTTTTTTTGCGTAATGCAAGTCTGTCAGACCAGGATCTCTTCAGGAACGATCATTTCCTCGTTCGCCTGTCGAACAGCGTCAGGCACATTGAAATCCAGGTCCGCGCCAGCCATCTGCTGAACATATGCCTTGACCAGCTGATCCCAGTACTTTTTGGTGATGTAGTAAACACGCGCGCCACCCAGCTCATGCTGGACTTCCGGCCAGGGATAAGAAGGTTGTGCCATACCGAGACCCCAACGCAGCCATCCGTTGTAGGATTCGTAAGTCGCCCACCACTCGGTGTTCCCGATCATTTCGAACGCGTAATACGCCTTGGCGTAGTACATCACCGCGCCGATGCGTCCGCCGCGCAGCAAAGCCATGGTGTGCAGGCTGACGTTCACCTTCTCATTCATCACCCGACCATTGGCAAAGCCAGCCCAAACCCCATCAATGAGACCAACCAGGGTATAGGGGTCTTTAAGGCGATGACGATACCAGCCAAGAATCTCTGAATAGACACGGGCGCCGACGATGTCGTAGAAATCATGGTCCACGTCCATCAGGCGCTTCATGTATTCCATCATCCTGGGGGCTTCTTCACGGCGAGCTTCGCGGATATAGAGAGTGCGGCCGTCTTTCAATTTGACCTGGGCGCCTGGCCACTTGGGCAGGTCCATAGCCGGGCCCTGCAGCAAGGCTTCGATCTCGCGAACATCGATCTCTAATACCTCCTGGCTCGCGTGTTCGGGAAGTTCGAATTTCATTCTGGTCTCCTAACCGGCAAATGCTAGGCGAGGTTGGCTTTGCTGAGTCTGTTCAGGCTTTCAACATGCTTGGGATCATAGACGTCACCGAATTTGGTCTTGGGCATGGTGGCAGCTTTCTTCATCAGTTCATCGTATTCTTTGTCATCGACGAATGCCACCGCGCGTCCAATGGAGGCTTCGCCATCGACAAAGCGCCAGGGGAAGAAACCAACCTCTACACGGCGGTTGAGCAGCAGGTCGATCATGCCGCCAAAACATTCCGCGTGAATGATTTCTTTGGGGAACAGGTCGATGTGCATCATCTGGTACTTATCATCGGTGAAGAACTCTTCAAGAGTCTTGCCGAATTTTTTCTTGAACACGTATTCAGCCTGTTTCGCCTGACGCGGCATCCAGGTGCGGATGATGGTGTTCATCGGGTGATCAGCCGACCCGCAGTCCACGGCAATCCAGCGTAATTTCATCTTGATCGCCCAATCGACGAATTCATGGTCAGGACCCGGGTGTTTGGTCATATAGCGCACTTCATCAGCGGTGGGTTGATCCCAGCCGAAATGATGGTAACCGGTGTGGATGACGAGGATATCGCCTTCTTTCACTTCCACACGGTCGGTGATCATTTTGCTGGTGTAAACATCATAATCACCGCAGACGTCGCTCAGGTCAACAATGGCTGCTTCGTGCACCAAGAAATCCATGGGCAGCTGGGCGATGTCACGGCCGGGTGTGTAGAAATGGATCTCTCCGTCAAGGTGGGTGCCGAGGTGGTTGGAGTGGGTGAGCACCTGCCCGTTGGCGCCATTCGGAGCCAGGCGTTTGAAGTACTTCACCTGTAAGGGTTCATAAGTCGGCCAGGGTGGAGTACCAATTCCGATGGGGATGGTCAAATCAAGTAGTTTCATGATACGCTCCTTTTTTGAATTTTTTTCAACACTTGTGGTGTTGAAATTGAAAACAGTCATGGGGAATTAAGGATCATTCTCCATGACTGTTCTTCTTACAAGTGGGTGAGATACCTGTCGAAGTGCATATTCTCACTAATGCAGCAAGATCGGGAAGATCATCTGCATGAGGATGCCGGCTGCCAGAACAGAAGCCACCTGCCCGGCTGCGTTGGCGCCAAGCGCGTGCATGAGGATGAAGTTCTGATTATCAACCTCAAGCGCGACTTTCTGCGCCAGGCGACCGCTCATCGGGAAGGCGCTGATGGCGGCTGCGCCAACGAGCGGGTTGACCCTGCGCCCGGAAAGGACGCAGACCAGTTTTCCGAAGAGTAGACCACCGATGGTGTTGAGAGCGAAAGCAATCAAGCCCAGGACGAGAACCCGCAGAGTGCCCGTGTTCAAGAAAGTGGCTGCCTGCATGGTTGAGCCGATGGTGATACCCAGGAAGATTGTGGCTGTATTGGTGATGGCGTTCTTAGAAGTCTCCACCAACCCAGGCACAACATCTGATTCTTTGATGAGGTTGCCAAGCATCAGGGTGGCGATGAGTGGGGCGGCTTCTGGCAGGAAGATGCCGGCGACCACAGTAATGAGGATGGGGAAAAGGATGACCGTCATTCTGGAAACCGGTCTTGGGGTGTATTCCATGCGGATAGCGCGTTCTTTTTTGGTGGTGAAGAGGCGCATCAGAGGAGGCTGGATGATAGGCACAAGGCTCATATAGGAATACGCCGTGACCGCAATTGCGGCTGCAAGACCAGGGGTTACAAACAGCGAGCCTAACTTACTGTTGACGTAAATGACGGTTGGACCATCGATGGCGCCGATCATGCCAATGGCGGTGGCTTCAGCGAGGTTGAAGCCCAGCAGGATGGCAATGACCAACGTGGCAAAAATTCCCAGGTGAGCCAGCGCGCCCATCACGAACATAACAGGCTGGCTGAGAAGCGGGCGCAGGTCGAGCATCGCCCCGACACCCAGGAAAATCAACAGGGGAAAGAGTTCGTTACTGATTCCTGCTCGGTAGAGGACCCCAAATAAACCTTCCTCTCCGATCATGTTGGCAGCAACGGGCAGGTTCCCCAGGATACACCCGAAACCAATCGGTATCAATAGCGTGGGCTCATAATCCTTAAAAATCCCGAGATATAACAGGAATAGAGCCACAACAATCATGATGAGCTGCTGCCATGTGATATCGAGAAGTCCTCCGAGCAAACCTGATAAATCGAAGCCCATGATCGTGTCCTTTCCGCCTACTCGATATCCATGAGCGGAGCACCATAAGCAACCTGGTTGCCCTCGTTCACATGGATGCGAGCGACTGTACCATCCTGGGGAGCGCGGATGATGTTCATGGCTTTCATGGCTTCAATGACACAAATCTCGTCATTGGCTTTAACCTTATCGCCTGCGCGGACTTTGATCGAGTTGACCACACCGGGAAGAGGTGATTTGATTGTGCCAGGACCGGCAGCCACAGGAGCAGCCGCGGCGGGTTTAGGCGCAGGCGCGGCCGCGCGGGCGGGCGCGGGTGTGGCGGCTTTGACAGCTGAGACCGCTTTGTTGACTTCTTCAGTGACAACTGTCAGTTCCTCTCCGTTGACTTTTACTAAAACTTCATCATTGCGTGGGTCATCAAGGATCTCAACATCGTAGGTGGTGTCCTTGACGGTAATCTTGTATTGTGTCATCTTGTTCTCCTGATTGTGGAAGATTGTGTTAGCCGGCGCTGAAGCCCAAACTGGCGCCAGGGATTGACTTCTCCGGTGGAAGCATCTGCGAATGAAACAACCGATTCAGCTTTTGCCCGCGCAATCGCCACTGCCAGGGCGGCTGCCAGTAAGGCATGCGATTTCGAATCCGATTTTTCGTCTGTCGATTCAGTTGTTGCGTCTACTACGGTGTCTTTGCTTTCTTCCTCATCTTCCTTGTCAACCAGAACCAAGGTAAGCAGGTAGATGATCCCTGCCAGGATAGCGAGGACAAGTAAGAGCACCACGATGCCGATTCCGGATATTTTTAACGCTATTCCGAGGTTATCCATTATCCATATCCTTTCTGTTACAGCGGGATGTTCCCGTGTTTCTTGGCAGGAGAAGTGGACTGCTTGTTCCTTAAGATATCGAGAGTGGCGATAAGACGCTGGCGGGTTTCACTGGGGATGATCACCTCGTCAATGTAACCAGCAGAAGCAGCCTGGTAAGGATTGGAGAATTTATCCTCGTAATCTGCTACCAATTCAGCGCGCAACTTCTTGGCTTCTTCGGGATCTTTATCCTTGAGCGATCTTCCGTGAAGGATATTCACTGCGCCGCCCGCGCCCATCACCGCGATTTCCGCGCCAGGCCAGGCAAAGCTCATGTCAGCGCGCAGGTGCTTGCTGCCCATAACGATGTAAGCACCGCCGTATGCTTTGCGGGTGACAACAGAGATCTTGGGAACTGAAGCCTCTGAAAAGGCGAACAGGATTTTTGCGCCGTGGCGGATAATCCCGTTGTGCTCTGTGTGTGTACCGGGCATGAACCCAGGGGTATCCACAAAGGTGATCAAGGGGATATTGAACGCGTCGCAGAAACGCACGAAACGGGCAATCTTGTCAGAAGAGTTGATATCCAGAACGCCTGCCATTGAAGCAGGTTGATTCGCAGCGATTCCCACACTTTCACCATTCAAGCGGGCAAAACCAACCACCGCGTTGGTGGCGAAGTTATGGTGAACTTCAAAGAACGAATCGATATCCACTACGCGATTGATCACGTCCCTGATGTCGTACGTTTGGTTGGGGTCAGCGGGTACCAGGGTGTTTAATTCTTTGTCGGCGCGGAATGGGCTATCATTGGTTGGGAGAACAGGGGGAGTGCTGGCGTTGTTATCGGGGATGTATTCGAGGATTTTGCGGATGATATGGAAGGTATCTTCCTCATCCTGTCCCAGGAAGTGCGCGACACCCGAAACGGTGGTGTGGGTGACGGCTCCGCCCAATGTTTCGTGGTCCACGATTTCATTGGTAACCGCTTTGATCACTTCCGGTCCGGTGATGTACATGTTCCCCATGCCCTGGGTCATGATGATAAAGTCCTGCAAGGCGGGAGAGTAAACGCCGCCGCCGGCGCAGGGTCCCATAATAACGCTGATCTGCGGCACCACACCCGAAGCCTGAACGTTGCGGTAGAATACCTCGCCATAGGCATACAGGCTGTAGATGCCTTCCTGGATGCGCGCGCCGCCGCCGTCATTGATGCCAATCACGGGCACGCCAGCGTCCATCGCCAGGTCCATCACACGGGCAACCTTCTCACCAGCGACTTCGCCAAAAGAGCCGCCCATTACGGTGAAATCTTGCGCGTAAACGCAGACTTTTCTGCCGTTGATGGTGCCAAAGCCAGCGACAAGACCGTCACCAGGGATCTTGTCTTTGTCTAAACCGAAATCGGTATGGCGATTTTTCATCAAGCCATTGATTTCGTTGAAGGATCCTTTGTCTAAGAGGGCGTCGATACGCTCACGGGCTGTCTTCTTGCCTTTTTCGTGCTGAGCCGTGATCCTTTTTTCGCCGCCGCCTAGCCGGCTCTCTTCGCGAAGGGCCTTCAATTTGGCTATCTTGTCTGTTGAATCTTGCGCCATTACTACCTCCATCTTTGAATTTTGATGTTTTAAGAACAATTATAGTTTATGCTTATCCGTCTGGCATTACAAGTGATACATTTAGCATCCTGAACGGTTGATTGTCATATAAATCTCTTAGCAAAGAATAAAAAAGCATGTGACCGAGTTGAATCACATGCTTTTTGGACTGAGCAGGAATAATTCTCACTCTCTTTTGTAGGGTTTGAGCAATGCCGCGGGGTAAGATGCGTTGCGACCGGCGATGGTGAGCGCGATGATGGTGACGATGTATGGCAGGGCGAGAAAGAGCTCGTAAGGGAGCTTGAGACCGGTCAACTGCAGCCTGGATTGCAGCGCCTGCACTCCCCCAAACAGAAGCGCGCCCCACAACACTCTTACCGGGTGCCAGTTAGCGAAGATGATGAGGGCGATGCACACCCAGCCGCGTCCAGCGACAATGCCGAAGGTGAACGAGCCAAGTTGTGCCACTGAAAGGTAAGCACCCCCCACGCTCATCAGCGCGCCGCCGATGACCAGGGCGATGGTGCGCAGGCGATACACATTAATTCCAGCCGCGTCAGTCGCTTCTGGGTTGTCTCCCACTGAACGCAGGTTCAGCCCAAAATTCGTACGGAAGACCACCCACCAAACGATAGGAATAAGAGCCAGGGCGATGTAGGTGAGGGTATACTGCGAGAAAATTGGACCCAGCACACGGCTTCCGGAGAAGATACTGAGTTGTTGGAAAGGCTGAATCGACGGCAGAATACGGTTTTCGCCGAAAATGACCCGGAACCCAAATAACGAGAGCGCAGTCATTAAGAGGGTCACCCCTAAACCAGAGACGTGCTGGTTCACCCCCAATCTTACGGAGAACAGGCTCATGATCAGACCAGAGACCATTCCACCAATAAAGGCGCAAAGAATGCCCATCCATAAAGAACCGGTCAACGACGCAGCGGTGAATCCGCTAAACGCGCCAAAAAACATGGTTCCTTCAACGCCAAGGTTTAAAATTCCTGCACGTTCGCAGAAAAGCTCTCCGAGCGTGGCGAAGATAAGCGGTGTTGCGATACGCAGCGTGGCTGCGATAAGATCGACCAGAAAGTCTCCCATGATCATATCCTCTTAATCCGATAATTCTGAAGCAGCAGCATGCCCAGGGTGACAAGCAAAAGCGTAGATTGGACCACATTTCCCAGGTAAATAGGTACGCCTAACACGCGGCTCACCGTTTGCGCGCCGGTGTTGATCAACCCGATAAACAGCGCCGCGATGGTAGCGCCAATTGGGTTCAATCCGCCGAGGGTGGCTACGATGATACCGGTGTAGCCATAGCCGCCTGATAGTTCGCTGATGAGGTGGTAATGAATACCGGCAATTTCGCTCACGCCAGCCAACCCGGCGATACCGCCGCTGACCAAAGCAGCGATGAGCATGGTGCGATTTACGTTGATACCGGCGAACTGCGCTCCAGCCTTACTGGCGCCAACAGCGCGCATTTGCAGCCCAAATGGTGTGCGCTTGATGATGATGTAAACGACCACCACCACCACCAGAGCGATGATAAAACCGATGTGCAGGCGTGACTTGGGAATAAGCTGCATAAACCTTGCAGCCTCGAAGAACTCTGGTGATTTTGGCCATCCCGTTTCAGGATCGCGCCAGGGACC
>WBZO01003430.1_pt1 | contig 18538 bp, 17 predicted proteins | sample 5204261 | NCBI WGS metagenome assembly WBZO01 (sample SAMN12412400, study PRJNA552823) | activated sludge metagenome | isolation source: activated sludge from anammox sidestream of wastewater treatment plant... | place: USA: North Carolina | collected 2017-09
CGGCAATTTCAGCATCACTCAGATCACCATCACCGTTTGGATCCGGATCGACTACGATCAGCCGATTGGAGAATTTGTTGGTGATATAGGCGTAGTATCCTCCACCTTTTTTGGCTCCGAAATTGGCCCCATGGCAACCGGGATCGCACGGCAATGACTTGACGATGCTGTCCGTTCTCGTATCGATCACGACAATCTGGCCCCCATAAGAAGCCGTTACCATGACTTTGCCATCAGGTGATACTGGTGACTGGATCGGCAATATTCCGATCGGCCCGTTGATTGCACCGGAAATAGGATCGTAATGCTCGATCAGATTGATGTTTTTGATGAAGTTGCCGTCCCCATCCATGACACTGACGCTGTGATGCAGTAAGTTGGCCGCGTATACCTTGCTGGAATCCGGCAGCATACCGATTGCAATCGGATGCGCGCCTGGCTGTCCTTCGCCGGTAGCCGTCCTGGCAACGATTTTGCCATCCTCGACATCATAGAAGCCCGCATCATGAGTATTGATATTGGGTGTGATGATGCGTTTGCCGTCTGCTGAAATCCAGTGACCGTGAGGGTTACCAGGTGCCTGTCCATGACTCTGTGTCAGTAAGGCATAGTTCACCTTGGTTGTGCCAGCCGGAATGATAACGATGTCATTCTCACCGTTGATGGCCACGGTAATATCATCCGTGTTGGGCAGTGTCATGACATGAGAAGGTGAATCACCCACCTGGACGTTACTGGCCAGTTTGCCCGTTTTCTGTTTGATCGCGGTCAGTTTGTTGTCGAACCACTGAGTGGTATAGACAATCGAATGATCGCGATTAGGCCACATGTTGTGCGGATTGTTCATATTGATTTGTGGCAGGGCAATTTTTCGCTTGAGCGTCCAGTTACTGGTGTCAACTACAGTGATGGCACCTGGTTTGGTTTTGCCGGCAGTTTTCTCGAACTGGGTATCGACCCAGACTTCCCCTACACCTGGTACCGCTGGACTAGGTAAGGGTGACAGGCTGATATTGTTGCCGTAACGCATATTCAATACATCGGGCAGCCGCACTTTGCCGATATCCACGATGACATCCACATCCGGATAAGCGATCTTCCAGGGATTGGGAGAAGTAAAGTCCTGCCAGTTCTTTGGTACGGTTGTCACAAAGAAGGTATGCAGTAAACGTGTGGCAAGATCGCTGCTGGTCGGTAAATTCTTGATCCCTGAAATCAGATCGATGGTGTTGCCCAGATCCAGGCCATCTGTTGCCGGATCATCGACAATCACAGCGGCAAACATGAATGGATGGATCTTGCAGGTGAACACGTACAGACCAGGTACGTTGAGTTTGAGGATGGCGCCACCCCGGTAGGCCTTGGTTTCGTCGAATGGAATCATGAAATGATCGCCGCCATGGTCGTTATGTCCGGCTTCGCTTGGCCACAACAGACTGGTGATGGTGTGCACACCTGCAGTATCCGACATGACGAAGTGAACACTGCTGCCTGGAGGGATGATTTCCAGTGATTTGGTATGGGTCACCGGGCTCAGTGCATCGCCGCGAGCACTTCTGAACCAGCCGGCAGGTTCATCACTTACGATAAATGTGACCAGTCCGGGTTGATCGCTATCGTTATTGAAAATGGCTCCGCTGGGGGATGCGCCGACAATGCTGTCTGCAGATTGTCCAGAGTCACGGGCAACCACATGAATGCGGCTGTTCATCCCGGATTGCATGTGCGATATCAGATGGCAGTGAAGCTGCCAGACACCCGGGCCGACACCGGTTCCGGCCTTGATGGTGAAGACATGGCTGTTGTTCAGGTCATCCAGGATATGGGTATCGATGATATGGGGAGTTTTCTGTGTACTGCCGGGTTCGATCCAGCGGTGTGCATGCAGATGAAGGTATGTCCAGGGCCTACTGCGAGTACATGGAAACGGAGGAGATCATCCTGATAGGCACTCAGATCAGGATTGGCCCACAGAGGCTGCTGATTGCCATTACGACTGATCTCGGTTCCCCAGAAAGTGGAGCCGACCATGAATAGCACGAATTCCTTGCTCAGTTGAGAGCGTTTGGTGGAAACGATAGCGCCGTCACCATCCACATAGCTCTGAACATGGCCGTTCGATTCATCGACCACGATCGCACCGAATAAGCCCAGCATCGGTGCTTTCTCATCATGGTAAGCAAAAGTACCGGCCTTTCTGGCATTCAGCCGTAGCTTTTTGTTTGTCCGGGAGCAGCCAGGGCACTATTACCCGTTGAAAGACCGGGGGCAGTGAAATTGACCGGGGACTGGGTATTGTTGGTGAGTTGAACGTTGATTTTGTCCCCCGTTTTGATGAACAGTGTAGGACCGGGAATAGTGGCCTCGGTTGCGTAGCCTGGTACAGTGCCGTTACTGCTGGTATGGCTGAGCAATTTATAGGCGGGCTGGCCGTTTGGCAAGGTTTCAGCCGATAGTACGATGTTGTGGGTTGCTGCCATCAACCAGGTGGGAAACAGGCAGGCAGCAACGAATGCAACCAGCGTTGCTGCAAATTGTATAAAAGTGTTGGCTCTCATTTTTTTCCTTGATTTGAGAAACAGATCAATATGTGCATGGATCAACGGGTGACGATGAAGTCACCCCGCATCCCCAGTAATCTGCTGGCGAAGGCAGTATCCTGGTAGCGAGAGGAATGGGTTGCTTTGACTGTAAAGACGTGCTTTTCGAGCGGCCCGAGGATTTTCTGGCTGATCGTGTTGTGTGTACCCGGATCGGTCCATTGATACCTCGGCAGTTCGAACTGATGAAAGTTGGTGCCGAGTGCAATCAGATGGAATCTGACATTGGTATTGCGCTGTGCAGTAAGTGGAGGGTTCGTACCCAGAGCAGTCTGTTTGCCGGTGGCGTTATCGATTTCCATGGCCCAGAAGGCATCGTCACCCAGGTAGAACACGTAATCCTTGGCAACATTCGGTGAAACATGAGCCCGATTGCTGCTGGTTTTGGCCTGTCTGGCTTCCGCAGCTGAACGAACGATAAGAGCACCGAACAAACCTTTGTCCTCTGCTCCGTTGTGGTTCTCCATGTTGTGGTCATGGTAGGGCCAGGTTCCGGCTGTACCGGGTGCGGCATTCCAGCGATAAACGTAGGAGAGGTGAGGAACAGCACTCTCATCCTTGTACAGATTGATGTATTTCAGCGTGCCGTCACTTTCCCGATCGTAATGCACACCATGGACATGCAGGCTGACATGCTCCTGGAAGGGGGTATGCGGATCGAACTGATGCAGGAGTTCGATGTCGGCTATATCCCCTTCGTCCAGAATGATGGTCGGCCCCGGAATTGTGGCGGTACTGGTGACATAACGGTTTGTGATATCAATCTGTGTTCCATCCGGTTGTCTGACTATGTGTCCGGCCATGCGGTATCCATAGAGGTTACCGGGTAGTCTTTCAGCATATATGACGATATTGTGTAAATTTCCTGCTGTCGCTGTGGTTCCGGAAAACAGTAGCCACAATGCGAGGGTAGCCATCGACCAGGCTATTCCAGTCGATAATGTTTTGCACGACCTTTTCAGATGGTGCAATGGATGAGAATCATGTGTGGGGAATCCACAACCGAACTCGAGCTCCATTTTACTTTCTCCTCTGTTGAATGTTATGAATCAGGCGTTTAATTCGCTCTTGAATGTAAATTTCATATTTCATTTCCTGTAACAGATCCGGATAGCCGTTTCATTTCCGGAAATATGACAAGAGGTAGGATTGTGGCAAACCAGGCGTTACATATCGGTTACAGATTGGAAAATAGTCAAAGGACAAGAAGACGGGAGGGATATTTTTCTGGTACTTGCATGACCCGTCACGTGGACATATCGACTATCTATAGAAGATGTCTTTCTTGATTTCAGGCTACCTGACGGAGTATCTATCCGAAGTACGGGTGGTATGAGATCGTCATACCTGGAATATCAGGACTACTCGGTACGCAAGTCTGTTATCAGTGATTGGTTTTCTATGGCTTTAAGGTAATGTCTCGCTGCCGCCGCCCAGTTGTTATTGCGTTCGAGTAAAAGGCCAAGTTGTTCACTCATGTTTAAATAATGAAGATGCAGACGCTCCTGGAAAGACAGAATCCACGACTCTGATTCTCCTGTCAGAAAATGCCCCTGATACCGGCTGACCGCCATTTGTAACGAGGCCTGCGTGGCATCCGGAAGATGCGCCACGCGATAAAATGCTATGTAATCTATCCAGACGCAACCTGTATCCAATGATAATTGGCGATTCTCCAGCCGAATTACTGACCACCCGGCGCGCATGGATATTTCAGTAGTTCTAAACATATGGTCTTTTTATATATTGTTGCTGGTGTTCGAGAATGTAGTGAAACAGGGCTGACTCTGTTTTAGATTGTCATCTTTGCCGGTGCCAGGAGTATTGATATTCTGACGCGATGTTTATCGACAGGTTAAGCTGTTATCCATCTGTGCATCCAAGCACTCTTACTTGAGGTTTCCAGAATGAAGGCTGACATATTCACCACCAGAATCCTGATCCTGGATGACGATCCGTTCATACTGAAACTGCTGATGCGAATGCTGGCGAATATGGGGTTTTCATCCGTCATTTGTTGTGAAAACGGGGTAGATGCCTTGAAGTTGCTGGATGATGTCGCAACCCGGCCTGATCTGATTCTGCTGGATCTCAACATGCCCGGTATGGATGGTATCGAATTCGTTCGTCATCTGGTCGAACGAAAATTTTCCGGCAGCCTGATTCTCGTCAGTGGCGAGGATGAGCGAATGCTCAGAACGACGGAGAAACTGGTGCAGGCACATCGGATCCCTATTCTGGGTTACCTGCAAAAGCCGGTACAACCCGAAAGTTTGCGCATGTTGCTGATGAAGCTGGATGTGCCGTCATCCATGCGGAGCGGGGAAGGAAATACCCGAAAGATCTATGATGCCGATACAATCAGAACCGCCATCGATGCCGGTCAATTGATCAATTATTACCAGCCCAAGGTTCGAGTCGATACCGGTGCGATTGCCGGTGTCGAGGCGCTGGTGCGCTGGCATCATCCCGTGGATGGAATGGTTTATCCCGATCAGTTTATCTGCGTGGCAGAGGAGAACGGTCTGATCGGCCGGCTGACTCACACCGTGCTCAGCCGGGCTTTCATCCAGGCGAAAGTATGGCAGCAAAGCGGATATGAGCTGAAAGTGGCCGTCAATGTATCGATGGATAATCTGACATCGCTCGATTTTCAGGATGCTGTGGTAAGGCTGGCTGCCGAGGCTGAAATTCTTCCCGGCAAAATCGTACTGGAAATCACTGAAAGCCAGCTGATGGGGGATGTGCGTGTCTCGCTGGAGATTTTAACCCGCTTGCGTCTGAAACGTTTTCATTTGTCTATCGATGATTTTGGTACCGGCCATTCCTCACTGACACAATTGCGGGATATTCCGTTTGATGAACTCAAGATCGATCAGGGGTTCGTACATCGGGCCTCGGGCGATGAAACACTGCGCGCGATATATGATGCCAGTCTGGCCCTGGCAAAGCAGTTGAATATGGAAGCCGTTGCCGAAGGGGTGGAGGATCGTGAAGACTGGGAATTACTGCGCCGGACCGATTGTGATCTGGCACAGGGTAATTTCATCTCGCGACCGATGCCGGCCGAAGCGCTGGGTGAGTGGATGGAGAAATGGCATGTGCGAATCGAAGCTGAATCGCTGGTTTCTCCAAAAGCAGGCGAGGCGTTGTGATTAAGCGTTTACCGCCGATCAGGGAGGTCGATGCCGTTCAAAGTCAGGATAAATCTGTCGAACAGGCACCTGTATTGATCGGCTGCTTGCGATCCAATACCACGAAGTGATATTCGATGCCGCTGTCCGCTGCCTGATGCATTTCACGGGAGACCTCCCGCCAGTCGTCACGATCATACTCCGGAAAAAAAGTATCTCCCGCGAAATCCTGCTGAATTTCGGTCAGATATAAACGCTGGCAGAACGGCAACGTCTGCTGATAGATTTCAGCACCACCAATGATGAAGATCTGCCGATCGTCACCACAAAAATGCTCCAGCACTTCCTGTATCGAACCTGCCGTGAGGATACCGGGCCAATCAAAGTGACGCTGCCGGGTGAGCACGACATTGGTACGATCAGGCAGTGGCCTGCCAATCGAATCAAACGTCCGGCGCCCCATCACGACGATCTGGCCGGTGGTCAGTTGCTTGAAATGCTTGAGATCAGCCGGCAGATGCCAGGGCAGCGTATTATTCAGCCCGATTACCCGGTTGGCTGAAACAGCAGCCAGAATCGCCAGCCGGGGAGGTAAAAGCGGCGGGGCGGTCATACGGCCACCGGTGCCTTGATAGGCGGGTAAGGATCATAATCGTGCAAGGTAAAATCCTCGTATCCGAAATCAAAGATATTTTTGACTGCCGGATTCAGTTGCATGACCGGGAGTGCTCTGGGTTCGCGTTCCAGTTGCAGCCGCGCCTGTTCAAGGTGGTTCAGATACAGATGTGCATCACCAAAGGTATGGATGAATTCGCCGGGCTGCAGGTCACAGCATTGTGCAATCATCAGTGTCAGCAGTGAATAAGAGGCAATGTTGAAGGGAACGCCCAGAAAGATATCGGCACTGCGCTGGTAAAGCTGGCAGGAGAGTCTGCCATCCGCCACATAAAACTGGAATAGCACATGACAGGGAGCGAGCTTCATTTTATCGAGATCACCTACATTCCATGCAGAGACGATCATCCGGCGTGAGTCTGGTGTTTTTTTGATTTGCTGGATCACTTGCGATATCTGGTCAATGACAGTGCCGTCGGAAGCTGCCCAGGATCGCCACTGATGGCCGTAGATCGGGCCCAGATCACCGTTTTCATCTGCCCATTCATCCCAGATGGAAACACCGTTTCTTTTCAGGTAATCGATGTTGGTTTCACCGCGCAGAAACCATAACAGTTCATGAATGATCGATTTGACATGACATTTCTTGGTTGTCACCAGCGGGAAACCTGTTTGCAGATCAAAGCGCATCTGATAGCCAAAAACGGAGAGTGTCCCGATACCGGTGCGATCACTCTTTTTATGGCCGTATTGCAACACATGTCGCATCAGGTCGAGGTACTGATACATGAATAATCCTGAAAGGGTGAATCAAGCAGATATAATGGAACGCTATTTTGGTTAATAGTACAGGTGGCTTTTGTTTAAAGCCAGTTTGCTTAAAAAACAATGCTCGCAACTCTTATACAAAACGATAACACTTTCGACGAATCAACCCAGACTTCTCACTTACTGATTATTTTTCCCAAGGCGGACAAAATCCCCGGGAAATATCAATTGCCTGCCGAGCAGGTATTGAATGATTTGCTGCAACGGCAGGGTATACCGGTAAACCGGCTGGCTGAAACACCTCTGTCGGCCAGTTTGCAGCATGGAGGGTTATATGCCTGGGTGATGGTGGATCCCGGTAAATCGCTGTTCGAGCAGCAGACCAGTCTGCGCAAGGCCATGCAGTTGTTGCTGAATGAACACCCGGCTGAAATCCACCTCGCCGTTTATGGGGATGATGCTCAAAGGCGTCATCTGGCTGAACTTGCAGTGTATGTTGCCTGGGTCAACGGAGCAATTTTGCCGGTACGCAAGCAGCGTAAGCCGGACGATAAGCCTCTGGAGCGAATTTGCCTGCACGGGATGGTGGATTCCACCGGGTTTGCCATGCAATGTGCGCAGGCAGAGGGAAATTTTCTTGCCAGAGGATTGACCATTCTGCCACCTAATGAACTGACACCCAGAACTTACCGCGAGCAGATCAGAAAGCTGGCCGCCAGTGAGAACTGGCAATATGAGGAATATGAGCTGTCCCGATTGCGTGAACTGGGAGCCGGTGCATTCAGTGCCGTTGCCCAGGGCAGCCTCACGGATGATGCAGCGATCGTCCATTTGCGCAGAACGGCAGGGCACGGGGAAACCGGTAAAACGATTGCGCTGGTAGGGAAGGGGATCTGCTTCGATACCGGCGGTCATAATCTGAAACCGGCACGCTATATGTATGGCATGCATGAGGATATGAATGGTTCCGCAGTGGCGCTCGGTGTGCTGCTGGCAGCCACGCGAGCCGATCTGCCGATCAATATCGACTGCTGGCTTGCCATTGCACAGAATCACATCAGTCCCGCGGCATTCAAGCAAAACGATGTGATCACCGCTCTGAATGGCATGACCATAGAAATCGTTCATACTGATGCTGAAGGCCGTCTGGTGCTGGCTGATACGCTGACACTCGCCGCCAGGGAAAAACCGGATCTGATCATCGATTACGCTACGCTGACGGGCAGTCTGATTACCGCGCTGGGATCGCGTTACAGCGGCGTCTTTACCAACCGGGATTATCTGGCGCAGAATGCAGTAGCTGTTGGTCGGTCAAGTGGCGAGCGGGTGTGCGTATTACCGGTGGACAGTGATTACGAGGCTGATCTCGACAGCAAAATCGCTGATATCAAACAGTGCACTATAGAAAGCGAAGCTGACCATATTCTTGCCGCCTGTTTTCTGCGGCATTTTGTGAATGATATTCCCTGGCTGCATATGGATCTTTCTGCTTGCCGTCATCAGGATGGACTGGGCGCGGTGGGTACGGAAGTTACCGGTTTTGGCGTGACCTGGTCAATGCATTTTCTGCAGGAGATACTCAAGATCCTGCAGAAAAGAATGAGCAAGTCCCGCACCGATTGAAAGCAGTAAATAATGGCCGAATTCATCAACCCGTTTGAGACATCACTTTATGAATGACGAAGTAAAACAACGATTGCAGAGTACTGAAACCTGGATTCGTGTACTTTTTATGTTGCTGTTCATGTTTATCCAGGGGGGTGTGAAATTTCTGATCGTGCTGCTGGCCCTGTTTCAGCTCGGGTCGACTATCCTGATCGGGCGGGCCAATACCCGACTGCTTAAACTGGGGCGCCAGCTGGCAATGTATGATTACCAGATCAGTCTGTTCCTGACATTCAACAGCGAACAACGCCCGTTTCCATTTTCTTCCTGGCCTTCTGATACAGGTAACCGTACTTCGGATGATACAGATAATCGTACTCCGAACGAGAATCCGGGAAATACCAGCTGGTTTCAGTGATCGTTCTGCTGTATTTCTGAGCAGATGATCTCTGCTCAGTGAAGGGATGCACAGCTCGATGAACTGGCAGGCATCCGCGCAAATAATAGTGATTACCTCTCTGGATTGATGACCTCACATATTAGAAATTCAAAAACAGGTTAACCGCAAAATTGTGCATCATTTGATCAGGACGAGGATTATGGCGCCTGTCAATGAATTGGTTCATATAGCCCAGTTCAACGGTCGCATTCTGATGAACTTTGTAACCCAGACCCACAAAAGCGCGATTCTGATCGAAGCCACGAGAAATAAAGCCCGGGTTACTAACCGTGTTCAACCCGATGAACAATTCGTTCTGAATGATAAAAGTAAGATTGGGATCGATCATGGCGACTGGAATCGCCAGTTTTACCAGCTGACGGAAACGGTAAGCTACATCGTCACTATCAGAAACAGGTGCATTGTGATCAAAGAAGCGCTGTTCAAAGCGACTGCGCAATGACAATTTACCGAAAGAAAATTCATCCGCCCAGGTTACCTGCTGCCAGATTCTATGCTCATCGAACGGGAGCCCTGACTTTGGTACCAGTGGCTCATCCGTGGGAATCCAGACATAGCCCGCCCAGAGGATGATTTTATCAGTGATCGCATAGCCCAAACCCGGGCGGATGATAGCCTGCGTAAACTGTGAGGCATCATTACCGAATCGTCCCTGTCCTTCCATCCACCATCTGAATTTTTTCAAATCGGGGTTGTCCGGATTGATGAAGCCTAAATTACCAAGTGCAGTAATATTTCCCCAAACCTGAAAATCCTCTACGGTTCTGCCAGCCCTGGCTGGTTGATTAAATATCAAACTCAGTGTAACGAGCACAACAAAAGTACTGATTCTTTTAAACACGCAATTTCCCCTTCCTCTTTTATATAAGAATTTCTAGTGTTATTTACAGTACTCAGAAAAATACTGCAGATGAACGTACATAGACGCATATGCCTGACTTTACCGGATCATCAGGAAATTTTGCATCTTTATTAGATTCGATTCTGGAAAATAACACAGCTGGCAGAACGCTTCTGTGTCAGCCGGACAACCATCCATGAAGTTCTGAACGCGCCGAACCGCAAGAGTTTACGCTATACGGCAGCACTAATCAGTCATTTGAAACGCTGGAATATGGATTCATACCAATTTCGTATCAGTAGCCGTTCTGCTGTATTTCTGAGCAGATGGTATCCCTGTTCAGTGAAGGGATGCACAGCTCGATGAACTGGTAGGCGTATCCGCGCAAATAGTGGTTGCGTCGTATGGATATGCAGGTGGTATTCTGCTCGAACAGATGGGAACCATCCAGTTTGATCAGTTTGGTGTCCCGTTCCGGTGTAAATGCGACAGATGCAACGATACCAATGCCCATGCCCAGAGCGACATAGGTTTTGATGACATCTGCATCGAGAGCGGACATGGCGATATTGGGTATCAGTCCGGCACGGGAGAATGCCTGATCGATCCGGGAACGCCCGGTAAAACCTTTGTGATAGGTAATGATCGGAAATTGCGCAACAGCTTCGAGCGTGAGAGGGTGTACCGATTGCAGCGGGTGTCCTGCCGGTACGATGACCGCATGATGCCAGGTGTAGTACGGAAACGATACCAGCTCAGAAGTACTCTCCAGCGCTTCTGTTGCGATGCCGATATCCGCCTGGTCATTCAGCAGCATGGATACGATCTCGCCGGGACTGGATTCGTGAAGTACGAGATGTACTTTAGGGAATATTTTCTTGAACTGCCCGACGACATCCGGTAAGGCGTATTGTGCCTGTGTGTGGGTAGTGGCAACGGTCAACTCACCCTGGTCATGCTGACTGAACTGTTCCGCCAGCCGTTTGATATTTCTGGTGTCCAGCAGAATGCGATCAACGATTTTGGCCAGTTCCTTGCCTGGTGCAGTCAGTCCGGTCAGCCGCTTGCCCTTTCGGATGAACAGATCGACGTTCAGTTCATCTTCCAGATCCTTGATATGTTTGCTGACCCCGGATTGCGAGGTAAACAGGGCATTGGCCACTTCTGTCAAATTGTAATTCTGCCGAATTGTTTCACTGATGATGCGGAGTTGCTGAAAATTCACGTGTTTATACCTGTTGTCGATACGTGTTGTGATCGTGGAGTGGATGCGATACAGAAGCCATGCCAACCTGCATCTGTACCACATGGCGTTCAGAATGCGTTCTTCTTTCCCCTGATTCGGTCTACGGCAGCGGCCAGCCTGTCGATATCCGTATACGTGTTATAAAAAGCCAGCGAGGGGCGGACGGTACTTTCCACGCCGAAGCGACGCAGAACAGGTTGTGCACAATGATGGCCGGCACGGACGGCAATACCTTCACGATTGAGCGCGGTACCGACTTCTTCCGAAGAGAAATCCTGCAGGGTGAAAGACAGTACACCAGCTTTATCCGGTGCCGTACCAATGAGCCGCAGCCCTGCTATCGATTTGAGGCACCCGGTGGCATAGGCCAGCAATTCGTGCTCGTAACGGCTGATATTTTCAAGACCGATACGTTCCACATAGTCGATCGCAGTGCCTAATCCTACTGCATCGGCAATATTGCCGGTCCCCGCCTCAAACCGGGCAGGGGCACCGTGATAAGTCGTCTTTTCGAAAGTGACATCCTGGATCATATTGCCACCCCCCTGCCATGGCTGCATGTCGTTGAGCAGTTCCGCCCTGCCATATAAAACACCGATACCGGTCGGGCCGAATACCTTATGCCCGGAAAAAACGAACCAGTCACAATCGAGTTGCTGGACGTCGACCCGCATGTGTGAAACCGATTGTGCTCCATCGACCAGTACGCGTGCACCGACACGGTGTGCCATTTCCACCATTTGTCTGGCAGGTGTGATGGTCCCGAGTGCATTTGAAACCTGTGAGAATGCAACGAGTCTGGTGTGTGAGTTGAGCAGCTTCTGATATTCTTCCAGCAGAATCTGTCCATCCTCATCGACCGGTACCACGCGCAATCGGGCACCTGTTTCATTACACAGCATCTGCCATGGAACGATATTGGCATGATGTTCCAGCCAGGTAATGATGATCTCGTCCCCGGCGCTGATATGTTGACGTCCCCAGCTTTGGGCAACGAGGTTGATCGCTTCCGTCGTTCCCCGCAGAAAGATGATTTCATCGGTGGATGAGGCATTGAGAAACTGGCGAACCTTATTCCTCGATTCCTCATACGCATCTGTCGCACGGGCTGCCAGTTCATGTGCTGCCCGGTGAATATTGGAATTTTCGTGCGTGTAGAAATAGGTCAGCCGATCGATGACTGCCTGGGGTTTCTGTGTCGTTGCCGCATTGTTCAGCCAGACCAGGGAATGCCCATTGACGTGTTCCTGTAAAATGGGGAAATCACGCCGGACCGCATGGATATCGAAGGGGGGATGGGCAGCAGGAATTTGTGCTGCCCGGTCATGGCGCTTGGGTGCTATCCCTTCATCGAGGAAATAAAATGATGATCCCCACGGTGGATGACCGGAATGATCTGAATCAGACAGACTGGCATGAGCCGGAGCACGATACTGATTCGGTGTGAACAGGGCTTTCAGTTCCGCTTCGCAAGGCAGTGGAATGGTCGAAGGGTAGCTCGACCCGGTGGCCGGGCGTGAATGACTGACTTCAGCACCGGGAACCGTCAAAGCAGGTGGTTCGGTCGATCGGGAAAGCGGAGGAGTGTTGAATAACGCATTGCCCATTTGCGTCAGTGATTCGATATCGGGTACATAAGCGGATGCCTCACCCGATACTTTATCTATCCACTGGTTGAACTCATTTGTATTCATGGTATTTACCCACTTCGACATTTTCCAGAACACCGAGTGCATCTTCAGTCAACACGGCCAGTGAGCAATACAGTGAAACCAGATAAGAAGCGATGGCCTTATGGTTGATCCCCATGAAACGTAAGGATAATCCCATGCCCTGTTCGCCTTGCAGTCCCGGCTGATAGAGTCCCACCACCCCTTGCCGGCTTTCACCCGTGCGTAGCAGCAGGATACTTGTTTTCCCTCCGGTAATGCCTATTTTGTCGCATGGAATGAGGGGTAGCCCGCGCCAGGTCAGGAATTGTGAGCCGAACATCGATACGGTGGGAGGAGGTACGCCACGCCGTGTGCATTCCCGGCCAAATGCCGCAATGGCTTTGGGATGTGCCAGAAAGAAGGCCGGCTCCTTCCAGACGAGTGAGATCAGATCATCCAGATCATCCGGGGTGGGTGCACCTGTACGCGCTTTGATCTTCATGTTCCTGGCAACATTGTTGAGCAAACCGTATTCCTTGTTGTTCACCAGTTCTTTTTCCTGGCGTTCCTTGATGGTTTCAATGATCAGCCGGAGCTGCTCGCGGGTCTGATCGTGCGGGCTGCTGTAAAGATCGGCGACGCGAGTGTGCACATCCAGCACGGTATTGACTGCACTGAGTACATACTCACGTCCCCATTCCTCATAATCTACGTAAGTGGCAGGTAATTCGCGCTCATCCTTGTTGGAGCAGTCGACTTCAACCTCATCAGGATCTTTGACTTTATTGACGCGGTAGATACCCGCCTCGACCGGAACCCACTGCAGCAGGTGAGTCAGCCACCGTGGCGTGATCGTGCCCATCATGGGAATGGTTTTAGTCGCATTGGCAAGTGTACGGGCCGCAACATCACCTAATGCGGTTTGTGCCTGATGAATATCAGTCATTTAAATTCTCCTGAAGATTATTGGGAAAAACGATGTTTTTGTGTCACTGAACTATTCTGAATAATCCGGCGTTATTCGCATATACGAAATAAAGATATGTAATTGAAATTAACCGGGTACTTTTTCATGGCGCATCTGCGCCTGGGTGATATGACTTCCGGGGGGAATGTCGTGTGTCAGCCAGACATTTCCGCCTATCGTGGAGCCATGCCCGATAGTGATACGCCCGAGGATGGTCGCTCCCGCGTAGATCACGACATCGTCTTCGACGACTGGATGACGTTGATTTCCTTTGATCAATGCACCTTGTTCATCTACCGGGAAACGTTTGGCGCCTAGAGTGACTGCCTGATACAGGCGTACTTTACGACCGATGATGGCCGTTTCCCCGATGACGACTCCGGTTCCGTGATCTATGAAGAAACTGTCACCAATCCGGGCTCCGGGATGTATTTCTATGCCGGTCAGAGAATGCGCGATTTCTGAAATCATGCGTGCAATCAGAGGGACTCCCAGCTTGTGCAGTTCATGTGCCAGCCGGTAATGGATGATGGCGGTGATACCTGGGTAGCAGACCAGTACCTCGTCGATATTGTGTGCAGCCGGATCGCCTTCATAGGCTGCACGAATGTCACTGTCCAGAATATGGCGTATGGCAGGCAACTGCCCGGCAAATACATGCGTGATTTCCACCGCCCGTTCTCGAACCGTATGGCTGATGGCTTCGAGCCCGGAAGCGAAATGGAGCTCCCGGATTACCTCTGCCGACAGATCGCGCAGGGCAGTATCCAGTGTGTATCCTACGAAGTAATCGATACTTTCTCCGGTCAGGTCGGGTTGACCCAGGCGGTTGGGAAACAATGCGGCACTCAATTTGTCGATGATGTCCGCCAGCGTTTTGCGTGAGGGAAGTTTGGGCGGATTGTTGAGTCTCTGCCGATGCTCCAGTGAAGTCTCGCGTAAATTACGTAACTCAATGACAACGTTGCTGATTGTCGTGCGCAGATAGGATAATTCCGGCAAAGCCGTTTTTTCAGAGGCTGTCATCAATGTATCGATCCGTTATGAGCATGGTTGGGAAACAGATCGAGCTTGCGCGGCTTGATGAAAACCTGATCTCCTCTTGCCAGTTGCAATTCACGAAAACGTTCTTTGCTGATCTCGGCATAAATGCTGTTTGTACTTTGATTGTCTTTGCCTGCCAGCTCCAGCCGTACGACCGGCCCGATAGCGAGAATATGGACGATATGGGCAGCCAGAGCCGGTTCGCCGTTTAATGTCCGGTCCACTTCGATGTCATGCGGCCGCACATAGGCGATGGCACTGAGATCTTCCGCTTCTGAGTACTCCGGGGCATCGACTTCGAGATCGCCAATCCATGCATGGCCCTGATGCACACGCCCGTGGAACAGATTGACGTGTCCAAGAAATTCATACACGAACGGGTTGGCCGGTTTCTCATAGACTTCATCGGGGGTGCCGATTTGTTCGATACGGCCCCGGCTCATGACGACGATCCGGTCTGCCACTTCCAGTGCTTCTTCCTGATCATGTGTCACGAAGACACTGGTAATGTGCATGTCATCGTGCAGTTTGCGCAGCCAGGCACGCAGCTCCTTGCGTACCTTGGCATCGAGCGCACCGAAAGGCTCATCCAGTAACAGAACACTGGGTTCGACTGCCAGTGCCCGTGCCAGTGCGATGCGCTGGCGTTGGCCCCCGGAAAGCTGGTGCGGATAACGATCTGCCAGCCAGTCGAGTTGCACCAGTTGCAGCAGCTCGGTCACGCGCCGATGGATTTCCCGGGTGCTGGGACGTTGCTTTCTGGGGCGTACACGCAAGCCGAAAGCTACATTCTCGAAAATGGTCATATTGCGAAAAAGCGCGTAATGCTGGAAGACGAACCCGACATGCCGATCACGAATGTGTTTGTCGGTTGAATCTTCCTGATTGAACAGCACCTGCCCGGAATCGGCTGTTTCAAGGCCGGCAATGACCCGCAGTAGTGTGGTTTTACCGGATCCGGAGGGGCCCAGCAGCGCGAGCAGTTCCCCCGGGTTGACTTTCAGATTGATGTCGTTCAGCGCGGTGAAAGAGCCGAATTGCTTGGATAGATCGTGTATTTCGATAGTCATGAATGATTTCCTCTGGAGGTTTGTTGTGCCACTTTTGCTTCAACCAGTGTTTTCAGTACCAGCGTAATCAGTGCAAGTAACGCCAGCAAGGAAGCCACTGCAAAAGCAGCAACAAAGTTGTATTCGTTGTAGAGAATTTCGACGTGCAGGGAAAGAGTGTTGGTCAGGCCGCGAATATGTCCGGAAACGACCGAGACGGCGCCGAACTCGCCCATTGCTCGGGCGTTGCAGAGAATGGTGCCATACAGCAATCCCCATTTGATGTTGGGAAGCGTGACATACCACAGTGTCTGCCAGCCACTTGCGCCCAGAATGATGGCGGCTTCTTCCTCCTCGCTTCCCTGTGCCTGCATCAGTGGAATCAGCTCACGTGCAATGAACGGTACTGTCACGAAAATCGTTGCCAGAACGATGCCGGGCACGGCAAAAATGATGGAAAGATCATGCTCCCGCAGCCATGGGCCTATCCAGCCCTGCAGGCCGAATATCAGTACGTAAATTAATCCGGCGACGACGGGAGAGACGGAGAATGGCAGATCGATCAGGGAGGTGAGGATGCTTTTGCCGCGGAACTCGAATTTGGCAATTGCCCAGGCGGCTGCGATACCGAATATCAGGTTGAGCGGTACGGCAATGGCGGCTGCAATCAGGGTCAGGCGGATGGCGGCGAGAGCATCGGGTTCAGTGATGGCCGCGAGGTAAACTTCCCATCCTTTTCTCAGTGCCTCAAAGAAAACCGCTACCAGGGGCAGTAAAAGAAAAAGCGACAGGAAGGAGAGGGCCAGCAGGATGAGTGTCCAGCGCGCCCACGGTGATTCCTGCGTAACCACCTTGTGCGGCGCCGGAGAGGCTTGGGATAACGGGATGGCAGTCATGATTTCCCTTTTATACTTTGGTGCTGCGACGGCGAACCCACCATTGCAACAGGTTGATGATCAGCAGAAGAATGAATGAAATCACCAGCATGACGACGGCAATGGCTGTTGCGCCGGCGTAATCATATTGTTCGAGTTTGGTGATGATGAGTAACGGCGTGATTTCCGAGACCATCGGGATATTGCCGGCGATAAAAATGACGGAGCCGTATTCCCCGATGGCGCGGGCAAAGGCCAGTGCAAAACCGGTGGTCAGTGCGGGCAGAACTGCCGGAAAAATAATGTACCGGAAAGTCTGCCAGCGCGTTGCACCCAGCATGGCAGCAGCCTCTTCCAGTTCTTTCTCGATGTCTTCCAGTACGGGTTGGACGGTGCGAACGACGAACGGTAATCCGATGAATGTCAGCGCAACGAAAACACCGACGGGCGTGAAGGCAACTTTGATTCCCAGGGGTTCCAGATACTGGCCGAGCCAGCCGTTACCTGCATAGACTGCAGTGAGCGTGATACCGGCAACGGAGGTGGGCAGTGCAAAGGGCAGATCGATCAGGGCATCGACCAGACGCTTGCCCGGAAACGGGTAACGTACCAGCACCCAGGCGACCAGCAGTCCGAAAAATGCATTGACCGCTGCGGCTGCAAATGAGGCTCCGAATGTCAGCCGATAGGATGCGACGACCCGGGGTGCAGTCACCGTATTCCAGAATTCCGGCCAGGTCAGTTTTGCGCTGTGGATGAATGCTGCCGACAGAGGAATCAGTACGACCAGACTCAGGTAGAGCAGGGTGAATCCAAGTGCCAGGTTGAATCCCGGTAATACACTGTATTGTTTGAAAGTGCTCAAAATTCAGACTCCTGTCATTCGATTGTAAAAATCCTTTCGGGTGATTGCCGGGATCCTGTCGTGAGTCATACTGCCGTTCCTAGAAAGTTACCCTGCAGATAATGTGCACCTGCCTGTTTTGCTGCTGTCAGCTGCGCTTGCGTCTCGATTTTTCTGACATGCAGGAGGGGTCTGGCATCCCGGGCGTAGCTGTCTGCGGAAGGGTCATCCCTTTGATAGTGCAGTAGCTCGTGTGCCTGCACGATCAGGATGTCTGGATGGAGATCATCTGCCCCCGGTAACCCGTGCCCGTGGGCATTGCTGAAATTAATGGCCACCTGATAACCGTATGAGCGATAGTTGATGATCAGTTTCTGCAGCAGTTTCCAGTCATGATTCAGGGTCGGGGGTATTTCAATCACGATCCGGGAAGTGCTGATTCCGGTTAAATCCAGAAAATCCTTGAATGTCCGTCCGTGTTCATTCTGGATACTGCTCAGCAGACGTGGATGTACACTCAGAAAAAGCTGACCGGTGTGGATATCAGGGTTTTTCTTGAAATAATTCAGTGCGTGGATTGCTCTGCACAGGCGATCGAGATCGATCAACTGTTCATCTTTGGAAGCCAGTGCAAATACCTGCCAGGGCCAGAGTGAGATTTCACCATGTGATTCGGAGCGAATGTAGGCTGCGTGGCCGATTATGTTATTTTCACGACTATCAAGGATTACCTGAAAGGCACTGGTCAGTTTGCAATGGTAGAAATTTCCACTGATCCGGCCATTTTTATCCTGTTCCAGCGAGTAATCGGTGGCGGCCTTGATCAATTCAAATTCAT
>WBZO01003432.1_pt1 | contig 18532 bp, 16 predicted proteins | sample 5204261 | NCBI WGS metagenome assembly WBZO01 (sample SAMN12412400, study PRJNA552823) | activated sludge metagenome | isolation source: activated sludge from anammox sidestream of wastewater treatment plant... | place: USA: North Carolina | collected 2017-09
CTAAACGCCGCCAAACAAACCTAACAGCAAACAAAGAGAACCGGGCGGAGCTTCGTTTAAGCCTTATATGTTATTAGTACAATCCGATTTACCAATCTATAATTTACTTTTTACAATGTTATGTCCCCGGAGGGACACAGCTCTCAATGAAAAATCTCCGCCCTTGACTCGTTACTCTCGCTCAAACCTTTGAACGAAGACACGTACGGGGCTATAATTTTATTTGAAGTCCAGTTGTTTTAGTGCTGCTTCAGATTTTTTGTTGCCTGCTTTGGCAGACTTGTCAAACCATTCTTTGGACAGTGTCTTGTTGACAGGCAACCCGGCCTGTCCGTAGTAATAATAAACCCCGAGATTGTACATAGCGGTAGCATTCCCGGCATCGGTTGCCTTTTGGTACCACTGGAGCCCGGTATTTAAATCTTTTTCAACTCCCCATCCATTCAAATACATATCTCCGGTATAATACATACCTTCTGATGAGCCCTTTTCCGCTGCTTTTTTATAGCAGTCAATAGCCTTAGTCAAATCTTTCTTCACACCCTTTCCGCCTTCATAGTTTTCACCTAAAGCAATTAAACCAAATATATTTCCCTTTTCTGCCGATTTTTTATACCATTTAAAAGCTTCGGCTTCATCTTTCTCCACACCCAGGCCATTCAGGTAAAATCTGCCTACATAGGCCATCGCCGAATCCTCACCCAATTCAGCAGCTTTCTTATACCATTTTAACGCTTCCTCATAGTCCTTTTCTTCCCCCTCATATAGTTTTAACGCATATTCCATCATTCCTTTCGGATAGCCCTTTTCGGCCGATTGCTTAAAAAGTTTTTCTGCCTCAGTCCAACTTTTGGCTGCTTTTCCTTGTTCGTATTCGGTCTTTCCGTTTTGTGCAGACGCCGATACAACAACCAGCATTATAGTAACTGCAAGTGCGATCTTTTTCATTTCTTGTTTTTTATTATATGCTAAAAATTACCAGTACGCATTCTGATTTACCTGATTTCCTTTCCTGTCAATAAATATATTTCTTCCATTTATGCGTGCATGTGTTACTCCACCGCCTGATTCATAGAAATCATCTACGCTTTCAAATTTTATCGGAACAACAACTTCTCCTTTGGTATTAATATATCCCCAATCTCCTCCTTGCTGAACTTTTCTTAATCCGCTATTCACTTTGCCTTCTATCAGATCGTAAAAGTCAGTGATTCTTTTTCCTGATTTATTAATAAGAGCATATTTACCGCCTTTTTCTACAAGAGCTGAACCTCCTTCAAAATCAGAAATTTCATCATAATCGGTATTGATAACTGTTTTTCCTGTTTTATCTATAAATACCCATTTGCCGCCCAGTCTGACTCCGGCAAGGTTTTCATGAAAAGAATGTATATCATCATATTTAAAGGGAATTACCGGTTTGCCTAAAACATTGTAATAACCATAGTCATACCTCTCTGAAAATTCGTCATTCGAAGGTTTGGACGATATTTTTCCGACACTGATCATACCATCGGAGATATCTCCCATACGATCATACTTTTGAGGAATTATAACTTTCCCCGATTTATCCAAAAGGCCAAAATATCCCTCGTAATCACCCGAAAAGATCTTGATATACCCTTTTTCCAGAATTGCTATCTCATTGTATTTTACAGGCACAACTATTTTACCACTGCTATTGACCACGCCATATTGACCATCTGATTCGATCTTGATCAGGTCTCCTTTAATTTCCGCTTCATCACATTCGGGCAAATCGAACTCTTTACCCAGCTTTATATTGAAAACCTTTTTTGTACCGTTTAACCCGACTAAGGCAATTTCAGATGTTTCGGCATCTCCGTCATCTAACATATCATATTTTACGGGTACCAATACTTTTCCCGAAAAGTCGAATAATCCTCTTTTATCCGCATTCACTGCATAGATATGATTGTTTTCAAAACGCAGATCATCATATTTATAGGCAATGATATTTTTACCGGTTTTATCAAACATTCCATATTTTTTATCCTTCACTTTAATGATTAATCCATTTGGGCCAACCTGTGCAACATATTGTTCCGGACGAGGAGTTTTCATATAATTATCATAATTAAAATCCCCCCTGGTCTTTCCTTTTAAATCAATATAACCCCATTTCCCGTTTAGTTTTGCCAAAACAATATTTTCATCTGTACCATTAACATCAAAATCATTTATTTCTTCGTAAAGGGGGGCCACTACTTCTTTACCGGTTGTTGTCATATATCCGTATTTGCCTTCCTTATTTTTAAATTTAAGAAAAGCCTGTTGTGAATAAGCGGCAAAGGCGAGAATGAGCATCCCTGCTAAGAGCATAGCTATCTTTTTTGTTGTCCCGGGTTTCATTTTATTTAGAATTTAAAGGGTTTTATTTCTCTTCTAATATTTTCAATAATCTTTGATTCAAATACAATTTTTCTTTACCGACTTTTACTGACTTTAAAAATCCGTTTTCTTCCAATGCCATTAAGTAATTCCCGGCTGTTTTCGGGTTCCCGATATTTTCATCAATAAGATGTTGACGTTTGGTGTAAGGCAAACGAAACAAAATTTCAACTAAATCTTTGGAATAGATTTTTGGTAATTTTGTTTTTATTTCTTCTGTGGCTTTGTCTATGGCTTTTGTGATTTTACCCAAACATTCCAATCCCCTGTTTGAGGTCTCTTCGATCATATCCAACATATACAAAATGTAACTTTCCCAATCGTTTTTTTCTGTTACACTACGCAAACATTTGTAATAATCCGCTTTGTTTTTGATGATGTATTCACTCAAATAAATGGCTGGTGTATCGAGTAACCCCGAAAGTTTGAGATACAGCAATAATAAAATTCGTCCTGTTCTTCCGTTACCGTCTGCAAATGGGTGGATTGCTTCAAATTGATAGTGCATCAAAGCCATTTTTATCAATGGATCAATGGCGTCATCTTCATTGATGAACTTTTCCAGGTTAGCCAATTTTTTACGAATGACATTTTCGCCACTTGGTGGCGTATAAATAACCTCGCCTTTTTTGTTGCTCAAAGCCGTTCCGGGTGTAACCCGGATTGAAGCGGAATTTTGTTTGATACATTGAACGATCCGAATGCAAAGGTTAGTTGTGATAAAAGGTTTCTTTTTCAGTTGCTCCAGACCTAACCAAAGAGCTTCTTTATAGCTCAAAACTTCTTTAGCAGCTGAATTTTCAATTTTCTTGCCGGCAACCAACGACTTATAAAGTTCATCATTGGTTGTAATGATGTTTTCTACTTCTGAACTTGCTTTTGCTTCCTGTAAATAAATGGTATCTAAAAACAAGGTTGGGTTGGGTAAATTTTTCAGGGCTCCGTTTAGTTGAGCTAAAGCCCTGCTTGCCGAAACCGTTTTACGAAGTATTTCTTTCGTTTCTATATCTGTGTTTGGCGGAAGTAAAGGCAGGTCGTTATACGGTATATTTTTATCAAATTTGCTCATTTAGGTCAAGGGCAGGTTTTACTCTTGTTTTTAATATAAGGGTAAAAATACAATAAATTTACTCTCGTTATAGCAATAGGGGTAAAATTTACTCTCATTCGTTTTGGATTTATTTTAAAATTACCGGTTTCCTTTAGCCCGGTTATGTGTTTTACAAAGCATTTCGCAACTTTTTATGCCAGTTGCTCTGTCTTTGCTCCACTCTTTAATAAACGAACAGGAAGAAATTATTATTATCTTATAAGATATATACCAATTTCCTTCGCAGTCGAGTGTCAGATGGTCTTGTGCGTTGGGTTAGTGGCACTCGCCGTCTTATCTGAGAAAGAAAGAAGTTGTAAATTAGAACATGCCTGTAAAACGAAAGATAACGGAACCTGACGGGGTTTACTTCATCACGTTTACTTGTCATCAGTGGAAACCTTTAATCGAACTGACAGACGGTTACGATTTGGTCTACAATTGGTTTGATCACTTGAAAATCAAAAGACATTATATAGCCGGATATGTAATTATGCCCAATCATATTCATGCATTAATTGCATTCAGTAATACCGGGAAATCCATCAATACGATCATAGGCAACGGCAAGCGGTTCATTGCTTATGAAATTATTAATAGAGTGAAGAAACAAAAGGAGGTAAAATTATTACACCAATTGGAAATATCCGTGAAGGCGAAGGATAGGGAAAGAGGGAAACGCCACGAGATATGGGAAGATTCATTTGACTGGAAAGAATGCCGAATCAACAGCTACATGCAACAGAAGCTGAGTTACATTCATCGGAACCCCTGTAGAGGGAAATGGAATCTTGCACCGGCACCGGAGGATTATATACACAGTTCAGCAAAGTTTTACGCAACAGGTGAACAGGGAATTTATCCGGTGTTGAATTATTGCGAACCGGCGGATATTAATTTGACGAAACCTTTACAGAACGACGCCGAGTCCACGCCTTCCACAAGGCCCGGGCGGTGAGACTTCGGCTGGGAAGCTGTAAGTATGGTCACTCAGATGGGAAGAAGGCAACTTCTTTACGGATGCCAAAAAGAAATCCTTCATGGCGGTGAAAAGGGAACTTTTACCACTTCCGTTTTCACCATAAAGCATAAGGTTCTTTCCATCCTTGTCTAACTGGATGTGATGCTCGCCATAGAAAGCCCGGTAATTGGTTATCTTAATATCAGTTATTCTCATTCTTTCCTTCTATTATGGCGATTTCAGGAATGGAATTCATGTAAAATAAATTCACCCTTACCGGATGCTCTCGTTCATTTAAGCGGTTGAACACTGTTTTGCAGATTTTCATTTTCTGCTCGTCACTCATTTTGTCTGTAAATTCAGGCAAGTCGCCAAGATGCTGAATGATTTCCCTTTTGTGTTTTTTAATCAATTCAGGGAAATACAATTCATACACCATGCCGTCAATAATTTGCTCAAAATAGGTGGGCATGAGTTGGTCGTTTACATCAATCAAGTTTTGAGATTTTAGAAACAACGTATAATCTACAAAATTTACGAATGGTTTCTTTTCTTTGCTGCGCTTAATTGGCAGCTGTTTAATTCCTTTCGGACCTCTTTGACCACTCCTTATTTGTGGTGTTTTACCAGCTTTTACTAAAATTATTTCAGTCTCACGCCCATAAAATGAAAGCAATTTTGAATTTAAAAGGGCTAAAAGATACTTGAGCTCATCCTTGCTATTTTTTGAATGGTAGATATTAAATAATGAGTAATTGCCAAACACAAAATCCTCAATATATGTGGCTGTAAACTTTATGTCCGACTGACGAAGAAATACTTTTGGTCTATTGTATTCATCAACTTTCCTTAAGTTAAATGGACGTTGATGAGAGCCTTTATTCTTAAAATACCATTCATCAAATTCGTCATTGAACTCGGATTCTTTGTTCTTATCATGCAGTAAAAATGAATCTATGGCAGGTGTGCAATAAGATTCGTAAACGGAAGCACCACCTTTCAAAAATGGATAGGTTTTGCTTGTCGGCTTATCTTTAATGAAGTATGATTTACCTTCTTCTGATGCATTAACTGCCACGCCCGTGTGGCTTTCGAAAATTTTTTCAAGTAAGTCACAATTTTCCTCTATGAGGCTTAGATGTGATTGTTGTGATGAAATTATCCACGAATAATCAGAAGCAACTATTTGTTCCTGGGGTAATAAAATTGAATTAGCTTTCTGTAGTGTCTCTTGGATTCTAACACTCGAATTTACAGACTTAGACTTGTAGCCGGAAAAGATAACTTGACCACTACCAACATTTTCAAATGCTTTCAATCCTGTAATTAGTTCATTCAATTTAAAATTATCTGTTACATACTTTCTAATAGATTTGAATGGATTTTCGAGAACATTTAGGTCTTGGATGTAAACAATAAATGCTTCTTGTTTCAATAGATGAAATCCTTTCTCCATAAAAAACATTGCAGAGTTAATCCTCAATTTTGGGCTTTCACCATGTAGAAATTTGTAATTGGCCCTAAGTGCTTTCTCAACTTCATTGTCCAAAACTCTTGCTTGCTTTGAATACCATGAAACATAGGGAGGATTCGCAATCACTATATCAAAACCCGGATTGTCATTCACCAGATAAGGGTTCAACACTTCCGGAAAATCTAATTTCCAATCAAAATGCTCAAATGGTTCTTCTTTATTTTGTTTCAGCTTTTGCAGTTTGGCAATATGCCTGTCAAAATCTTTTTTCTTTTGCTTCAATTCTTCGTTGTAGCGCAAATCGCTGGCTGTTGGTGCAAAGCCACCTTTCTCCACATTGTTTGCTAAGAACTTTTCTTTGTTGAAGGAAAGTTGGTTTATCAGTAATTCTAATTTCAGATTGCGTATTTCGGCTTGCAGTTTCTTTTTGTATTTGTTGTCGGGCTTAAAGAACTTCTTCTGCTTTTCGGCAATCTCCTTTAGCAATCGTTGAATGTTTTGTACAAAAATGTCTGCCTTACCTACACTGCTTTTGCGTTCCCAGTCTATTTCAATAATCTCTCCTTCAAACTTGCTCACCAAACTATCGCCAACCACAATTTTATAATCAAGGTTGGGCAAGGCTCTTGGCTTTTCTTCGTCCACCACCAAACTCAGCCAGAAGCGTAAGCGTGCAATGTCAACGGCTCCTTTTTCAATGTCCACACCATACACAGAGTTTTGAATGATGTTTTCTTTCACCTCAGATGGTTTCCAGGGCTGTTGCAGTTCGTAGGAAATTACTTCTTTTATGGCGTGTATTTCCTGCAACAATCCCATAGGGAAAGCACCGGAACCAATGGCAGGGTCGCAGATTTTTACTGTATCGAGCAAGCTGTCAATTTTCTTTAACTGAGGTTTTGTAAGGTGGCTGATGTCTTTGTGTTTTACAATGTAAGCCACATCATCTCGGTTCAAAGCTTTATCACCCAATTGCTCCACCATTTTCAGTTGGCTGGATTTGGTTTCGTTGCCAAACAGTTCTACCTGTGCATTGCCAATCTCTTTGTAAACCGTGTATTCCTTGCTTAAATGGGTGGTCAGGTATTCCATTAAACTCTCCTGACACATGTAATGCACAATTTCCTTAGGGGTATAAAAAGCACCTTTGTCTTTATTGTCTTCCAGCAGGTTTTCAAAAATATGCCCGAGCATTTCAGGGTCAACCGCTACAGTGTGGTCGTCCGGGCTGTCCTCATGCACGGTAAAGTTGAAAGCATCTAAAAAATCAAGGAAACCTCTTGCATTGTTCCAATTCTTCTCGGTAAGTATGGCATCTTCAAAATCAGGATGGTGAAACAGTTTCGCAGGAATGGGGAGAATCGCCTCATCATAATCTTCCTTATCGAACAAACCACCGTTCAAGAACGGCACTTTTACCTTTTTACCGTCAGGCATTTTAAAGTCGTCATTGTTACGTTCTTTGTTCAACGTTTCAAAGAACAAAACCGTCAGCCAGTTAGGATAGAAGGTGTCGTTTCCGCCTGATTGCGTAAAAAGCTTTTTTATAAAATCGTTCAAACCATCTTTGTATTGGGTATCGCTTGCTCCCAGCCAACCTTTCTTCTGAACAAAGTAGAGGAACACAATTCGACCTAAGAGTTTCTTTACAAAATCACGAATCGGTTTACAGGCTTTGTCCTTTTCTTCTTTGGTAGCATTAGTAGGAATGGAAATTTTAAAAACTGATTTTCTGAAATTGGATTCCTGCAAGTAGTCACAGAACTTTTGGTAATGCAGGGTGTATTCGTCAAAGAATGCTTTGCTGAGTTTTTCGACCGAGAAAGCATTCACTAATGCTTGAAAACTGATTTGTTTTACGGTGCTTAGCGTTTCAAATCGTTCAGCAGCCGTTTTACAAGTTTCCGAAGGACCTAACAGATAGGTATATCGTTTGGCATGGGTCGTTTTTTCTTTAATGCCTTGTTCAGTCAATTCACTGTCTTTGGCAACCAAGGTCAAACGCCAAACCTTTTTGTTTTGCGGAGCAATAAAGTTGACCAATGCAATTTGTCCGGCAGTAAGCAACTTTCTTACATACCGCTGAATGGCCACTTTGCTGTGCTCAATACGAACTGTAGGTTGAAGGTTTATTTCGTAACAGGTAATTTCGGTTCCGTCTTCAAGATTGATATTTCCGTAAATGGCCACAGACTGAATAACGGCTTGCTCCGATTTAATGGGCTGCACCGAAGCAGGAACGGCAGTAGTGCTTAATGTAAAGCAAGAACCGAAAACGGGACTTAATACTTCCTTTCCGAATAAAAGTCGGTCATAAGGCTTCTGTAATGCGGTTTGTATTTGTGTTCTATTTGCCATTGGTTATACGAAGCTTTGAGTTAAAACAATTTTAGGATTCACGATACCTTGACTACCTCTCTTTTCTTCACCTGCTTCAGCATTTGATGAAAGGTCGTAGCTATCCAAGAGGTCAATAAAAAGTTGTTCAACAAATTTGGGTGGATCTTTGAGCAATTTTCCATTTGCCACAAAAAAGTCGTTGATGGATTTCGGTAAACCTTTAGAACCATAGGTTCCCTTTTTAATTAAGTCAAGTGCCCTTTGCAATGCCATTCTCTTTTGCTCGGTTGGTGCTACTTTGATGATAGCATTGATGTTGGTGATGGCTTTGTTTTCGGCAGGGCTTAGATTTTTGCGTGAAATGGTTTGCACATTTTCCTGATTCTTTTCCGACGTGAAGTAGTCCAGTCCTTTTGCCGTTTGTTCGTAGTGCTGTGAATGTAACGGAACAGCCTTTTCGGCTTCTTCGGCTTTATATACTTTTACCGCTTGCAGGAAATTCAATTCAATAATGTTATAATCAGGCGTAATCAGACAGAATATTCCGGGATGATTCTCGCTTTTCAGGTAAGTGAGTGAAGTATTATGAAGCGGATAGTTGATTTCTCCTGTTTCGGCTTCCATCAAAGTAAGCTGATGGACTTCATCCGCTTTTCTTCCGCACCTTGCCTTGTTGGGAATTTTTGAAATCTCCGCAAAGCGTTTTGGATGTTTCTTTTTGAAATCTCTCAACTCGTTGAGATAATTCAGAATCTCACTTTCTTCTTTTTGAATTTTGTTGCCGAACAATGCTCCATCGCCCTTTTCTTCCAGCAATGAGAATATTTTGTTGTCTTCTCCAAAGGCAGTATGAAAGGACTGCAATTTTCTTAATGCATTATTTACCAATCTGATTTGCTCGTCTCCCTCAGAAGAAGGGTAAAAATTGTAAACATAGATTTGTTCTGCTCTAGAGCCGATTCTGTTTACACGTCCAATACGTTGCATTAAACGGGTAGCGTTCCAGGGCACATCATAGTTTACAATCAAATTGCTCCGGTGTAAGTTGATACCTTCTGCCAAAACTTCTGTGGTAATGATGATGTCGTAATCATTCTTCCATTTTTCTTCTTCAAGGTTGGCATCAAAGTTTTCACGAATGATATTTTCGAGAGATTTTCTGTTTTCAGCACTTACGGTTAGCACTCGGAATTTGAGGTTCTTACTGATTTGCTCTGAAAGTTGTTCAGCGGTCTCTTTCGATTCTGAAAAAATTACCAATTGGCCGCTTGGGTTGTGCTTTTTGCTTTTGAAAAATTCCGTTTTCAGTTTTTCGCTGAAAGCATCCAGTTTCGGGTCTTTCTTTACCTTGCTCCAACGCAAAGCCAAATCATCCACTTTCTCCTTGTCGGATTTTAGTAATGCCAGAAACTTCTTGTCAAATGCGGAACGCTTAAACTCCTTATTGTTGCCGCCCTTCTCATTTATTTTGGCTTCAATCTGGTCATAGCTTAAGCCTTCTTCGAGTAGTTTATTGATGTCAAGGTCAGGAGCAACAAATACCCTGTCATTTTCAAACATTTCAATCATGTTATCAATGGCATGTTGAAAGCGATTGATAGATTGAGTAAAGGCAAAAAAGCTGCTTTCCAAACGCTTCACTAAAAGCGTTTTCATAATTGCACTTAAGCGACCGGAAATTGATTTTACATTTCCGTAAATCTTTTTGTCTTCCTCGTTTGCCAAAAATTCAATGGCACGGTAACGGTAATAGCCCAAGCCATCAGTTTCGTTTCCATATTCATCTAATCCGGTAATCAAGGAAACAGTATCATAAAACAAAGTAGCAAGCTTGCCATCCAGTTCATAGAACAGGGAAATAGGGTCATCAACTTTTGGAAAGACAATTCCCTGACTTTTCATATCTTCCAGATATTCTTTGTTTTTCTCTATGTCGGTTCTCGTTCTGCGAATTACCAATGGCTCTACAACATCATCCCGTAATTTTTGAAAAAGAGATTTGAGTTTTTTGATATTAAGGGTCTTTTCAGCAGCGAGTTTCTTATATTGTTCGTTAAGTGGCTTGAAATAGTCCTGTAGGTTGCGGATATTCTCTAACGTGCTGTTTCGTTTGTCCTGAAACAGGTAAAGTTGATTTTCGATGTCCTGAGGCCTGTTGTTTAATGGAGTTGCTGAAATGAGAATTACTTTCTTTCGAGTATCACCATTTTCAGAAGGTCGGCTTCTTGGCTTTTTGCAAATTTCCTGCAATGCCAAATACATTTCAGTATAGTCGTTTCTGAACTTGTGTGATTCATCTACAACTATTAAATCAAATTTGTCAGCGTTGGAATATCTGTAATTATCTTCATTCAGGATTTTATGCAAACTACCAAGTGTAATAAATTCAAAGTGATTTTTGATTTGAAAATCTTCTGTTGTTCTTCTCCAGTTTGCTTCCAATGCCGGAGGCACCACAATTAGAATTTTTGAATGCGTTCCATTTTCGTAAATGAATTTCTTAATCACCATACAGGCGATAATGGTTTTACCTAAACCAACTACGTCAGCAAGGATAAATCCGTTATGCTTCATCATGATTGCGTAACCCTGATTAGCTGCATCTGATTGATATTTCAAACGCATGAACTTGTCAGGAAGCAATAAGTCAATATTGTATGGGTCGTATTCCACACGTTTACCAAAATACTCAATCAGCATTTTGATATACAACTCAAACGGTGTGAAGTCGTCACGCAAATAAGTTTTCTTTCTTATAGCTTCTGCTTCTGCATGAAGTATTGGAACGGATTCGTTCCAAAGTCTTTCAAATTCTTCGGTTGCGAATTTTACATCTTCATAGTCACGCAGACTTACATTGAATTCATAATTCGATTCGGGGTTTGCACCAAGTCCGGCATCAGTCAGATTTGAAGAACCTGTAATTACTTCGCAGGGTGCATATTCATTGAATGATGCAGGTCTGAAAATGTAAACCTTGGCATGAATTTTCTTTTTTGGATGTGCTCTTAATTCAATTTTTCCGCTGATAAGGTCATCAATAAATTGAATGATTCCTTTCTCTGTTACTTCATCATAATCTGCTTCCTGAATATTCTTGATAATTTCTTCCAAGAAGTCTGCCTTCGTTTCTTCGGGATTATCAAGATAAAGTTGTCCTTTGTCGTGATATTTTTTAATGAGTTGGTCAACATTAATGCCTACCAAAATTCTAATTCTTGGAATCTTGTCAAGAAAAGCCCGAACCTTGAAATAACCGGATGTTCTGAAAAAGCCAACGAGTGCATCAAAATGACGAATGCTGTCAATATTCGTAAATACTCCCTCAAATTTTTTGAGTAAGCTGTTGTCGTCTTGATTTGTAAAAAACTTTGTTGGCATCTATTTCTTTCTTCTTTTTAATTGTTTTTCTGCTTCTTTTAGTCCTTCGGTCAAATGTTCCAAACTTCCAAAGTCTTTATTGATTTTGTCTGCAATGAAGGTTGTCTGAACTTCTTTTAAGTCCAGTTCCAGAATTTCTGCCAATGGTTTCAGATAGTCCGGTGTCGCTGGTCTTTCACCTCTTTCAACTTTACTCAATGTCGAGGTGTCAATGTCGAGGTGAGCAGCCACTTTACGCAATGGAAGTTCCTTTTCTTCTCTTCGTTTCCTGATATAATCTCCGAATGTTACGTTGCTCATTTAGACAAATTGTTTTGGACAGATGTGTCAAATATACCTTTTATTTTGAAACTGTCACTGTGCGGTGGGTAAATTTTGCTCTTTTGGTTTTGCGAAGGGTTGGGCTTGTGTGTCGGGTAAAACCAAATGTGCAAAATGCGGGTAGGCTGAAAATTATTTTTTAAAATGTGCGGTGGAAAAAATTTTTAAAACCATTGGGTCGGCTTGCGTGTCGGCAAGTAGGTCTGTCTCGAGTTACAGCGAAATTGTCTGCTGTAAATTTGGCGCCCTGTTGCTTGGTCAAGATGTCAAAGTCCGATGGTTATGTTGTCTCGTTTATGGTTGTCGTGTCGTCTTTTAGGCTTGCTGCCAACGGTTTTCGGCTTTGCGAGGGAGCGGATTTTTAATACTAAACCTCAATCGAAGAACTGAGTTCAGATATAGCACAAAAGTTTCAAATGAAGCACGTCACCCGCTCTCTTGCAAAGCCGATGTTACCGGATGCCCTTTTTTGGATGTGTTCTGTCATAACATTCAAATCCATAAAGTTGAAATCTGAAAGATTGCTAGTCAGTCGTTGACTGTGAGATTGTGAAGTTTTATTTTTTGCGGGAGTAATTTTCATCTTATTACAATTTTATAAACATCAGTTTGATTTCTTTGAATATTTTTTATTTCAAACCCTCCTGGCTCCGGAATTCTTTCAATCATATCAAAGCTTTTGCAGTGTTTTGGGAGTCCTGAAAAAATCAATGTAAAGTTAACAGTTTCACCTGCCTTTACCGATAGCCAATTTGGGTATAATGCAATGTTTTCAAAGTGAAGTAATTTGCTTCGATGTTTTGAATCCCTTGCATACAAAAAAGTTGATTTCCAAATCCTGATGCGGTCAGCGTAAACTGAACCAGTGTATGAACAATGTAGAATTACCTGTGATTCCTCAACTATATTGATAAGCAACTGATGTTTGGTAACCTCATCAATTTTAACTCCGGTTTTTATTGCAGGTTTGTTAGGAATTTCAATTTCAGACATAATAAATATTTTTGATTAGTGGAATACAGATGATATATTTTGGTTTACAAGCGAATTGGCTCTTTGAACTGTTGGAACAGCGTATTCTGGTTGATAAAAGATTTCGCTGCGGTCAAGAGTCTTTTTTGTTTTAGCCCTTAATAATTTTTCTCTTGCCTGTTCCAATTCTTCGTCTATGGAATATTTACTTCCAACTTTTATCAGTACAACAAGAAATTCTAAGCAAAAGAGAAAAAGTGTAAAGAGTATATAAACGCCTAACATGAAATTATCCTTCGCAATCAAGTCAAACATTGCTCTGATTCTTAAAAGCAACGCATTGCCATTGAAGTCTGCTTCTGCTTTTAATCGTGCTTCTACTTTTGCTTTGTCTAAGCCTAAGGTAAGTGAAGCGAGTTTATTATTCTCTGCATTGTAATCAGCTTCTTGTTTTTCTGCGATTTTCATTTTTAGTGTTGCAATCTTATCAACTCCTTTTTGTCCACTACCTCCTCTGCCATCCGCTTCGTCTTTTGCGTCTTTTAAGGACTTATTCCAATCTGTAGCTTTTTGATTTACTATTGATTGCTGTGCAGCAATTTGATTCTGAAAATTACTTTCTACGTTGCTTATTGCATTGTCAATTGCTTCTTGTTTGAAGGTGGCAACTTGATTATCAATATCGTGCTTAAAAATCACTTCATCCATGCTGATGGAGCCTAAAGTTGCAACAATAAATCCCAATATAATGCGAAACCAAAATATGGGTTTACTTCCATTTGACATTATAATAGCTCTCTCAATTAGAAAAATAATGAGAGCTGCTATAAATGCCGTAAGGATTGCTATATAAACACTACCTTCCAATACATTTTTAACCAATAAGTAGCCGTTGATAAACCAAAGAATAACCGGCACTAATAAACAATTGGCATACAAAGCAATTTTTCTTTTACTGGACGGCTGGAATAGAGCCGTGTAATTGGGATTTTCGCCAATAATTATACTATATATCTTTAACATGACGCAGTGTTTTTTAGATTAAATGTTATTAATTGAATTAAGTAATTGCTCGCCTGCTAACCAGTCATTAAGCCCTTGCACAAATCCTTGGTGGTAGGAATGAATAGCATTCATTACCCAGCCTTCGCTTTCAGCTGATAATCCCTTTTGCTTTTGTAGAATAGATAAAGTTGAGTTTATCTCTTCAATTGTATTTTCAAGTTTCTTTCTTGCATCATCTGAAATTTTTTCAACATCTACAATAAGATTTTTCAAATGCAATCTCTTTGTTGTCTTTTCCTGAATTGATTGATCAATAATAAGCTGAAACTCTGCTCTAATTCTTTTCTTGCCTGTTTCCAATGTCTCGTACGAATGGTATTCAAAACCATCGTTTACACCCATTGAATGATAATTGCGATATAGAAAAGCACTGATTTTGTTTTGAGCTTCTGCAACAGGCTGTTGTTTTTGTTGAGGTGCTTCGTTGTCAACAAATAAATCTACCGGTGGAATGTTTACTTGTTGAGGTTCCAAAACTGTTGTTTCAGGTGAAACAATCATTTGTGGTTCTTGTGTTACGGTTTTCCCTTTGCTACCGAAAAGGTTTCTGAAGATACTCATGATATTTGTTTTTTAAATTATGAATGATGGAATTTTATATTTTTCATGACCAGCTGAATGGCACTTCTCACAAAGTGTTATCAGATATTTATTTTCATATTTCCAGGGCAACTGTTTTTCTCCTGTTCGCTTGATTACATGATATTGCCTGTGGTGAACATGAAGCCCCTTTGATGAGCCACAACAGCGGCATTTGTTGTTATCTCTAGCCAAAATGATTTTTCGTTTTTCAAACCATTGTGGGCTTTTTAGAAGTAAATCGTATTCTGTTGTCATAGTTATGTTGATTTATATGTTACTTTGGAAATTCCCCTGTCAATTCAGCTTCTGTCGGGTCAGGGATAAAGCATATATCAATACGCTTGATTTTTCTTTCTTTAACTTCAATCAGCACTGAAACTTGCCTGACGCCTTCTGGTGCAATTTGTGTAAGCACAATGCAAGGTCTGTTTTGCATGGAAGGGCATATAGCCAGTTCAGCCGTAACAGCCATAATCTGCGACTGCATCGCATTTTTAATTGCATTAAACTTTGAGTGGAGATAAGAGAGAAACTCCTTCTTCCCTTCGATGGGGGTAAGCACCCATTGTGATTCGTAAATGAAGTCGTCGGCTAATTCCTTTTCAATAAAGCTGGTATCAAGGTTATTCCAGCTTTTGGCCAACTTTCTTAAATATTTCGCTTCCTGATTAATCATTTTGCTCATTCTTTTTTTGTTCTGTCATACCGATTGTCGGTTTGATGAAGCAAAATTAGAATGGCTGATACCCGATGACAAATCTCTGCAACCTTGTAGTGGGTTTTGCAAGGTTGCAAAGAATCAATATCTGATATCGATTAGATTGGTTGGAATATTGATTTTAAAAGGCTCACCGGGCTCTCCCTCTATGCGGTAGAATCTTGCCAAGGGTTCTCCCAAAAGGTCAGTGATGATTTTATTCAATTTGGATTTCTTCTGGCTAAATGAACCACCTAGTGGATTTACTAAATCATTAATCCGTAGCTCTATTGTCTGATTGTCGTCAGTAACTGAAAGTTTTCTGTATATAGATAGTAATTCTGCTCTAAAATCATTCAGTTCATTTAGCCGTACACCTTCTGTATGCTTTAGGTAAAATATATAAAGCGTTTTAAAAAGTGGATTAAGCCGAATTTCAAGATTTTGATTTGGAAGAAATATTTTCCCTGTGTCATCAACTACAAGAGGTAGAGGGTATGAATGATTTTCTTCTGTTTTAAAAATAAATTCATTTCTAATGCCATTAAAAATAGCCCTTACTTGATTTAGAATTGCAGGGTCAACGCCTTCAATTCTTATTTTCTCTATACAATCCGTACAAATATTAGCCGTCTGAAGCTTTAGAATTATCTCTCTTTTATTTTGACAAAAATCATTCATACAACCTCTTGAATCTGTATGAACATAGGCGTTTGGTATTGTAACTGAGTCAATTTTCATCAATGATTGCATCACATTTTCTACTACTTCGTAGGCAATAGGATACTTGGGATTGGCATCAGTGAAATGCTCCCAATCGCCTGTATGAACAAAACAATTTTTATTTTCAAAATGACTAAACCAGTTAAGTTCATTGCGTCTTTCAGTAAGGAGAACTACAAAATCGTTGGGTTCTATTTTAAATAGTATTCTATAGTAGTCACAAAGAGAAAATAATTGTTCCCAAGTCAATTGCTTTTGAATTGTTATGTCATAAAGTAGCTTTTTTACTCCTTCGTAATTCTTGAAGCTAGAATACTCTAAAAAGGAAAACTCTGTAGCAGAAAACTCATAAGAAGATGGTATGAACTTCAAATCTCCATCAAATGAGCTTAAGAAATTGCAAACATCTCTGAAGTTTTCTGCTTCATATTCGGGTGTCTTTATGAGATATACATTCATTAGTAGCGAATATCGATTAAATTTTGTGGTAATGAGATTCGTTTTGGTTCGCCTCTTTCACCAGTAATGTAGTAGTGTTTAGCGGTATTGTCATCCATAATTGAAAGGAAAGCTTCTTTAATTCTTGAGCATTTTTCATTTATGGAATTCTTTGTCATGTCAACCAAATCTGAAATTGCCCTAGTGATTTCATCCTTGTCATATTGGTTAGTCAACTTGTTGTATATATCAAGCAGTTCTGATTTGTATTGGTAGAGTTCTTTGAATCTAATTCCATTAGGATATCGCAAGAATAATAAGTAAAGTGTTTTTGGAAGAGCATGAAATTTTACTTCAATATTACCGAAATCAGGCAAAAATATTTTATAGTGATTATCAATGAGAATAGGGCTTAATATAACCTTTGACTCAAGAAGCTTTTTCTTTTCAATAAGAGGTTTGACGTTCTTTAATATTTCTGGCTTTTCATCTTTAATGGTTTTCAGCATATACATAATAGCTTCAGCTAAAACTCCAAATTTTCCTTCCGACTTTATTTTATCTATTTTTTGTTTTAGTTCTTCGGTATCTTTCTTTGATTCTCTCCCAAAATACCAATCAGCATTGTATTCAGCAGGGGGTGGTACTAAAGAGTAGTTTACATGCTCAAAATCGTCAGGGATTCTTACCTGGTCTATATACCAACTGAATAATTCATCAAGATCTTTTTCTGTGCGGTACTCAATATGCTTATATGTAAACTTGTTCGCTGTTTCAGGAGAACCACCTGATATGTTCCTTAATAGGCAAGGTCTCTTAAAAAACGGCAATTGTAATTCTTCAAGGATAATTCTATAAAATTCTGCAGTAGTATTCTTTTGAAAAATGGTTTGTATAGCCTCATTTAGTTCAACATCATTTAATGAATATAATACTGGAATCTTATATCTTAGAAATTCCAAGATTGGTTTTTGAATATTCGCCTTATCATTTTGAAATGAAGGGAAATAAATCAACTGCATTTGTTTTTCCTTCAAACGCTTATTTATTACTGAAAGATTATTTTGAATATAATTGTTTAGAAATGTGTCGTACTTATCCTCAATAAACAAAATTAAATCATTGGTAAGAAAAGAATCGTTTTCAGCTCGTAGATAATATTCAACTTCTCTTGTCAGCTCAATAATTGTTTCGTTACTATTCCATTCTAGTTCACCTTCTCCTCCTTCAGACCTAAATTTTCTCTCCCTCCATAGATGAACATTTCTTTTGAATCCATTGCCGGAATAAAAACCAAGTAAATCTGCTTCTTTCTTCTCTTTAGAATCAGAAATTACTAATAGTGAATTCTGTAATGATATATTTTCGTTTCTTATGAAAGAATCCAGATCGGACAATTTAGAAATAGTCTGGCAAGATGAAATAAGACCTGATGTGATAAGGGCTTCAACTTTTAATTTTTCCTCACTTATTAACTCCCTATATGAGTATAAGTAGACATTTGCAAAATTGCTTTTGCAATGGTAGAGAAATTCAGGAATATTCTCCTGAACTGTGTCACTGTATTTTTTGCTTTTTATAGATTTTAAATGAGGACTTTTTTTCTTTTTGGTGAATATATTTAAGAAACGGTCAATAAGGTATTTAAATTTATCATTAGTTTTTTCTGTGGAAATATCAGAATTAGCAATTTGCAACATTTCACCATTCAGAACATATCCTTTATAAAGGTTCAGAATTCTGTTATCAACGGGTAGGAATACAGCTTTTCTTTTATCTATCATATTGAGTAAAAGATTAGTTAAGCGTTGGGGAAATCACTCTTCCATTTTTATAACAGGAGTTGGGGTAAAATGGAAGGGTGATTGGGATGTTATTGAAAAAATAAAAAATAAAACCTCTTTAAGCTGCCTTTCTATTGTTGTGGTCAGTCTACTGTTTATGTCATTCATAAAATTTCGTTGCATATTTATTTGTTTCATTGTTTGTACTATCACCATAGGGTTTCCGGTAACACATATATTGTCGAATATACGAAACTTAATTTCAGTACTTTTAAAGTATTGTTTAGTTGGC
>WBZO01003433.1_pt1 | contig 18531 bp, 18 predicted proteins | sample 5204261 | NCBI WGS metagenome assembly WBZO01 (sample SAMN12412400, study PRJNA552823) | activated sludge metagenome | isolation source: activated sludge from anammox sidestream of wastewater treatment plant... | place: USA: North Carolina | collected 2017-09
TCCAAAATGTCCGCTATCGGCGCTGCTATGCGCAAGCTGGTCCATTTGTGCTTCGGCGTTATAAAAACACAACTCCCTTATCACCCAAACTATCCAAAAATTGCTTGACTTGAAAGACGGTATCTACACAATCGAATCATTCATTCAAACCGGAACCTTCTGCAGGGTTGCATACCCTAATAATTTGAGTGCTCCAAGTTGAAACTGTTGATTCATTTACTTTTATTCTTTATTAATCAATGAAAATCGTTCTGGAATTAATCATCTTCATCGTTGTTTTGAATATCTTTTTCAAATTATTCATTTGGATTCTAAACGATATCATCAAAGGCGGCGTCTAGGCAGACGCTGATCGAGCAGCCGGAAAACCGGCGCCGATCGATCGGGTTACCGCCCGCCGGCTCAGCGGTGTGGCAACGCTTGCTCAAGACAACTCATCGTTTCTTGCGCCGCTGCGGTTTCCCGGTCATTGCCGCAATCAGGCTGCCCGCAAGCACGCCGGTAACGGCATAGGCAAACCCGACCGGTAACACGACCGCAATTTCAAAAGGCCACAGATTGTGCGAGCTGGGGTCCTTGAAACCATCCCAGACCACGCGCGCAAACACGGCTGCCGGCACCGATACTGTCATCACTTTGATGATTTGCCAGAAGGTTGCTGTTGTCTGCAATCGCAACATCATCGCGGCACCGCCCGCTACTATCAAGCCGAAGACCGGCAAGGCTTCCGTCAAATTGACGGTGTTATAGGGGATCCGCCAGTAAGGAATGCCGACGGCGAAAAAACTCAAAAAAAATGCGATCATCAGATGTTGCTTGGTTGCACTACCCATCGCCGGACTCCGTATGAAATTATTGATCCGGATTCTACGGATGGTTTCCGGAGCGGCTTTATTGCATTCCGCACCGCAGTCAGCGACAACCGCTGCTGCATTCGTGGCAAGCCTGCCGGACCACGAGCGCAGCTTATCATCCGGAAATGGGCGTTATCGCGTCAATAACTCCTAATCCGGCAACTCTACTTTGCGGCAATCCAACGCAACGCCCGTGATGATTCTGCGACCGCCATTCCCTTCGCGGTGATTCAGTCGCATGCCGGTTGCAACCATCCGATCGGGACAGTTAACGGCTTCTTCCCAGTCATTGTCTGGACCGTTGCTGTTACCTTGACAATTTGTACGCTCATAGTGAACCGACAAAGCCGAGGCACTGCCGCTGCAAGAGAGTGTTTGATAATTCGGTTGATCGGTATCGCACAACCGGTATTCAATTCCCGATGTTTTGAATACTTTTGAGCAGGGCGCGGGAGACACGTAAACATTTTCTTCACCGAGCAGACAAGCGCCATAGCGCCCGATGAGCTGAATACCTTTCATTTTGTCTTGCTGGCTGTTCATGCAAATCCGAACACCGGTGACAAATCCGCCCGATGGCATCATCAAAGTGCGGCGGCTATCGCCGGTGCCTTCATTATTGTTATTGTCATCACACTCCGCAAAACGCGCATTGGCCCCCTCATTGCCGGTCGCAATATTACGGAACCTCGCCCGCAAAAAGCACGGATCATCGGAACGCTCCGCGATTTCCACACCGGTTAAAGCTTCATTGGACGTTGCGGATGGCGCGAGTGTCCTTTTTGCAGCGGCTTCCTTGCCGGAGTAGCCGGTGGTTGAAGTGGATCCGCTGATTTGCGTCGAAGTCGTAGCGGCAAAAGATAAAACGCTGACTCCGCCGGTCGATCCTAAAATCAGCATCAAAAAGAATTGCAGTACCGTTTTCATGATATGACTCCTCTTAACGACGTTAATAATCAACAAGATTCCATGAAATTTCATTTGGAATCAATGCTGTTTATCAGAGTAAACCACTGCGTAAAACGCGTCAGTGAGAAAAATCACAAGAAAACGATTTTGATTATCCTGAAAATTGATCGCGGCTTCCGGCTTGCGAACTTCTCAGCGGAATTATTCTCTACCCAGCCGGTATTTCTCGACGGCAAGCTTGGCGACCTGCTTGCCCATGCGCGCACCGGTTTCACCGGAATTGCGGTAATGCACACCGTCGTAAATACGCGCATTGATGACTTCTTGCATAAACGCATCGATGCTGGTCCAGCTCCGGGATACATCGCCCGCCGCTTTGCTCACGGTCGTCAGCACCGGGGTTGGATCGTTGCCGATTTCCGCTTGCAATACCGTACCGACGGCTGCCGACACAATGCAATGCGCACACGGATATTCCGGATGCATCGGTGTATCGATGAACGGCTTCCACGAAGGATCACGCCCGGTGGCATCGTTGCCGTCGATATCGCCGTTGCGGATCGCGGTCAACGGACGCCAGAAACCATAATGATATTTCGCGTCGAAAACGGCAATCAACGCATCGTCAGACGCTTGCGTGACCGCGGCGAGCAGCCGCGCGTTTTGCGTTATCTCCCGGCCAAGCTGCGTGGCCACCGAACGCACGATACCGTGATAAACCGGCGGCATCACTTCTTCCCAGAACCGGGCGATTTCAGTTTGCTCTGCAGTCCGTACCCGACTATCGAACCGGCCCAGTGCCTTGACTTCGTTAAAGTCTCGGGCCCAGCGCTCGCTGCTGAGTTCCGGCGGCGGCCCGGGTCTGAATTGCGCCGCGTGAGACATCAACCACGGCTTGCGCGCAACCCATTGCGGCGCTTCCGGAATGACCGTGGGGATATACACGCCCGCACCGGTAACCGGACGGTAGGTTTCCTGTCCGGATGCGCCGTCATCGGCGCGCATCGCTAAAATCCCTTGCGCGGCTTGCTCGCCAACCGCAATACCGGCTTTCTTGGCAGCTTCATCGCTGACGACAGCAATAGCCGCGTGATAGGCTTTGCCGATAGCGGCCGTTTGGCTGGAAACCAGTTGCGTCAAGGCAACCCGGTTAGCCGCCGCGACCGCTGCTTCAACCGATGCGTCCGGCACCGGTTGCAGTTTTAGATCACTCACCGGATACCGTTGCGTAATCGCATTAACCGCTTCGTACACTGCGGCATGCACGATCGCAAGCGCTCGCTCGGCGGGCAGCGGGCCGATACCTGAAGCCATGATGATATCTCCCGCCTGCTTGTTCCAATCCGTAACAGCATCGGCTTTGACCGGCGCGGCATGAGCCGCCAGAAAAACAAACAACGGTAACAATAACTTACTGATTTCTAGTATATTTCTCATCACGATACATTTCCTCTCACAACGATTTATAACTCATAAAAACGGATCGTCACAGCTATATCCTTTTCGCGGATAGCATGTCAACATACGTTTGATTGGCCATTGATTCAAATCAACACAACATCATAATGATCACAATTTTCAGCCGGTCGACACATGTTTCTTGGGCGGTATCCTCAACCGGTTATTTTATACTTTACAGCGACCACGATTAATTGCACACGATAAGAGCCATCAACACGAGGAAAGATATCAATGGAAAGCCATGAAATCATTGGGTTTATAGCAGGTTTCGGCACCACTTTTGCCGCCGCACCGGATTTATATGCGATGTTGAAACGCAAAAGCGCCGCAGGCATGAACCCGACCATGGCCGGGATGATGGGTACATTTCAAATCGTCTGGGTGTATTACGGTATTTTGATTGATTCGATGCCGGTGATCGTTTGGAACATCATCGCCGTGGCAATCAATTTCCTGACGGTAACCGCGTTTTGCTATTTTGCCCGCATGGAAAAGTTGCTGAAAAACTATCCAACCATTGACGATCGTTGATTGTTTCTTGATCCAACACGCCGCCTTCTGGCTTCTTTGGGATCAATAACGAGCGGCCGGTAAATCTCAATCCGATCATAAGGTTGCAACAGCATGTCCAATTGCACAAATTTACCGAAAATCCCGATCCGGTTTTTCGTCAAATCTATTTCCGGGTGGTCATCCAGCAATTCCGAACTTAATAGCGCCTGTTCGACCGTGCATCCATCCGTTACGGTTAATTGTTTTAACACCTGGATTCGAGGCAACGCATAAACAACTTCCACCGGGAAAGTATGCTCAGCGTTTGCCATAGATCGTTTCGGCCCTTTCGATAAAAGACTCGACGAAACTGTTTGCGATCATATGAAACACCGGCCCCACCAGCTTTTCAAGGATTTTGTGCGAGAACGTGTAGTGCAGCCGGAATTTAATTTTACAAGCATGCTCCGACAGGGAAATAAACTGCCAATAACCATCCAAGTGCTCAAACGGCCCATCCAGCAGACTCATTTCGATTAAATCCGGCGGAAAACGCTTATTGATGGTTGTGAAGCTGTGCTGAATATGATGATAGTTGATTTTAACCGTCGCATGCGTGGTGACTTCATCTTGCGGATCAACCGCAGTGCCTCCACACCAAGGAAGAAAATTTGGGTATTCCTCAACGTTATCGACCAATGCAAACATCTGACTCGCCGAATACTCGACCAAAACCGATTTTTCTATTTCTGCCATAAAGGTAATTCACCCCACAATGGAGTAATGCTGAAAAACTGATAAAATACACGAAAATTAGTGATTCCCACCTATTCTATTCCTACATGAGTATAGTACAAAATAAAAAAGCCTTTCACGATTATTTTATCGAAGAGAAGTATGAAACGGGCATTGTGCTGGAAGGTTGGGAAGTCAAAGCTATTCGCGATGGGCGCATTCAGTTAAAAGAAGCCTATGTTATTATCCGCAACGGCGAAATATTCCTCATCGGTTGTCATATCAGTCCGCTCAAAACCGCCTCGACGCACATCAATCCCGATCCCGCGAGAACGCGCAAATTGTTATTGCACGCCGAGGAAATCGAGCGGCTGATCGGCAAAGTGGAGCGCGCCGGTTATACGCTGGTTCCGATCGACATGCATTACAAGTCCGGCAGAATTAAAGTCGAAATAGGCTTGGCAAAAGGAAAAAAACAATATGACAAACGCGAATCCGAGAAACAAAAGGAATGGGAACGCACCAAGCAACGGCTGATGCGCGCGAAATAGTGCGATAAAATAATCCTTGGTATTTAATTATTATTAAAATTTTCAAACAACTATGCAAAAACCTATTGCAATCTGGCTATTAATTTGTTGCGCCCTGGTATTCGCCATGATCGTGGTCGGGGGTGTTACCCGCTTAACCGATTCCGGGCTTTCAATCGTCGAATGGCAACCGATCGTCGGCACCATGCCGCCCATCACCCAACAAGATTGGGACGTTTTATTGGAAAAATACCGCGCAACACCTCAATATCAGCAAGTCAATAAAGGTATGAGCGTCGACGAATTCAAGAGTATTTTCTGGTGGGAATATTTTCATCGCGTACTCGGACGATTGATCGGACTGGTATTTTTCATCCCATTCGTCTATTTCCTGGTAAAAAAACAAATCGACCGGCCATTAGGCATCAAACTGGCGGGAATATTCGTATTAGGTGGGTTACAAGGATTCATGGGCTGGTACATGGTCATGAGCGGCCTGGTCAACGATCCGCATGTCAGTCAATACCGGCTTACCGCCCATTTGGGATTGGCATTCATCATTTTTGCCGCGATGTTCTGGGTGGCCTTGGGATTATTGTCGCCCCACCCTACCTCACAACAAAACAATGAAAATATTCAGGGATTAAGAAAATTTTCTTTCGGCCTCAGCTTACTGATTTTTATCATGATCTTATCCGGCGGTTTCGTCGCCGGCATTCGCGCCGGCTTGGCTTACAATACTTTTCCGCTGATGAATGGACACCTGATCCCGCCCGATCTGTTCATTCTCGAACCATGGTACCGGAATTTTTTCGATAACATTACCACGGTGCAATTCGATCATCGCTTGATTGCGTGGACATTGGCATTTTTAGTCCCGCTGTTTTGGTTTAAGTCACGCAAAGTGGAGTTACCGGGCACAACCCGGCTTGCCTGTAATCTGTTTCTACTGATGCTGATCATACAGATTAGTCTGGGAATCGCCACTTTACTGCATGTCGTGCCCATTCCGCTGGCTGCTTCGCATCAGGGCGGCGCGGTATTGCTATTCGCGACATCGTTATGGGTCAGCCATCGCTTGCGATCGCATTAAGGAAACGCTGATTAATTGCCTGCACCAGCGATTTACTGGGTTTCCTTAGCACATCTTGGCCGGGGTCCGGAAATCATCCGATCGATATTCCGGGTCCGTGTTGGTGCTTGGGTTATGCAGTTTCGTTAAGCCCCAGCCGCTCCATCCGGTAGCGTAGCGACCTGACCGTAATCCCCAGGGTTTTGGCTGCTTTTGTGCGATTATAGCGGCTAAGATTCAATGCCTTGACAATGGAGTCTTTTTCAAGCTGATCGAGATAATCCTGCAACGGCAATCTTGAATCGGAATCCGGCAACGGAAAATTCATCGCACCCGGAGATAAAGATTTCGTTTCTCTTGTGGAATTGGGGAGCTGCAGTTCCGTTTCGCCGATTTCCACTTCCGCGCACAGCGCAAGTGTGCGCTCCAGGATATTTTCAAGCTCACGGACATTCCCGGGATAGTCATAATCCGTCAGCATCGCCAATGCACCTTTGGTAAAACTGCTGATTGGCCGCGCGGCATCGCGGCATAATTTTTCCAGTATCGCCGTGGCTATCAATGGAATATCCTCGCGCATTTCACGCAAAGCCGGCATATTCAACTCAATGACGTTCAAACGATAATACAGATCTTGCCGGAATTGCCCGTTCTCGACGCACTGATTGAGCTTCTTATGGGTTGCGCTGATGATGCGCACATCCACATTCTTTTCTTGCGATTCGCCGATTCGTCTGACTTGTTTTTCCTGAATCACTCTGAGCAATTTGACTTGCATCGCCAATGGCAAATCCGCCACCTCGTCAAGAAACAAAGTTCCGCCATGAGCCGCCAGAAAAAAGCCGTCGTGATCTTTTTCAGCACCGGTGAAAGCGCCTTTTTTATAACCGAAAAATTCGCTTTCCATCAGATTCTCAGGAATTGCGCCACAATTCACCGCAACAAACGGTTGTTGATGACGCGCGCTTCTCTCATGGATCATGCGCGCCGCCAATTCCTTGCCGCTGCCGGATTCGCCGCTGATATAGACCGCGGCTTGGCTGCGGGAAAGCTTATCGATGGTGGCGCGAAGCTGGCGCATCGGTTGCGATTCACCCAGTAACACACGCCGGTTCGATTGCGCTGAAACTGGCGGCGCGGACTGAGCCGCCATCGGCGGCAAATTGAGCGCGGATTTAACCAGATCGCGCAATTGCTTCAACGAAACCGGCTTCACCAAATAATCAAAGGCCCCCGCTTTGAGCGCCGCAACGGCGTTTTCTGCCGTGCCGTGAGCGGTAATGACAGCAACCGGCAGGTCGGCGCAGAATTGCGCGATGTATTTAACCAGATCCAGTCCTTCCCCATCGCTTAGCCGCATGTCGGTCAGGCACAATTGAAATCGCCGGGATTGCAACAACTGCCTGGCTTCAGACAGCGATCTTGCGCTCACCACATCCATCCCCATGCGCGCCAGCGTCAATTCCAGCAATTCAATAATATCGGGTTCATCATCGACGATCAGAATATTGGGAGGAGCGTTTTTCCGCGATGCAGCCGCATCACGTCCACTAGCTATTGACATAATTTTTAATTCTACAAATGATTCTAAAATGCCCCGAGGTTGATTCTTCGACATGATCCAGCGATGCTTGGTTGTTTTCACACAATTCGCGCGCAATGAATAAGCCCAGGCCAGTACCGTCGGAAGCCGTGGTGAAAAAAGGTTCGAAAAGTTGTTTGGATTGTTGCGGATCAACACCAGGTCCGTCATCAATGATATCGATACAAAGATCGCCGCCATCGATCGTCTTCTCCAAACGAATACGGACACTGCCAGCTTGCTGGCGGCAGTGCCTCCAAGCGTTCCGGCATAAATTCCACAATACCCGGTTGAAGTGATCGCGATCAAAACAAATAAGCGGTTCATCTGAGTTACTCAAAATAAATACGCCAAGATCGATCTTTTCAGCTTCGCAAAATTCCTCGAGAAATTTCCGGATATAATCTTGCACGTCAAATATGTCCGGTTTCGCCACATTACTCCGGCTCAATTGCAGCACATCATTCACGATCTTGTTCAATCGTTGGGTATTTTCACAAATAATGCGCACCAGCCGGGAATCCAGATTCGCTTCAAGCTGCTCTTCTCCCAATAACTCAGCCGCATGATTGATTGCCGATAGCGGATTGCGGATCTCATGAGCAATATTGACCGTCAGACGGCCTAACGCAGCCAGCTTGAGTTGCTGCAACTGCACCTGCACACGCCCCATATCCTCGAGAAAAATCACAACACCGTTGCGAAAATCCGCCTGGATCGAATGAAAGCGCGTACGCACCAGCGCGTTGCGATGGGCTAACCGCAATAAATCGAACTGAATATTGCTGTTGTTCTGCCAGCTCGCCAGCCGATCGGCGATTTCCGGAACGGAATCCGATAATTTAAGCCGTTCCGCGCTGCCAGACACCGGTTTCAGATCGAGCAATTTTTCAGCATAACCATTACGCTGCCGGATAAACCCATGCCTATCGACGACCAGAACCCCTTCTTGCAAATCTTGGATCACCAACTGATTGACTTGCGCCATATTGGCCAGATCGATACCGCGTTCTTGCGCCAATTGTTCGCTAGCGATCGTGCGTTTCGACAACCGGAAGGCCAGCCAGGCGACAGCGAAATAAGCCATGCTCATGAGTCCGGCTTGAGAGAATTGCGCCTGATGCGACTGAATCGTCAGCCAGGAATAAGTTTCGAGCAAAAGCAAGCTGATGGTTGCGACAGCGGCAAAAAATAGCGCCAAACGGCCCCGGCTGATTAATCCCGCTCCTGCCAGCGTCACCAGGAGCACGACCCCCAAGCCGCTTTGCAAACCACCGCTGGCATAGAGCATCAAAGAAAAAAAGGCAATATCGCTGAATACTTGAATGATTAATTGCCAATCAAAAGCGGGTATTCGCCACTTGATCAACACCATGGAGATACCGCTGCTAATGAAATGACCATAACAAGCATATAAGAACAGCGTGTACTGATGTGTCCCGAAGTCGATGAAACCTGCTTTCAATGTAACTATGAGCAGACTAACCCCGATTAACAAACGGTAAATATTGAAATAGGTCAGCGAACGCCAATAATGACTCGCAATTCCGGCATCATTCCTGGCTGGTGCCGGATGACTCGATAACGGTTGCTTAATCGGGGATGAATTGGCGAGAGTTGACACAATGATGAAATTAAGATGATGAATTTATGTACGAATCACGATGTTCCTGACAGCAAAATGACTGATTCAGATCGTTAATTGCCTCTTTTTTCGGCAAATAAACGCCGCAATAAGCGCAAGTCACTGTATCTTCTGCGATATCCGCGGGCGATTCGCTATGCTTTTGTTTAGGCCGTTGATAATTAATGAACCAATAAATTAGTAATGCGATGAGTATGTAAAAAATTATTTTTCCCATTGGTATTTTTGCAACTTATATGAATGACACCGATACTATGGTTTCGCTTATTGCCCGAATTTTCAAGCTTTAATTGAAACTTTTGACGAGATGGTTTTGCCATTGCCGTTGCTATAAAAACTTAGCTTAGCAATTTTTTGCACCGGCAAACGCTGGATTAGCCGTATTTTTTTCGCTTATCATTAAAGTTCAAAATAATAAGCGAGCTAAAATTACGTAACTTCAGGAAGATATCTGAAAAAAATCAGACAATAGATAATGATAGTATTATAACTATAAGATAAAAATCATATTTTTAAAAATTCCTCATGCTGGAATCTTTAACATTCTGGTACAACTACCGGTTGCGAACCATCGTTGACTTCAATAATGACGCGTGACGGCAAAATGCGCCAATTGCAGCAAACATTCTTTATTTTTCGATTCCGGTAAAGCGGCAATCGCTGCGGTTGCCGTCGCAACTTCGGCTTGCGCGCATTGTTTGGCGTAATCCAGAGCCGCCGTTTCACGAATGACATTCAAAACCGGTTGAAACCCGTCCTTACCGCCGTCCTCAATCGCCTTGCGGATGACGGCGGCCTGTTCGGGAGTTCCGACACGCATCGCATAAATAAGCGGCAGCGTCGGCTTTCCTTCGGCCAGATCATCACCCAAATTTTTACCGATGTCGTGATTATTTCCCGTATAGTCGAGCATGTCATCGATCAACTGGAATGCGGTACCCAAGTGCATGCCATAAATCGACATTGCATTTTCATCCTCCGGCGATGCCTTACCCAGAATCGCGCCTAACCGGCTGGCTGCCTCAAACAGTTTGGCGGTTTTATAACGAATGACTTGCAGGTAATTATCTTCTGTCACTTGCGGGTCCCGGCAATTCAACAGTTGCAATACTTCGCCTTCGGCTATGGTATTCGTCGCATCGGCCAGCACTTGCATCACGCGCATATTGTCGACTTCCACCATCATCTGAAACGCCCGGGAGTAAAGAAAATCACCGACCAGCACGCTGGTGGCGTTGCCGAACAACGCATTCGCGGTTTCTCTATTTCGACGCAACTCGGATTCATCGACTACATCGTCGTGCAGTAACGTCGCGGTATGAATGAACTCCACGATGGCTGCGAGATTATAATGAAATTTACCAGGATAGCCGAAAGCGCCGGCTGCTAGAATTACCAATGCCGGACGTAACCGTTTACCCCCGCTATTGATAATATATTCACTGACTTGGCGAATCAATGCAACATGAGAATGCAACTTTTCCCGGATGACATCATCGACGATCTCCATATCCCGGGCGATATAACTTCTTATATTTTCGATTGACACAATTTTACCTTCAAGAAAACGCTATGTTAGGAATGACGATACCCGCGTGTCAAGCACAAACAACGTTATACAAAATTTTCCTCCACAATCAAAGGCTATTTATGTATAATTCGCCGTTCTCGAAAGGAAGCATGGAGTCAAAATATGTATGCGGTCATAAAAACCGGCGGTAAGCAATATCGAATACAAGTAGGTGAGAAACTGAAAGTAGAGCAACTGGATGTAGAAAACGGCAGTGAACTGATGATTGATCAGGTATTGATGGTTGCGGATGGCGACAAGGTAACTGTAGGAACGCCTCTCGTCAGCGGCGCGAAAGTTAGCGCAACGGTACTTGGCCAAGGGCGTCATGACAAAATCCGCATTTTCAAGATGCGCCGCCGGAAACACTATCAAAGGCATCAAGGTCACCGGCAGAATTACACTGAAATACAAATAACCGGTATTTCGGCTTAAGGAGTTGATAGATGGCACATAAGAAAGCAGGTGGAAGTTCCAGGAACGGTCGTGATTCACACTCAAAACGTCTTGGAGTTAAAAGCTATGGCGGCGAACTGATCCCGGCAGGCTCGATTATTATTCGCCAACGGGGCACAACAGTTCACCCCGGAGAGAATGTCGGCATGGGAAAAGACCATACGCTATTCGCCAAGATAACAGGGAAAGTCAATTTTAGTATTAAAGGTCCGTTTAATCGTAAAATTGTCAGTGTTATTCCAGTGTAATAGCCTAATTACCCTTTTCCTGAAAAAAGCCCCTTCCACCAACGATGGGGCTTTTTTGTTTACGCTGTGTCCAAATAGTCAAAGTTGTTGTATTGATTTATGAAGTTTATTGATGAAGCGATCATCCAGGTGTTTGCCGGCAAGGGCGGCGATGGTGTCGCAAGTTTCCGGCGGGAAAAATACATCCCCAGAGGCGGGCCTAACGGCGGCGATGGCGGGCGCGGTGGCAGCATATATGCCATTGCGGACCGCAACATCAATACGTTGATCGACTATCGCTATGCTCGGATGCACCGCGCTAAAAATGGCCAAAATGGCCAAGGCTCCGACCGTTACGGCAAAAGCGCAGACGATATCGTGTTGCGCATGCCGGTCGGCACTTTGATCAAAGATGGCATTACCGGAGAAATCGTCGCCGATTTGGTACATGACCAGCAGAAAGTACTGCTGGCCAAAGGCGGTAACGGCGGACTCGGCAACTTGCACTTCAAATCCAGCACCAACCGCGCGCCCCGACAGTTCACTTATGGTGAACCGGGACAGGAACTCGAATTAAAACTGGAACTGAAGGTGCTTGCCGATGTGGGGCTATTGGGCATGCCGAATGCCGGTAAATCCACCTTGATCCGCGCCGTATCCGCCGCCCGCCCCAAAGTCGCGGATTATCCGTTCACCACGCTGCAACCGAATCTTGGCGTGGTGCGCGTCGATTATAACCGCAGCTTTGTCATGGCGGATATTCCCGGACTGATCGAAGGCGCCGCCGAAGGTGTCGGACTCGGACATCGCTTCCTCAAGCATTTAACCCGTACCCGGCTATTACTGCATGTTGTCGATATGTCGCCGCTTAACGAAGAAACGGATTTGGTGCATGAAGCCCGTGCACTAGTCGAGGAGTTGAGAAAATACGATCAGTCCCTGTATCAGAAACCGCGTTGGCTAGTACTCAACAAAACCGACATGATTCCGGCTGAACGGCGCGACCAGCTCTGCCAGGAATTTCTACAGAAACTGGACTGGCAGGATCAATACTTCATCATTTCGGCGCTAACCGGAGAAGGCTGTCAATTGCTCACGTATACCATCATGGACTATCTTGAGCATCATCTGTTGCCGGAGCCGGAATCCGAGCCGAAAAAACCCGGAAATTCTGATTCTGACAATGAATTATTGAACTCATGCTGAAGCAAGCACGCCGCGTCATCATCAAAGTAGGCAGCAGCCTGGTCACCAACCAAGGCAAGGGACTCGACCATCACGCCTTGGCAGGCTGGGCCGCGCAAATTGCCGCACTCAAACAAGCCGGCAAGGATATCATCCTGGTTTCTTCCGGTGCGATTGCCGAAGGCATGCAACGATTGAATTGGGACACCCGGCCAACTGCATTATACGAGCTTCAAGCAGCGGCAGCGGTCGGTCAAATGGGACTGGCGCAGGCTTATGCATCCAGCTTCTCGCAATACGGTTTACAAACCGCGCAGGTGCTGCTGACGCACGAAGATCTGTCGAACCGCAAGCGTTACTTAAACGCACGTTCGACACTGACGACGCTGCTCAAACTGAACATCATCCCGATCATCAACGAGAACGATACCGTCGCCACCGACGAAATCCGCTTCGGCGACAATGACACGCTGGCGGCGCTGGTCACCAACCTGGTCGAAGCCGATGCATTGGTAATCCTGACCGATCAGGCCGGTTTGTATACCAGCGATCCGCGCAAGGACCCCACAGCGAAACTATTGAGCGAAGTACACGCCGGCGATCCGGCGCTGGAAAAAATGGCCGGCGGCGTCGGCAGCGGCATTAGCCGCGGCGGCATGCAAACCAAAGTGATCGCCGCCAAACGCGCGGCGCGCAGCGGCGCGGATACCATCGTCGCTTCCGGGCATGAAGCCGACGTGCTGGTGCGCTTGAGCCGGGCCGAAGCGATCGGCACCCGTTTCGTCGCCAAATTGCCGGTATTAGCTGCACGCAAGCAATGGCTCGCCGATTATCTGCAAGTGCGCGGCTATGTCACACTCGATCACGGCGCGGTCAAAGCCTTGACCGCTGACGGAAAAAGCCTGTTGCCGATTGGCGTAACCGGTGTCAACGGCGAATTCGAGCGCGGCGAAACGGTTGCCTGTCTTGATCCGGACGGGCGCGAAATCGCACGTGGACTGATCAACTACAGCGCAGTCGAAACGCAAAAAATCCTGAAACAACCCAGCAGCGAAATCGAGACAATTCTGGGCTATGTGGATGAACCGGAGCTCATTCACAGGAATAATCTGGTTTTACTGTAGCGCTTATCGCATCGGATCGCCATGTCATTCGATAACAACGCACACCGCATCACCGCCATCGATTGGCTGCGCGGCATCGTGATGATGCTGATGGCGCTCGATCACACTTCCTGGTTTTTCAACGAGCAACGCATTTTCGCCGATTCCGTGTTGCTGTATGAACCGGGCGTTCAGTTCGCCGCGGATCAATTTTTCACCCGTTGGATCACCCATATCTGCGCGCCCACGTTTATTTTTCTTGCTGGCGCATCGATCGCCATCAGCAACTTCCAGCGCCGCCGGCAAGGCATGAGCGGTACCGTCATCGATCAAGAATTATTAATGCGCGGCGCGTTCATCGCGTTGCTCGACATCGTACTGTTCTCACTGGTCGGCGGCAAACCGGTGCTGCAAGTACTATACGCCATCGGCATCAGCATGATACTGATGGTTTATCTGCAACGCCTCGGCACCGAGGCCGTTTTCTGGCTGGCAATCCTGATTATCGCAGGCGGCGAATCCCTGCTGACGCTGCTGTGGCAACCGGGCGGCGACGTGCCGCTTTGGCTCTCGCTCACGTTCGCGCCAGATTTCGGCGCAACCTACACCGTACTCTACCCTGCCTTGCCGTGGCTCGGCATGATGATGCTCGGCTGGGTCTTCGGCCAGTGGCTTTTAACCAGAACTTCCGGCGCTACAGCCCCGCACCGGCTATTGTTAACATGCGGCTGGCTGGCGTTGACGCTGTTCGTCATCGTTCGCGGCTTCGATGGTTACGGCAATCTGTTCATGCACCTGGAAGGCAACACTCTGGTGCACTGGCTGCACGTCAGCAAATACCCGCCCAGCCTGGCTTACACGCTGCTCGAATTGGGCTTGATGGCGATCATTTTGTCGCTGCTGATGCAGCTGGAGTCGCTCTACAAAACCATCAACCGCAACAACCCGGTGCTGGTGTTCGGTCAAACCGCCCTGTTCTTCTACCTCGCGCACTTCGCCGTGCTGGGTTTACTGGAATTGTTTTTCACGCGCGGCAGCCTACTGCAAACCTACGTAATTACGTTGCTCGCGCTCGTCATCCTCTACCCCGTCTGCCGCGCGTACCGCACGCTGAAATGGCGGCATCCGCAAAGCCTTTTGCGCTTTTTGTAAACTCTGTCACGAAATTTTCTAGGGTAATTCATTAAACCAAGGCCCCAGACATCGATGTAACAGCTGTGAACGGATCTCTACCGATGTTGCTGCAAGATCGACCGTCGCAAATCGAATACTATGACCCTGAATGACTGCGGTTTCATCAACCGTAACGCCAATCGATGGATGCAATAGTAACCCGCTGGCCGAATCCGCAAGCGGATCCCCTCGTTGCGCCTGAGACTGAAGATAAGCGTAAATCTGGTAGAGATAACCGCTCCGTATCGTCTCTTCACGATACCAGCCATTCGTTACAATGGTTGTAAATTTCGTATCAATGACAATTCTTTGTCCTGTGGAAGCATGTTCAAGTATCACGTCTGTTCGCATGTCAGGCAGAATCTTATCGATTCCTGCGGTCTTCCGTTCGATGCCCCATTCCAGTTTCCTTCCGCACTGCACGCGCCATCCCTGCTGACTGAGCGCTACGGTGTAAAAACCGCCAATAGCGCTCTCAAAGAGTTGGCTTACCCATCTTTCTTCGCGCGAAGGCAATGGCAGCATACTTGCCCCTGCCGTCTCTAACGGTAGCGCCAAATCGAAAGCAAGCTTTGCCGCGGCCACCATGAGTCGGTCATCGCCATCGTGCCTGCCAAACCGGTCAACACTCATTTCCGCTCGCGTTGGCACGAGGCCGCACACCCCCATATTCTTCATCCTATCCGCCAATACCCGGCAGCGATGCGCGAGATCCTTTTGCACAATCTTTGATACCGATTCCAAAGCGGCTCTGACTAAGCGATTACGGGGCGTATTGATTGACAGTTCATCAAAACGGCATGCCACCAAGCCTCTCGCCAATAATTGGTTCCGCTCGGTTGTCAGCGAATCAATTCGCCCGCGTACCCGGTTAAGCACGGCATAACGAGCGCGATAGCCGCTGTTAAGATGGCCGCGCAATCGTTTTTGCACCGCATGTGTAAGAATTTCCGCAACAAGATCGGGTAACTCATCGGGATTATCCTCCAACCCCACTTTCCCAATCGCGGAAGTACGAAACAAATCCGAGGCATAGAGCATCAATAGCCAGAGATTACGGACTGGAATACGCCCGATGCGGCCCTCAGCGGCTGAGTTATCTCCTGCAACCGGATTTCCCTTAAGCATTGCCGGTTGCATCGTCACCAATTCTGCACCAGGCGAATACGCGCTTCCCGCGCTTTTTCCGGCGCATCAAACCAATATTCCTCAAGCAGCGGACCGATTTCGGTTTCGACAATCTGTGCAAACCAATTTCTAGTGCTCTCTGCTTCGAGCCGCTGAACCGGTGTCACATAGCTGTGGCCAATCTTGAATTGCTTGCCTAACTGCGGATCAGTTTCGATCCGATTGTTCAATTCGGTCATCCTGCGTTCGATGTCTAACGCTAGCACAGGATCAATCGCGCATTCTTTGATCACCCAGTCGCGCCACACACTGCCTAAGCGAGGCTCCAGATTCACAAAAGCAAAACGGCGCCGCAGCGCCAGATCAACCAACGCCAGCGATCGATCCGCGATGTTCATGGTGCCAATTACATACAAGTTTTCCGGAATATGGATCGGGCGGCGCTTACCGTCCGCATCGGGATAGCATAATTCTAATGCTTCATTGGGCGTACGCTTACCTGCTTCCAGCAACGTCAATAGCTCGCCAAAGATCTGCGCTGGATTCCCCCGGTTGATTTCTTCAATGACAACGACCCACTTTGATAATGGGTCTTTAGCAGCAGCCTTGATTGCTTCCATGAAAATACCGTCCGCCAGTGATAATTTTCCATCGCCACTTGGCCGCCAGCCTCGCACAAAATCTTCATAGGATAGATTCGGGTGGAACTGGACTGCACGGACTTTGCTATCGTCCTTTTGCCCCATCAAAGCAAACGCCAGCCGTTTTGCTAACCACGTCTTGCCAGTCCCGGGCGGTCCTTGGAGGATCAAATTCTTCTTCATGCGCAGTCTATCAAGCAAACGAACGATCTCTTCTCGCTCCAGAAAACAGCCATCCCGCAAAATATCTTCGATAGTGTACGATACGATGGGTATTGCGGATTGGAGAGCCTCTTGAGTCACATCTCCCGAGCCGTCATCCGCTGCTTCGTCATTATCATGAGTATCGCTTGCCGTGGCTTCACTCGCTGGTTCCTGGTAATGCCACGCTTCCAGCGAAAGCTCGGGGTAGGAATGAACCGGGTAAGAAGCTTCTTGAAATCTTGATACCAGCACATCCATAGCAGCAAGATAATCTGAAGCATTGCAGCGTTTTTTAGGTCCGCGCAGACCGAGTGACACACCAAGTTTCTTGGTAACGTATGCTCTCGAATTACTGTCAAGACTCAGGAATGTCCAGGGTCTTACCCAGTACAAACCGAAAGTCAAATTCCATGCAACATTCGGCCGGCCATTGGCATGATCGAATGCTTTCACGAATTCATCCCGTGCTTCGTCAGTATCGGAATCCGCCAACTTAATTGCTGCCACAAAAACATTCCACAGCGCATCGATTTGATCCGGTTTACGATCCTTTTCGAAAGGAAAGAACCATGAGTTCTGAGGATTCAGCAATGGAATACCATCAAAGGTATCCGGCGCAAGCTCTTCAACACCGAGAAACCGGCCCAGCTCCCTTGCAATGGCGATGCGCTTAGCTTCCGTCAAACCGCAATTAAATAATCCGATTGTGGTAAATGGACAAATATCCTTTAGGAAACCTGTCGTTCCATCTACATATTGGTCCAATAAATGACCAATTCCTTCAACACGCACGGAAATTTCTTTGAGACCTGTGACAAGCGCTGACCTGTTGCTGCGGTAAATTAACAGCTTGTCGGCAACCGCTTCATAAAACTTTGTCCAGCCGAAACGATGTTTACCGGAAATGGAAGACCCGAATCTTTCCCGCCAAAATGGATCATTCCGGAATCGTTCGATATCTTGCGCTTTGCCGTTAAAGGCAAAATCGATCAACCCATCCGTCATCCAATCACCCGACAGTACACGCCAAACAGTTTTTCTATTAGTGTAGAAGTACCATTCCCGGATCGGCTCCAACTTTGTCCATTCAACCCGAACATGCCGACCATCATTATAATTTTCCGTAATCGTTCCAATCGCTTTAATCGCCATAACCGAAACTATCTGTCCACGATTATCGAATGGCAGACCATGTTTTCTTAAGTAAGATGATTTGATGGCAATGCGATCGCCAACAAGCATAGACTTCACAATATCGAGGTATTTATCTTCATAGCCATTTTCCCAAATTCCCTCGGCAAGGAAGCGCTGCGTCTGATCTTCAGTTCCATCGAAGCTGGCACCGACAAACCAAGTAATGCTCGTATTTAATTGCTCGATTTTTGTACTCATACAATTTTCTTTGGCTTTGTTAACCGATGCGTATCTCTCAAATAATTCAATGACTAAACAACCACCGGCTAAAGCCGGTGGGTTTGAGTTACGGACTGAAAGTCCGGATACGCGTCGACTAAACGACGCGTCTTATTCCGGCTCCATTTTAAAATTGTCGTTTGGATTTGGC
>WBZO01003434.1_pt1 | contig 18527 bp, 16 predicted proteins | sample 5204261 | NCBI WGS metagenome assembly WBZO01 (sample SAMN12412400, study PRJNA552823) | activated sludge metagenome | isolation source: activated sludge from anammox sidestream of wastewater treatment plant... | place: USA: North Carolina | collected 2017-09
GAACGCCCGGCGCTGGTGCTGCCCGGCTGCGCCCGCAGCCCGAAGCTGAACGGCATCGACTTTGTCCTGACCCGGCTGTTCGCCGGGCTGCCGGTCACCGGACGCGAAATCATGCATATGGGCGTCGGCGGCCTGCTGAAGGAGATCGATACGCGTCCGTTGCCGCGAGAGAAGGCGCCGGCGACGCCACGCTCGGGCGCCGCACCGCGCAGCGCCCCGACCATCGCCGCCATCGTCCTGGCCGCCGGCCGGTCGCGCCGCATGGCGCCGCACAACAAGCTGCTGGTCGCCGACAAGTCCGGCAAGCCGATGATCGCCCGGGTGGTCGACAATGTCCTGTCATCCAAGGCTCGGCCGATCCTGGTGGTGACGGGACATCAGGCCGAGCAGATCGAGCAGGCGCTGGGCGGACGGCCGGTGCGCTATGTGCATGCGGCGGACTATGCAGAAGGACTGTCCGCCAGCCTCAAGGCCGGCATCGCGGCGGTGCCGCCGGAGTGCGCCGCGGCCGTTGTCTGCCTGGGTGACATGCCGCTGGTGACCGGCCGGATGATCGACCGGCTGCTGTCGATGTACGACCCCGAGGAGGGCCGCCTGATCGTGATGCCGACCTTCCGCGGCAAGCAGGGCAACCCGATGCTGTGGGACCGCCGCTTCTTCCCCGAGATCCTGGAGATCACCGGCGATTCCGGCGCACGCTTCCTGGTCGGACGCCATGCCGAGGCGGTGGTCGAGGTCGAAATGGCGGACGACGCAGTGCTGCGGGATTTCGATACGACCGACAGCCTGCTGACGCTGCCCGCGCGGCTGCGGCCAGAGGGGATCGTTTAGGACCGGGGGATCGTTTAGGACCGGGGGATCGTTTAGGACCGGGGGATCGTTCAGAACCAGAGGGTCGTTCAGAACCACGCGCAATTATTTCTGCGGTTTTGACTGTACTGTAACCATTCTGTTACTGGTTGCCGCCTAGCTTACGGCGCGTGGAGGCCTCCGGGACCGGCCGAAGCTTCCGGTCTTCCAGAACCCGGTGAAAATTTCGACCCACGAATGATATCCGTCCCTGTGACGGATGCCATTCGCGGGTTCTTTTGTGGCCGGAGGCAGGCGCCGTCAGACCGCCTGCCCGGGCCGGAGCCGGCGGGCCACCGCATCGGCAGCGTCCTGGCCGCTGATCCAGGCCCCCGCCACGGTGCCGGCATAGGGCGTGTTGCAGGCTTCGCCCGCGAAGATCAGGTGCCCCTCGCCGATCGGTTCGGCCAGGCGATGCCGCGCGTCCGCGTGATGCGGCCCGGGATAGCTGTAAGCGCCCAGGACCCAGGGATCGGCGTCCCAATGCGTGACCAGCCGTCCGCCGCCGGCGAACAGCCGGTCCACCCGACCGCCGAACAGCGCCCGCAACTGCCCCAGCGCATGATCGACGACCGCCGCCTCGCCGGCACGGACCAGGTCGGTGGCGATCGAGCCGCCGATCCAGCCCTGGACATAGTCGCGGCCGAACGGCCAGCACTGGAACGGCGTCAAATGCCCGCCGCTGCCGTGCACCTGCCGGTCGACCGAGCAATGCAGCGGCAATCCCAGCCGGTCCGGCCCGGTGGCCCGCAGCGCCACCTTGATCGCCAGCCCCATCGGCAGGTGGGCGATCGCCTCCTGCGTCGCCGACGGCAAAGCGGGTTCGAAAGCCAGCGTGCCGGCGGCCAGCACGCCGGTCGACACGGTCACGATGCAGGCCCCGGCGGTCAGCGTGCCGCGATCGGTCAGCACCTCGACCCGCCCGCCGGCCCCGCCCCACCGCACCCGGCGCACCGGCGTGTTCAGGCGAATATCCAGCCGCTGCCCTAGCCGCCGCGCGACGAAGGCGCCGACGCCGCCCTCCGGCACCAGATTGGACCCGTTCAACGCATTGCGGCGCCAGTCGAGCGCGCTGAAACGGTCGGCGTCGGCGACGCAGATCACCGGGCCCTCCCACGCCTCGACTGTCGCGGCCCAGGGATCGTCGGCCAGGCTGCGCGTCACCTCGGCCAGCGACACGTCACCATGGGCGGCGATCAGCCGGTCGGCGGCGGCTTCGAAGCGGCGCCACGCATGTTCGTACTCGGCCATCTCGGCCGGTGAGGCCAGGCGGTCGCCGATATAGGTGCGCTCAGTGCGCAACTCGTCCGACCGCAGCAGTGTCTCCCCGGCCGCGCGGGCGATCGGCACCAGCGGGTTGCGTTCGGCGTCGTGCAGCCAGACGGCGCCCATGTCGAACCACACCCCGCCCAGCACCTCCGCCCGCACCGTCCAGGCTCGGCCGCCGACGCGGTCGGCCGCTTCCAGCACACGGCAATCGAGGCCGATCTGCCGCAACCGGGTCGCAGCGCCGAGGCCCGCCAGGCCGGCGCCGATCACCAGCACGTCGCAATCCCTGTCCGCCCCCATGCACCGCGTCTCCCGCCAGCCTCATGACGGGAGGATAGCTTCTATCCGACGATGGCCGCCACCGCACCGGCCGGCTGGCGGACCAGCGTGTCATAATCCCGCATCAGCCGCTCGGTGATCGCGCCGGGGGTGAAGCGGTGCGGCCCGATCTCGCGCACCGCCGTCACCTCGGCCGCGGTGCCCGCGAGGAACACCTCGGTGGCGTGGGCGACCTCGGACGCCGCGATCGGCCGCTCCACCACCTTCATCTGGTTGCGCTGCGCCAGGCGCATGACGGTGCGGCGGGTGATGCCGTCCAGGAAACAGTCCGGCACCGGCGTGTGCAGCGCGCCGTCGATGACCAGGAACACGTTGGCGCCGGTGGTCTCCGACACCAGGCCGCGCCAGTCGAGCATCAGCGCATCGGCGCACCCCTCGGCCTCGGCCTGCTGCTTGGCCAGCGTGCCGATCGAATAGAGCCCGGTGCATTTCGCCGCGGTCGGCGCGGTATCGGGCGACGGGCGCTTCCACTGCGCCTGCGCCACGCGGATGCCCCGCATGCGGTCGGCGCCGTAATAGCTGGCCCAGGGCCAGGCGGCGATCGCCAGATGCACCTGCGTGCCGGCCGGCGAGACGCCCAGCGCCTCGGACCCGCGCCAGGCGATCGGGCGGACATAGGCGTCGGTCAGGCCGTTGGCGCGCAGCACCGCCTTGCACGCGGCATCGATCTCCGCCGCGGTCCAGGGTATCTCGAAGCCCAGGATCCGGCCCGACTGCAGCAGGCGGCTGGTATGATCGCGCAGGCGGAAGATGGTGCCGCCATAGGCCCGTTCGCCTTCGAACACGGTGCTGGCATAGTGGAGCCCATGAGTCAGAACATGCAGACGCGCGTCGCGCCAGGGCACGAGGGTGCCATCCAGCCAGATCGACCCGTCGCGATCGTCGAAAGGAACAAGCGTCATGACCGCCATCTCCGTAATTTTATTGCGTCCAGCAACGCAGCGATAAAATGTCTCGGATTTTGAGTCAATAATACTGACCTAATACGGCCCGAGGAACGAGGTATGCCTGACATGTCCCGAACGAGGGTCTCCGACTCCACGGTGTCCGACGAGGCGCCGGCGGACGTCCCGCGCCGCGGCGCGCGGGTGCCGGCAGCGGTGCCCGACGCGACGATCCGTCTGGCACAGGACCTGCTGTTCTTCGCCTATCGCGACTTCACCAACACCGCCGACGTCGTGCTGGCGGAACTCGGCCTGGGCCGGGCGCATCATCGGGCGCTGCATTTCGTGGGGCGGAACCCGGGGATCACGGTGACCGATCTGCTGGGTATCCTGCGCATCACCAAGCAGTCGCTCGCCCGGGTGCTGGGCGCCCTGATCGATCAGGGCTATGTCGCACAATCACCCGGCGACACCGACCGGCGGCAGCGCCTGCTGACGCTGACCGCCAAGGGCGCAGCGCTGGAGCGGCGCCTGTTCGACCGGCAACGCGCCTGCCTCGCGCCCGCGCTGGGGTCGGCGGGACCGCAAGCGGTCGCGGCGTTCGAAACGATCCTGCGCGGTATCATGGATGAAAGCGCGCGCGATTATCTGGATGCCGACAGGCCTGCCACGGAGGATCGCGGCCATGGCCGATGACTGGCACATCCTTGTCGTCGAGGATAACGTGCCGCTGCGTGAGCGCCTCGCCCGCTATCTGAGCGGCGAGGGCTTCCATGTCAGCACCGCTGCGGATGCCGCGGAGGCACGCGACCGTATGCGGGCCATCAGCCCGGACCTGCTGGTGCTGGACGTGATGATGCCGGGGGAAAGCGGCCTGGCCTTGACGGAAGCGCTGCGCCGCGACGGGGCCTACGACCTGCCGGTGCTGCTGCTGACGGCCCGCGGAGCGCCCGAGGACCGGATCGCCGGGTTCGAGGCCGGCGCCGACGACTACCTGCCCAAGCCGTTCGAGCCGCGGGAGCTCGTGCTGCGCATCCGCGCCCTGCTGCGCCGCGCGCCGCCGCCGGTGCCGGCGGAACCGGTCGGGCCGCTGCGCTTCGGGTCGGCCGAGTTCGATCCCGAGCGCGGCGAGCTGCGCGACGCCAGCGGCCCGATCCGCCTGACCGGCGGGGAAGCCGCGCTGCTGGCCGCGCTGGCGGCCCGGCCGAACCAGATCCTGTCGCGAGAGGAGCTGGCGGCCATGCTGGGCATGGGCACGGCGGGGGAACGCGCGATCGACGTGCAGGTGACGCGGCTGCGCCGCAAGATCGAGGTCGATCCGCGCGAGCCGAGGTTCCTGCACACCGTCCGTGGCCGCGGCTATATCCTCAAGCCGGGGGAGTAGCTGCCGTGACACGCGCTTCGCCCCCGGCCGGCACCCAGGACGCCGGCACCCAGGACGCCGGCACGCGGGACGCTGGCACGCGGGACGCTGGCACGCGGGACGCTGGCATACAGGACGGAGGCGCCGGGTGATGAAGGTCAAGCGGCTGCTCAAGCGGATGGTACCGCGCTCGCTGCTGGGCCGCAGCCTGCTGCTGATTCTGATCCCGCTGGTGATCCTGGAGGCGGTGGCGCTGCGCATCTTCTATGGCAGCCATCTGGACGTGGTATCCCGCCGCCTGTCGGGCGCGATCTCGGACGAGATCGGCTATACGATCGAGCTGATGCGGCGGTTTCCCGGCCCCGAGCACGAGGCCTGGATCCTCCGCACCGCCCACTCCCAGTTCAACCTGATCATGACACTGGAACACGGCGTCACGCTGCGGCCCAAGACGCGGGTGAACGTGCTGGGGCCGATGGACGACGATCTGGCGAACGCGCTGACCGAGAAGTTCCACGCACCGTTCACCATGGACTGGACGTCGGACCCACGCTCGGTGCTGATCCGGCTGCAGATTCCCGAGGGGGTGCTGGACATCATCGCGCCCCGCAAGCGGCTGTCGTCGGGCACGATCTTCCTGTTCGTCGGCTGGCTGGCGGGCACCGCGCTGCTGATGTTCACCATCGCCGCGCTGTTCATGCGCATCCAGGTGCGGGCGCTGCGGCGGCTCGCCAACGCGGCCGAGGCGTTCGGCCTGGGGCGCGACGTGCCGCCGATCCACCCCGAAGGTGCCACCGAGGTGCGGCAGGCGGGCGCGGCCTTCAACCGGATGCGCGAACGGGTGACCCGCTTTCTGGCGCAGCGGACCGAGATGCTGGCCGGCGTCTCGCACGACCTGCGCACGCCGCTGACCCGGCTGAAGCTGACCCTGGCCATGCTGCCCGACCGCGAGGATCTGCGCCAGGACGTGGCCGAGATGAAGGCCGATGTCGAGGAGATGGAGCGGATGGTCACCGGCTATCTGGCCTTCGCCCGCGGCGAGGGCACCGAGCAGGCGGAGCCCGCCGACCTCTCCACCCTGCTCGATGACGTGGCCGCCGCCGCTCGGCGGGGCGGGGCACAGGTGGATACCAGGGTGCCGCCGGCCATCACCCTGGCGCTGCGCGTCGATGCGATGCGGCGCGCCCTGACCAACCTGGTGGACAATGCCAGCCGGCACGCGCGGCGGATCACGCTGTCGGCCCTGCGGCAGGAGCGTTCGGTGCTGATCCTGGTCGATGATGACGGACCCGGCATCCCGGCCGACCGGCGGGAAAGCGTGTTCCGTCCGTTCGAAAGCGGTGCGGCCGGCGGCACCGGCCTCGGCCTGACCATCGCCCGCGACATCGTGCGTGCGCATGGCGGCGACATCCAGTTGGACGACAGCCCGCTGGGCGGGCTACGGGCGCGCATCCGGCTGCCGGTGTGACACGGGTCATCGCCGCCGGCAGCCCGGGCGGCGTGCCGGTCCCGGCGCGGCGGTCCCAGCGCGGCGGTCCCGGCGCAGACCGCAATGCTGCAATCCCCGCTTGCGTGACGCGCGCCTTCTACCTTCAATGCCATCCAGGAACGTCAGGAGGAAACCGGTCATGGGGACCATTCACGCCCGCCTGGGCCATGTCGGCGTCTACGCGCACGACAAGCCGAAGCTGGAACATTTCTACACCACCGTGCTGGGACTGCTGATCACCGACAAGGGTCCGGGACGGAACGGGGTCGAACTGACCTTCATGAGCTCCTCCCCCGGCAACCACCATCAGTTCGTGCTGGTCAGCGGCCGACCCGACATCTCGGGGTTCAACCCGATCAACCAGATCTCGTTCATGGTCGATTCGCTGGACCAGTTGCGGGAGGTCCACCAGCGGGCGCTGGCGAACGGCGCGACCGACATGCGCGTGGTCAGCCACGGCAATGCCTGGTCCTGCTATTTCAAGGACCCCGAGGGCAACACGGTCGAGGCCTATCTCGACACGCCGTTCCACGTGCCGCAGCCGCACGGCGTGCCGCTGGACCTCGGCAAGTCGAACGAGGAGATCCTGCGTGAAACCGAGGCGCATTGCCGCGCCGACCCCGGTTTCATGCCGATCGAGGACTACCAGAAGAGCCTGGCCGCGCGGCTGCAGGGCTGAGCCGGGCGGCTGCCCCCGTCGCGATTCCCGGATCGAGCCCGAGGCCGGCGGGGGAAGGGAATGCCGGGTGCCCCCTGGGACTGCCCCCCTGGGACTGCCCCCCTGGGACTCACGGCAGGACGTGGTAAACCGCCCGCGCCCAACCGAGAGCCTGCCATCCCCGCATGACCCTTGCCGCCATCCTGCGCCATCTGGCCCTGGCCGTTGGCCTCGCCTTGCTGTCCGCTGCCGTCGTGCGGATGATGATCGCCGCGCGGGTGATGGACACGCCCGACCCGCGCAAGGCGCACGACCGTGCCACGCCAAAGGGCGGCGGCGTCGGCGTCGTGGTGGCGTTCCTGGTCGGGATCCTGGCGCTCTACCGCTATGCGGAGTTCGCCCGCCTGACCGACCCGTATTTCCTGGGCGTGATCGGCGCGTCGGTGACCATTGCCGCGGTCGCCTTCCTCGACGACGTGTTCGACTGGCCGTTCACGGTGAAGCTGGGCACGCAGGTGCTGGCTGCCGTGGTGGCCGTCGGCAACGGGCTGTATGTCAGCGATTTCCGCCTCCCCTATGTCGGCCCCGTCGACAGCGGCGTGATCGGGGTCGCCGCCACGCTGGTCTGGCTGGTCTTCGCCACCAACGCGATGAACTTCATCGACGGCATGAACGGGCTGGCCAGCGGCGTGGCGCTGATCGCCTGCCTGTTCCTGGCCTTCATCGCTGCAACCCACGGCGGTTGGTTCGCCTATGCCGCTTCGGGCCTGCTGGCGGCCGGCCTCGCCGGCTTCCTGCCGTTCAACTTTCCCCGCGCCCGGATCTTCATGGGCGATGTCGGCAGCCAGTTCTGCGGCTTCATCCTGGCGGTGCTGGCGGTGGTGGCCAGCCGGTTCGACGGCGTCGAACTGTCGTTCCTGCTGATGCCGCTGCTGCTGTCCGGCGTGTTGTTCGACGTCGCCTTCACCCTGGTGCGACGGGCCGTGCAGGGGGAGCGTCTGACGCAGCCGCATCGCGGCCATCTGTATCAGGTCGCGCAGCGGTCCGGCGTATCGGCGGTCACCGTGACGCTGGTATACTGGGGGTTCGCGATCCTGGGCGGCGTCGGCTGCCTGGCCTTCATCAAGGCGCCGGCCGAGGTGAAACCGCTGGTGCCCGCGCTGCTGCTGGTGCCACAGATCGTCTGGGCATGGCGCGTATCCCGGTGGGCCCGCCAAGCCGGGATCGGGCGGTGGGGTTGATTCGGGGATGCTCGTCCGGGGGGCGGGTGCAAACCGACTGAACTGGGCTAGATTGACCGCATGAGACTCTTTGGCTCGATCCTGATCGGTATCCTGATGCTGGCGACGCTGGGCGTGCTGCTGGTGGGAATGACCGGTCTGCTGCGTGCCGACCATGATCCGATGCGATCCAACCGGCTGATGCGCTGGCGCGTTCTGCTGCAGGCCGCCGCGCTTCTGCTGATGCTGCTGTTCACCGCCATGCTGCGGGGCTGACCGCGCCGCGGCCCGCTCGGCCGGCCCGTCCCTGTCGCCGGCACGCGATTGACAAAGCCTGGCGGACCGCCGACACCGCCGGGAGTCCGACGGGCCGAAGCAGGCACCGGCCGCCCGGTCGGCGGCACCTGCACGGGGAAAGCCTGTTCGCCGGGGCCGGCAGAAGCCGCGGCGACGGGGAGACGTCCGGTGGCACCGATGCCGAACCGCTGGAGGCAGGTCGATGAAACCGTGGGTCGATATCCGTGACGTCCACGACTATTGGCTGGATGCGTGGCAACGCTCGGTTCTGTTCCTCGATGTGCTGCGGGAGCGCGGCAACATCCACCGGCAGCAGGCTGCCAAGGCCGTGCCGAATGTCCTGAACTTCCAGGTGGAACTCATTCGCAACGGGCGGACACTCGCGCGGCCGGTCAATTACGGCCTGGTGCGGGTGATCCCGCCGGCGGGCACCGTGATCGATCCCGCGAAGCCGCCGGTGATCGTGGTCGACCCGCGCGCCGGCCATGGGCCCGGCATCGGCGGCATGAAGCACGACAGCGAGATCGGCGTGGCGCTGGCGGCCGGCCATGCCTGCTATTTCGTGGGCTTCACCCCGACGCCGGTCCCCGGCCAGACCATCGAGGATGTGTGCCACGCGGAGGCGATCTTCGTCCGGGACGTGGCCGAGAGGCATCCCGAAGCGGACGGCAAGCCGATCGTGATCGCCAACTGCCAGGCCGGCTGGCAGATCATGATGATGGCCGCGCTCAACCCGAACCTGACCGGTCCGATCATGCTCGCCGGCTCTCCCCTGTCCTATTGGGCGGGTGTGCGCGGCAGGAACCCGATGCGCTATCTCGGCGGCGTGCTGGGCGGCACCTGGCTGACGGCGCTGGCCGGTGATCTCGGGCACGGCATCTTCGACGGTGCGCATCTCGTCGCCAATTTCGAATCGCTCAATCCCGCGAACACGTTCTGGTCCAAGGCGTACAATGTCTATGCGAACGTCGATACGGAACGGGAACGGTTCCTCGACTTCGAGACCTGGTGGGGCAGTCCCGTCCTGCTGAACGATGTCGAGATGGAATGGATCGCCGACAACCTGTTCGTCGGCAACCGGCTGTCGACCGGGCAGCTTCGCACCGCGGACGGCACGCGCATCGATCTGCGCAACATCCGCTCTCCGGTCGTCGTGTTCTGCTCCTGGGGCGACAATATCACCCCGCCGCAGCAGGCGCTGGGCTGGGTGTCGGATCTCTACCGGCACGAGAACGACATCGTCGCCGATGGACAGACGATCGTCTATACGCTGCACCAGTCCATCGGCCATCTGGGCATCTTCGTGTCCGGCAAGGTCGCGACGAAGGAGCATGGCGAGTTCGTCTCGTGCATGGACATGATCGATCTCGCCCCGCCTGGCCTCTATGAGGCGGTCATCACCGAGGTCGAGCCGGACATGGCCAACCCCGAGCTGATCCAGGGACGCTACCTGTTCCGCCTGGAGGCCCGCACCCTGGACGATCTGCGCGCCCTGGGCGGCAATGACGCGGACGACGACCTGCGCTTCGCCACCGTAGCGCGGGTGTCCGAGATCACCCGCGGCCTCTACGAAACGACCGTGGCGCCCGCCGTCCGGATGATGGTGACCGAGCAGTCCGCCGAGACCGGGCGGATGCTGCACCCCGGCCGCATGCGCTTCGCCATGTTCTCGGACGAGAACCCGTTCATGTCGCCCGTCAAGGCAATCGCGGCGAGCGTGCGCGAACAGCGCCAGCCGGTGGCCGGCGACAATCCGCTGCGGGCAATGGAGAAACTGGCGTCCGACTCGATCACCGCCTGGCTGCAGGCCTGTGGCGACGCCCGCGACATGCTGACCGAAGCGATGTTCCTGACCACCTATGGCTCACCGCTGTTGCAGGCGCTTGTCGGCCTCGGCGGTGGGCGGGACAGGAACGGCGGCCCGGTCGAGCGCGACCTGGCGCGGGAGGCGATCATCGCCCATCTGCGTGCGCAGCTCGAAACCCGGTTCGAGGCGGGCGGGCTGGAGGAAGCCGTGCTGCGCGCGCTGATCTATGCGCGCATCCCCGAAGCCGCCATCGACGAACGCGGCTTTGCCGCGCTGAAGCATATCCGGGCGGCGCGGCCGGCGGGCCAGCGCATGAGCATGCAGCGCCTCAAGGAGCTGGTGCGGGAGCAGTATCTGCTGTTGCGCCTGGACCAGGAACGCGCGGTCGCCGCCATTCCGCGGCTTCTGGACGGCGATACGGCCTTGCGCCGAGCGGCGCTGGCGGCGTTGGAACGGGTTGTGGCCGCGCCAGGGGACTTGTCGGATGAAGGGCGCCGCCGCCTGGCGCGGATCGCGGCCCTGTTCGGCGAGAGCCCGGCGCAGCCCCCCAGGGCGGAGGCAGCGAGCCCGCAGGTGCCCGAAGCAGGGAGACCAAAGGCGGGAGGAGCCAGGGCGAGAGGACCGAAAGCCGGAACGTCCAAAGCGCGAGCCGCAAAGGCAGGAACCACGAAGGCGGACGCACCCCGGGCCTGACACTCAGGTCCCACCGACGCGTCTGCCGGATGTGCCTTCGTCGGGATGACGGCGTGGGTGGTCGGCTTTCGCCAACCACGACACAAGGAGCGCCGATCGCGACACGGATGAACGCCGATCACGACACGTAAGAAACGACACCTCGGCAACAAGCAACACCAGCCACGCCCCTCACGCCAGCACCCACGGCTCCGCCAGTGCCAGGCCGCGCACGCGGATGCCGCCGTCCAGTCTGCCTTCATAGGAATCATGATGATGGCCATGCACCACCAGGCGGGCGCCACAGCCGGCGGCGAGCGCGTCGATCACCGCGTAGCCCAGCGGATGCGTTGTCGGCGCTTCATGAGCGACCAGCACGTCGAATCGCTGCCGCGCCAGGGTCTCGAAATCCTCGGGGAAGATCGTGTCCCGGTGCCACAGCGGCATGCCGCCGCGCCAGAGCTGATCCGGACGCAGCGCCGCGAGGAACGCCGACCGCGTGGCGAAGCGCGGCGGCTCGATGCGCTCGCCCGGCATATCGGCGCGCGGATACCAGACACGCGGCTTGAACACGCCCGGCAGCCCGGCGATGCGCAGGCCTGCGACCTCGGTCACGCGCAGGCCCAGATCCCCGTCGGGATGCGCCGCCACCAGGTTGTCATAGCTGTCCTCGGTATCGGTGTCGTGATTGCCGAGGATCCATTTCACGTCCCACCCGGCATCCAGCACCGGCGCCAGCACCTGCGGCAGCGGCGCGGGACAGTCGCAGTCACCGACCAGAATCAGCGTGCCGGCCGGCTGCGCCAGGCAGGCCCGGATGATCGGCGAGAAGTTCCGGTGCGGATCACCGGCGAACAGGATCGGACCCGCCACTCTGACCTCAGCCGATCGCCGCCGCCACCCATTGCGCCCAGGCCAGCATCGCCCGGTCATCGCCACGCCGCCCGACGATCTGGATGCCCAGCGGCAGGCCATTCCGGCCCATCCCCGCAGGCACCGTCACGCAGGGAACATGCAGGCTGGTCCAGATGAAGTTGAACGCCGGATCGCCGGTCCATTCCAGCCCGGCCGGCGCCTCACCCGGCGCCGCCGGCGTGACCAGCACATCCAGCTCGCCCAGCGTACCGGCAAAGCCCTGCTGCGTGCGCGCGAACACCGCCAGGGCGTTGGCGCGCGCGGCATCCGACTGCGCCAGGCCGAACGCCATCCGCTCCCGCAGCCCCTCGCTCAGCCCATCCGGATGGGTCGCCAGCTCCCAGCCCAGGGCACGGGCGCTTTCGCTGTTCATCACGATCGGATGCGCCTCCTTCAGGTCGGCATAGTCCGCTGGCAGCTCGAATTCCCGCACCACTGCCCCCGCCTTGCCAAGCGCGGTGGCGATGCGGGGCAGCAGCGCCTCGGTCGCCGGCTCCGTCACGTCCCAGCTTGGCGAGCGGCACACGCCGATCCGCGGCGCCCGGTCGGGCTTCGTGTCCGGATCGCCGAGGTCGCGGCCCGACACCGCGGCAGCGAACAGCGCGCAATCGGCGACCGAGCGCGCCATCACCCCGACCGTGTCCAGGCTGGCCGACATGATCTTCATCCCCGCCCGGTCAATCAGCCCGAAGCTCGGCTTGTACCCCACCGCGCCACAGAACGCCGCAGGGCGGATGATGCTGCCTGCCGTCTGCGTGCCATAGGCCAGCGGGAACAGCCCGTCCGCCACGCCGGCGGCGGAGCCCGATGACGATCCGCCCGGCGTGTGCGCCGGATTGGCCGGGTTGGCGGTCGGCCCCGGCTTGCGGGTGGCGAACTCGGTGGTCACCGTCTTGCCGATGATCACCGCGCCCGCCGCCCTGGCCCAGGCCACGGGCGCCGAATCCGCCCTGGGCTGCCAGCCGTCCCAGATCGGGGAGCCGTACTGGCTGGGCATGTCGGCGGTATCCAGCACGTCCTTCACCCCGACCGGAATGCCGTGCAGCGGGCCGGGGCGCGCGGCGCGGGCAGCGGCCCGGGCGGCATCGGCGTCGAACCATGCGAACGCATGCACCGTCGGCTCCCGCGCCGCGATTCGCTCCAGGCACGCTTCCATCAGATCCGATGGCGAGAGCGTGCCCGCCCGGATTCGCCGCACCGCCTCGATCGCGGTAAGCCGATGAACGTCCTGGGACATGCCTGAAATTCTCCCCGCTGGTGGGTCGGCGTCGCATTCCGCTGGCGCGGCGTCGCCGGCGGGTTCATCCTGGCACCGATGATGCCGCGAGAGCAGCCCCCCTCGATCCTTGTCGGGCCGGGACCGGATGGATCGTTGACCTACCTGGTGGATGTGCCGCCCGAGGCATTGCCATCAGTGACCAGCCGCGACCTGGAGCGGGCGTGGTATGCTGCGCGCGAGGCCGCGCTGGCGCAGCATTGGGGCGTGGTCCGCGGCTTCCGCTTCCGCCGCCCGGACGGCAGCCACACCGATCTGGGCCTGGCGGATCGCGACGCGCGCTGCTGGGTCGGCGCGGTGGACATGACGGTCGGCATCCAGACCAGCCACGGGCTGTCGATCTGCCTGCGCCTGCTGGCGCTGGTCGATCTGCTGGCCCGCGCGCACTGGGCACGTCCGCTGTGCCGGATTGCCCACGACGGGGCAGAGCTGCACCCGGCGCTGTTGCGCACGGCCGCAACACACCCATTGACGCCGGAGGCCAGGTTCGATGAAACGGGGTTCCGCGTCCGCCTCTCGCGATTCATCGCGGGGTTCCGGCTGGACGCCTCGCACCCTTCGCCCCGCCTGACAGGAGCCACCGTATGAGCCGCCCCGCCTTCTCCTTCCTGCCGGCGGGCCCGGTGGTGTTTCTGCTGGCGCTGGCGGGCTGCGAGAAGCCGGCGACGATGGGCGCGGGCCAGCCGTCGCAGGCGCGCGTCGACGCAGCGACGATGGAAGCCTGCCGCCAGCGCGCGAACGAGATCTATGACAAGCAGAACCGGCCGGCGATCTATGCGCCGCAATACGGGGTGAACAACCCGATGTCGGGCAACTACACGCCGGGGCTCGAACGCGGCCTGTCGGCCGAGTTCGGCTATCAGCAGATGCTGCAGGAATGTATCCGCAACGCGGGCGTCGCCCGTGACATGCCCCAATCCCCATCGTCGTCGGGCAGTCCGGTGTCCGGCGCGACCGGCACACTGCCAGGCGCCAAGGCTCCTCCGCCGCCGTCCGCCCGCTGACGCAGCGCGGGCGTGGCCAGCCTGTCCGCCCTGAGCGGGGTCCTGAAGCAGAACAACGCGCGCATCTTCTATTCCGGCAGCATCGTCTGCTGGACCGGGTCCTGGGTGCAGCGGATCGCCACCGACTGGCTGGCCTGGGAACTGACGCATTCGGCCTTCTGGGTCGGGTTCCTGGCGTTCGCCACTTTGATTCCCTCGATCGTCGTCTCGCCCATCGCCGGCGCCTTCGCCGACCGGGTGGACCGCGTCAGGCTGGTGACCATTTCCAGCCTGATCGCCACGGCACAGGCGGCGGCGCTGGTGGTGCTGGTGCTGACCGGCACGGTCCGCATCGAGTTCATGGCCGCGCTGGCCTTCATCAACGGCGCGGCCGAGACCTTCGCCCAGCCCGCGCGGCAGTGCCTGCTGCCGGGGCTGGTGCCGCGGCAGTTCCTGCCGGGCGCGGTGGCGCTGAACTCGCTGACCTACAACATCGCCCGCTTCATCGGGCCGGCGATCTCGGGCCCGATGATCCTGGCCTGGGGCGTGGTGCCGTCGATCGCCGTCAATGGCATCGCCTTCCTGTATGCCGCATTGACGCTGACCCTGCTGCGGCTGGACCCGGCGGTGCGGCGTGGACAGGCCTCATCCCATTCCGTGCTGCGCGATGCCATCGAGGGCATCCGCTACGTCGCCCGCCACCCCGGGCTCGGCCCGATCCTGCTGTTCGCGGCGACCGTGGGCTTCACCCTGCGCGCGCTGCCCGAGATGCTGCCGCCCTATGTCGCGGACCTGTTCGGGCGCGGCGCCGAGGGTCTGGCGACGCTGGCGAGCGCCATGGGCATCGCGGCGATGCTGGGCGGGTTCTGGGTCGCCATCCGCGGCCGGCTGGAGGGGCTGACGCAGGTCGCCATGGTCGCGGTCGGTGCGCTGATGGCGGGCTGCATGCTGTTCGTGGCGACCGGCAGCTTCCAGGTCGGCGTGATCGCCATCGTCGTGATGGGCGCCTCGACGCCCATGCATGGCATCGCGATCCAGACCCTGTTGCAGAGCGCGGCGTCGAGCACGATGGTCGGGCGGGTGCTGAGCCTGTGGGGCATGATCACGCGCGCCGCCCCGGCAGTGGGCGCCCTGGTCTACGGCACGGCGGCCGAGTTCGTCGGCCTGCGCATCCCGGTGCTGGCCGGCTGCGCCGTCTGTCTGGCGATGTGGGTCCATACCTGGTCGCGGCGAAAACGGATCGCGGCAGCGCTGGAGGGGGAACCGCCGGTCCTGCGCCAGCCGCGCGCGGCCGCCCTGGCCACGCCCCGTGACACGCCTCCGTGACTGCCCTAGAACCCGAAAACGCTTTTTCCCAGGGAGTCCGCACGCATGAGCAAGATCATCCGCACCGAACCCGGCGCGATCCTGTCCAAGGCCGTCGAGTATCACGGCTTCGTCTACCTGCCCGGGATCACCGCACGTGACACGTCGAAGGACATCAAGGGCCAGACCGCCGACGTGCTGGAACAGATCGACGCGATGCTGGAACGGCACGGCACCGACAAGACCCGGCTGCTGCAGGCGATCATCTGGGTGAAGGACATCAAGGACCGCGGCGCGATGAACGAGGTCTGGACGCCCTGGCTGCCGAAGGACGGCGCCCCGGTGCGCGCCTGTGTGCAGGCCGAGCTGGCCGCCCCGGCGATTCTGGTGGAGATCATGGTCACCGCCTGCAAGTAGGTCGCAGACGACGGGGGCGCCGCTTTCCGCCGTCTGCGGGCACCCCCGGTTCCTGTCGGATGCCCCCGGCGGTTCTCGGGGATGCCCTTGCACCGTCGTCGGGCGCATGTCGGCGGTCAGCGGGCGCTTTCGCGCTGTCGGGTAAGCCCCGGCGACCTTGCGCGGCAGGCTGCCGGACGCGACGCGCTGAGCTGACACCAAGGGGACGGACGGCGCCGTCAACGGTGGCGGACAACGGTTCCGAGCGCTACGGTCGGCGCAGCCGAAGGTTTCGGACAACGGTCCCGAGCGCAACGGGCAGCGTGGCCGACGGTGACGAACGACCGCCCCGCAGGCAACGAACGCCCCCCCGAATGGCGACGGTGCGAGCGATCAGCCTGCGCACCGGTGGCCCGGAACATCCCTGACAGGCAATTTTTGCCGCACTGCAACGGTTGACGCCGAACGGTGCTTGGGTTGCAACGGGTGGAAGCCTAGGATCCGATGCCGTTGTCCGCCTTCCTGTCCCACCCGCTGTTCGCCGCCCCGGTCCTGATCGCACTCGGGACGATGTTCCTGCAGCAGACATTCGTTTCGATCGGACGCGTGCTGCCCGCCATCGTCGCGCCGGTGATCATCGAGGACCTGAAATTCGATCCGGCCTGGGTCGGCGTGTATTTCAGCCTGACCGCCATGTCCTCGCTGCTGGGGCAGATGGGCTGCGGCAGCTTCATCGTCCGCTACGGTGCGTTGCGCATGAGCCAGGTGGCGCTGATCATGCTGGCCGCCGGCATGGCCGTCGCGGCCGAGGGCGGCATGACCGGCTTCGCCATCTCGGCCATGATCGGCGGCGCCGGCGCGGCGGCCTCCACCCCCGCCAGTTCGCATCTGCTGGGCCGCGTCTCACCGCGCCGCTATGCGCCCCTGGTCTTCTCGCTCAAGCAGACCGGCGTGCCCGCCGGCCTGCTGCTGGGCGGCTCGCTGGGCCCGTGGCTGGCATCCGCCTTTTCCTGGCAGACGGCGATGCTGACCTCGGCCGGCGCGTGCCTGGCCTATGTGTTCATGATGCAGCCCTTGCGGGCGCGGTACGATATCGACCGCGACCCGAGCCGCAGCTTTCGCCTGTCGGACTTCAAGACCACGATCACCACGGTGCTGGTGCGCGGCGACCTGCGCAGCCTGTCCTTCGCCTGCTTCGCCTTCAACGGCATCCAGCAGGTGTTCACCGCCTATTTCGTCGTCTACCTCACCCACCTCGGCTATACGCTGGTCAGCGCCGGCTTCATCTTCTCGACGGTCATCGCGGTCGCCGTGCCGGGCCGCATTCTGTGGGGCTGGTTGGGCAGCTTTCTGATCACGCCGCGCGTGGTGATGGCGGGCCTGGCGCTGGGCATGGCGGCGAGCGTCGCGCTGACCGGGCTGTTCACCCCCGGCTGGCCGCTGCTGGCCATCGGCGTGGTCGCCACCATCCTGTCCGCCACTGCCATGTCCTGGCACGGCATCCTGTTGTCCGAAACCGCGCGCCTGGCGCCGGAAGGTGCTGCCGGCTCGGTGACCGGCGGCGTGCTGTCCTTCGGCCAGATGGGCGCGCTGCTGGGGCCGATCGTGTATTCCGGGCTGCTGCACCTGACCGACCATTACGGGATCGGCTTCATGGTCTGCGCCATCCCGGCGCTGTGGGTGGGCATCGACCTGCTGCGTCAGCGCCCCGCCCCGGCACTGGCCGACTGAGCGCGCCGCCCCGCCATGCGTCCGGCGCCGGTTGCGCCGGCACCTTGCGGCGGCATATCTGCCCAGGGCCGCCGGCCGGCCGATCGCCCCGCAGCCGCGGCGCTGCCGGCGGCTGGTCGAGACGCCATGATCTGCTCTAGAACCTGTTCCCCGGCACGCAGAGCCCGGAGCCCGTTTCCCGGGACGCGCCCCTGAACCGCGAGGAAGTCCGCCATGCCCGCCTATCGCTCCCGCACCACCACTCACGGCCGCAACATGGCCGGCGCGCGCGGCCTGTGGCGCGCCACCGGCATGAAGGACGGCGACTTCGGCAAGCCGATCATCGCGGTCGCCAACAGCTTCACGCAGTTCGTGCCGGGCCATGTCCACCTGAAGGACCTGGGCCAACTGGTGGCGCGCGAGATCGAGAAGGCTGGCGGCGTGGCCAAGGAGTTCAACACCATCGCCGTCGATGACGGCATCGCCATGGGGCATGACGGCATGCTGTACAGCCTGCCGTCGCGCGAGCTGATCGCCGACGCGGTCGAATACATGGTCAACGCCCATTGCGCCGATGCGCTGGTCTGCATCTCCAACTGCGACAAGATCACCCCCGGCATGCTGATGGCGACGATGCGCCTCAACATCCCGACGATCTTCGTCTCGGGCGGCCCGATGGAGGCCGGCAAGGTCATCCACAAGGGCGCAGCACGCAAGGTCGACCTGATCGACGCGATGATCTTCGCCGCCGACAGCGCCAACACGGATGAGGAGGTGCAGGTCATCGAACGCTCCGCCTGCCCGACCTGCGGCTCCTGCTCCGGCATGTTCACCGCCAACTCGATGAACTGCCTGACCGAGGCACTGGGCCTCGCGCTGCCCGGCAACGGCACGATCGTCGCCACCCATGCCGATCGCAAGGGCCTGTTCCTGGAGGCCGGGCGACTGATCGTCGATCTTGCGCGGCGCCACTATGAGCATGACGAGGTCGGTGTGCTGCCGCGCGCGCTGGCCAATTTCGCGGCCTTCGAGAACGCGATGTCGCTGGATGTCGCCATGGGCGGGTCGACGAACACGGTGCTGCATCTCTTGGCC
>WBZO01003437.1_pt1 | contig 18519 bp, 18 predicted proteins | sample 5204261 | NCBI WGS metagenome assembly WBZO01 (sample SAMN12412400, study PRJNA552823) | activated sludge metagenome | isolation source: activated sludge from anammox sidestream of wastewater treatment plant... | place: USA: North Carolina | collected 2017-09
GAGCCAGATTGGGCAATCTTTGCTAACGGTAACGTCGGAGCCAGATTGGGCAATCACGAAACCGGAAGCGGCATCATCAAGCGCCAGTACATCGGCATCCGGATCGAATGCAACTGACTGGCCGAGATAACTGGTAAATACGAAAGTAGTCATTACTAAAACCTCTTTTAAGTTATTAAATTATCGCCAGAATTCCGTTTACTCGCCTCCTGGGCGCCGCAGAAATCACCCCCATTAATAGCGGGGAAGGGCCGAAATGCAAGCCTAAAAAGGCTGCACTCCGCCTGTCGTGTTTTCTACAACACACCTTTTGGCACCGATACCCGGCAAGGCTGCAGCGAATGGACTCGAGCAGGTATAAATTGTCAAGCATGAGTCTTTATATAGCGGGTGGTGCAGGGTAGTAACCATGCGGCGTGACATTTGGGCCACATGTGTAAACACTTCATTAAACTCTTTGAAATCCCAGCATCGGCTGACCCCGGGGGTGATCCCAGTGGCCAATAGATCTCAGCGAGTAAGGCAGGCCGCGGATTGCGTGCTTAAAATCGTCGAGTCGATAGTGATACGGATCGGCAATATCGGTGGTAATGATGGGTGTTCCATTGATGGCGCCGGGCTGGGGGTAGGGCTGCTCAACCGGATGTGATTCCGGCACCAGCCATGCGGTGGCATAAAAGGTAGCGCCAGGGGACAGATGTGGTGCCAGCTGTGCCAGGCAGCGGCGAATATGGTTGAAAGGAAGGTGAGTAAACACGGATTGTGCGATGGCATAGTCTATTTTAGTGCCGGAAAGAAAAGAAAAATCGAAATCAGCGGTAGCATGAAGATTAGCGCGGGGAAGGCGCTGGCGCTGGGTTGCCGAGAGTTCCTGCTGGTAGCCCGCTTCCATCAGCTCATTGCTGATATCCGCGCCGAAATAATGGCCTGATTCAAGGTAATCCAGGGCTTTAACGCCTAGCCGCAAAGCACCGCAGCCGATATCCAGCAGATAGTGCTGTGGCTGCATGCCCTGTTTAATGAGGAAATCAAGCTGCAGCCGGCCCAATTCGTCCCACAACCCGCCAATGGCTTCGCGATGACGGCCCGCCGCAGTTTCGCGGGTAATGGCTTCAGGATTGTAGTAAGGGCTGTGCTGGCTCATAGATTCTTGTTTAACGGGTTAAAGCATCAGCGGCAAATTCCAAATCCACTAGCCCCTGCGGTGCAATGCCGTGGCGGTTACGTTTGTTCGGATGAATGACCTGCAATGTGAAAGCATCCACCAGCCGATGCAGGTAACGTTCTTCACTGCCGATATCGCCCATGACCCCGCAATTAAGGTAATACTGACCGGGGTATAACAGGCAGGTAAAGGAAAAATCAACTGTCACCAGTGTTCCGGCTTTTGCGGTGGAAATGCCGTGTTCTGTCAGGTGAATGACCGCGCCTGCCGCTTCTATGCCGGTGCGGGTTTTAATCAGCATGCCGCAGCGCAGGTTTTCAGCATTTTCCTCCAGCTGGACATCATAAATAAAGCGATAGCGGCGGCCGTGTTCAAGCTGGCGCACGGCGTTGCCAGCTTCATCCGTGAGCTGTGGATTGAGAATACGTCCCCCTGCTGGGGGGTATTCCTGCAGGGTTTCACCCGCTTCAAGAGAAGAATCCGCCTGCGAAGAGGTATTTAAAGACTGGTGGTAGGCATCCATCACCGCCTTGGGCGCGCCATCCATTTTGAGCATGCCCTGTTCAAGCCATAAAGCGCGGTCGCAGAGCTGGATGATGGTCTGTGCGGAATGCGAGACAAACAAAATAGTTGTACCTGCGGCGCGCATCTGTTCGATACGGGCGAAGCATTTGCGCTGAAATGCTTCGTCACCCACGCTTAAAGCCTCATCTACGATTAAAACATCCGGCTGCGCGGCCGTGGCTACGGCGAAAGCAAGCCGTACCACCATGCCGCTGGAATAGGTGGCGACAGGGCGATCAATAAATTCGCCGATGCCTGCGAAAGTCGCGATTTCGTTATAGAGTGAATCAATCTGTGCATGGCTTAACCCTAAGATCGCGCCATTGAGATAAACATTCTCGCGCCCGGTGAAATCAGGGTTAAAGCCGGCTCCGAGCTCCAGCAAGGCTGCGATGCGGCCTTTAATATGCGCCATGCCGGAAGTGGGGGTGAGGGTTCCAGCAATCAGCTGCAGCAGAGTAGATTTGCCAGAGCCGTTGCGGCCGACAATACCTACGGTTTCCCCTTTTTTGAGCGAAAAGCTGAGGGGCCTGAGGGCTTCGAAAGGAGTGTAAAACGTCCTGCGGCCACGGCACAGCATCTGCCACAGCCGGTGGGCAGGGCTGGCGTAAAGCAGGTAGGTTTTAGCGAGGTTCTCGCAAACGATGACATCAGAGGACATCGGCGAACCCTTTCCGTGTTTTCATGAACCAGGCATAGCCCAGGATTGCGAAAGCAGCAGCGATGGCGCCGTAGAGGCCAAGCATGGCCAGATCCGGGGCTTTTCCCCAGATTAGCACGTTGCGTGTTTGCGTGATGATCACGGTGAGAGGATTAAGCGCGAGCAGCGGCCGATAGCTTTCAGGCAGCGCTTCTGCAGGGTAAAAGATAGGGCTTAAAAAGAGCAGCAGCGTAACCACGAGGCCCATCAGCTGACTGATATCGCGCAGAAACACACCCAGCGAGGCAAGAATCCAGCTTGCGCCGCAGAGTGCAAGCAGGTAGGGCAGCCAAATGAGCGGTAACCACAGTAGAGTGGTTTGAATCGCCCCCTGAATCAGAATTTGGGCGGCCAGCAGTACGACAAGGCCCAGCAGGGTATGAAACAATGCCGATCCGATCATTGTCAGCGGCAGAATCTGAAGGGGGAATACCACTTTTTTGACGTAATTAACCTGGGCAGTGATGGCGCTGGGCGAGCGCAGCAGCACTTCAGCCGCCAGCCCGTGCACCAGCAACCCTGCGTATAAAATGAGCGCAAACATGCCCTGGGGCTGCGCTTCGGCCAGAGGCCAGCGTGCGGTGAACACCACCGAAAAAACAAAAGTATAAACCGCAAGCATCAGCAGCGGATTGACCAGCGGCCAGAGCATGCCGAGTGCGGAACCCCGGTATCGCCCGGCAATATCGCGGCGGATCAATTGGCCGAGTAATGGAAAATGCGGCAGCAGCGAAGAAAGCATGCCTTCCATGTAAAAGATTTAGGGGCAATAGGCTATAGGCTTTGGGCAATGGACAAAGGCAACAATCATTTAATCGAGGCCAGGAGGCCGAGTCAGCCTTGAGCCACGCCTCATGCGAGCGGCAGTATGTCGCGTAGCGGAGACAATAAAACGCTAATAGAACACACCCCAGATGCCATGCTCGGCTTTCGGCGCCTGCGCATCAAGCGCACCGCTGGTGAACCTGCAATAAGTGAAGCCTTCGTTCCAGCCCTGCTTATAAAGGTCATTCGCCCCCATTTCCGGGCGCTTCTTGAAGCCATACATCATTTTGTAGAAGAGCGGGCTATCTGCCGACAGACCGGAGTCGCAACCATCTTCCCAGCCCAGCTGGTATTCCGCCGGGCCTTCCACCTCAATGCCGTAAAGCGACAGCGGCCTGCAGCCGGAAAAGGCCAGCAGGCAGCCAAGCAGTACCAGGGTAGAAAAGCGGGGGCGAAAAGGCATGGCTAGCAAAGACTGATATCGTCGGCGCCTTTGGGACCGCCTTTATTATTGCGCACAGGAGTATTATTGCCGCCCTTTTGCAGCCCAAGACCTGTAAGTCTATCAACCCAGCGGTTAACATCGGCTCTGAGGTTTTTTAAGCCTTGTTCAATTGTAACACCCTCTTTTTCGATGAACATTCCCTCTCCGAATGAGCGTACTTCATTTGTTCTTTGATAGCGCAAAGAATGGCTCGTATTGGTTGGCGTGGTGCTAACAATACCTGTCTCCACATCGCCTGGTTCCAGAGTGCTGCGGCTGGGAGCATCCACCCCTGCGTAATCGATGCAACCCTTCATGTCGTTGGGCTGCGCGGGCACTTCGCTGTTGTTTTCGCCCTTGCCATCGCGTTTGTTCTCGGTTTCCTTGCCGGCTTTCTTGGCGGCTTTTTTCGCGGCTTTCTGGCCTGCGCCTATCAAGATATCTTTTTTTTGCTCTTTAGTTTTATTGCCCTTGGAAGCTTCGCCGATGCCATCAATTACATCGCCCAGAATCCCGCCTTTATCGAGCTCTTTGGATTCGGTTTTGTCGTCACGTTTCTGCTGCTGCTTGGCTTCTGTATAGCGGTAAGATTTTGGCAGCTTAATGGTCGCGGTTTTGTAGCCTGCATTATCATAGGCAAAAACGGTGATATTCCCCGGGGCGCCAACAACCTGTGTTCTTTTGGGATCAGTACCATCGGGGAGTTTAAGAATATCCTGGCCGACATTGAACCGCTCCAGAATGACTGTGGCGTGCAGTGGCACTCTGACAATATTGTTGTCTACCGAATCCATATTCCAATGCGCGCCATCGGGAACAACAACCCCTGCACCAGGGCCGCTGGGGGCCGGGGTGTTGGAAACTGCGGGAGCGGTCTGGCCTAGCCCGGCGACATTATCGGCGATTTGCTGAATCTGTGGGGTTGTCAGCTGGGCGACGAAGGCAGCTTCGCTCAGTTTAGCGTTAGGATGCTGTTGGTTATAGGTCACCCAGGCATCTGAAAGTTCCGCGGTCACATCCTTGCCGTTAAAGAGCTTGGTTTCACGCTGCACGGTGCCGAGGGCTACCGCATATTGCGATTTTTTGATATCGGCTATGCGAGCATCACGCGCGGCCGGTTTTTCATTGGGTTTAAGCGCTTTATTCGCAGCGGAGAGATAATCCCCATTTTCGATTTTAATGGCTTCGCCGCGCAGGTTTTTCAAGGCGCTCACCACATCCGGATCGGCTGTCTGCGCATTCGCCATGCCGACACTGGCAATTCCTGCCAGTGCTGTGAGAACCACTTTTGTTTCTGTACCCATATAAACCTCGCGGATTTCCTTATATTTCACTGTTATATTACCACGAATGATACCCCACTAAAGTTAAGCTTTTATGACAATGCCCCCAGGGGCATGCCGGAGCTGAAAAAGCGCAAAAAAAGACACCTTCCCCGGGGAGAAAGGGGAAGGTGCCAGTGTTACTTGTAGTGCGTGTCTAAACCCGCTTGTAGCAGGTTGCGGTTTCCGTCGTCGTGGTCGTGCCGTTCGGGGCCGTGGTAAATTTGGAACCCCAGGAGAACACGGCTTTCGTCAGCGACGATGAAGAAGACCAGACGGTGCCGATCAGGTAACTTTCCTTGCCGATGAGCGTGAAAACCTGGATCTCGGTCCAGCCCGCCACCGGCTCGTTACTGAGTTGCACGGCCTGGAGCCCGAGCGGGCCCATGGCGGTGATCGTCAGCAGGCCGCCGGCATTTTCCATGGTCTGTACTTCGAAGCCGTTAAGTTGGAAACACGGGAAGTCGCCGGACATGGATTGCACGCCGCTGGCGGGGAAATCGTCGTTGGTCGCCTCCTGCGAGAGAGCGGATACAACGTGAGTCGGTTTGAAGCCCGGCAGCTGCTGCAGAAGGAGGCCCTGACCATTATGCGGGAAGACGATCGCCTTGAGCGGCGTAGGAAATCCTAACGCCTGCCCCTGCGCGGCTTTGTACCACATTTTCCAGGTTTTCACCGTCTGGCCCGACAGTTGGTCCACGTCCATCCCCCACATCGAGTAGTTGTAGGTGATTTGGCCGTTGGTCGGGTTCGGCGGGTTACCGCAGAAGAGGTCCATGCGGGTGACGTGGAGCGAGTCCCACACGATCACCAGCTCCCATTGGTTGCTGTAATTCGCCGCTTGCCAGATTTGGGCGGTCACGGGGACGGCCATGGTACCCCAGGCATTGGCGGTGTCCACCACGATGGCGACCACCTGCTGGTAACGCACCAGCGTGCGGGTTTTCATCGTTTGGGCGGTGAAGCCGTCGCAGATCCCCCGATCCTCGGCGCCGCCGGTCAGCCCGTCGCCGGTAAAGCGGCGGTACGCATTCAGAGCGGTATCCGGGAAAGAATTGATCCAGGGATTTCCGGTCGGTGCCTCGGCCGTTTGGGCGCCGTCGGTGTTCAGCGACGTGTTGTAGTTAAAGGTGGTGTAGTCGGAGGGGCCCTTGGGCTCCGTGTTGTCTTTTTCGCACGCCCAAAGGAATGCGAGAAGGGCCAGCGGAATGATTTTACGAAAATTCATTGCTGAATAGGTTTGAATAAGTGTGTTCACCTCTGACGAGTGGCAGTGCCCTCATCTTCCGCGAACGGGTAATTGAAATTGTCGTCGTCCATCCACTGAAAGCGGAAGGATTAATCACTGTAAGGTAAGTCGTTTGCCTGTTGTTTTCTCCCAAAAACAAAAGGCGGTCCTGTAAAGTAATCACAATACTCAGAAGGCAGCGCGAGCGATGCCTAGTAAACTAAAATCAGTAAACAAGTAACGCTGTTATTGTATCGGGGGAAAAGGCCGCCGTGTGTGAAGTTTTAATGACGGGGGGGTATTATTGGAATGGGGCTGCCGCCCCAAACCCCACGGCCTTTGGCCGCCTCGCGCTTGCTTGGATGGGGAGTTAATGTCTACGAGACCAGAAGGTCGAGTCAGCCCTGAGCGTGAGCTTAAGCGAACAGACCATCGTGAGGGCAGTAGCCCGAACGGGGGCAATAAAAAAGGCGGCCCGAAGGCCGCCTTTTTGTTGTCTGTGGGGCAAATCAACCACCTGAGTTGGTACCCATGTTACCAGTCATGTTGACAGCGTTGCAATCAAGGTCACCGCTACCACCCATCGCGCTTACGACAGTCGTTGCGCCGAAGATGAGGGCGACGCCCAGGCCGACGATGATCGCCAGACCCCAGCTTACTTTACCCATCAGCGCGCCCACGCCCACCACGATGATGGCGATGGTCGCGATACCTTTACCGACCGGTCCGTTGAACCAGTTAATCACGTTGCAGAACAGCTGGTCGAGCGAGGTGCCGGTACCCGTGATAGCCGTGGCGTTCGTACCGCCCTGGAACTGCGCCAGCGCTTCCCATGGCAGCATCGAGGTGCCGATGCAGGCGATGATCACCAGGAAGCCGCGCCAGATCAGGTCGATCGCTTCCTGTGTGTTGTTGGTTGTCATCATATTTTTCTTCTCCTTAAATTTCCCAGTCATTTAACGAATCTCACACTTTACCTAGTAGCACCGTTTAATGACAAAACGATGACAAACCAAGCGATAAGCAAAAGTTCACTAAACTTTCATATTGCATATTGCCTGTTTGCACCCTACACGGCAAGAAATTAATAAAACGTTAGCAAAGGAGCTTTCCATGACCGCAGTTGCAAAAAAACTTGAAGAGATGGGCCTGAGCCTGCCAGAAGCAAAACCGCTGGCCGGCGCTGCCTATGTGCCTTACACCGTGCATAACGGCGTTGTTACCCTTTCCGGCACCCTGCCGCTGAAAGACGGCGCGCCGCAATTTATCGGCAAAGTGGGCCGCGAATTCAGCATCGAGCAGGGCCAGGAAGCTGCACGCCTCTGCGGTGTGAACATTCTGGCGCAGCTGCGTGCCGCCTGCGGTGGCGATTTGAGCAAAGTGCAGCAGGTGATCCGCCTCGGCATTTTCGTTAACAGCCCGGATGATTTCACCGATGCACCGAAAGTGGCCAACGGCGTTTCCAACATGTTCAAAGAACTGTTCGGCGAAAAAGGCAACCATGCCCGTTTTGCAGTCAGCGTCGCGCAGCTGCCTTTCGGTGTTGCTGTGGAAGTGGACGGCCAGTTCGCGATTGGTTGATCAGTAGAAAGGGGCTTGCCCCCTTCGTTTCGCTACCCCGCCTTGCTCGGTTAGGCAATTTATATTATCGGATGAATTCCGTGCTGGCGGCCTGTTGGCGCTGCTGGCGGATTGCGTCGGCGAATCGCCGATTTTCCGGGCCTTCAGGATGCTCGGGATCAGGCTGCTTAGGCTCTGTGCCTTCTTTACGCATCTGATCGAGCGCCTTCGTGGTTTCAGGGGACGCGCCCTTGCCCAAGGCGCCGCCTTTTTTAGCAATTGCATCGCCTTTTTTGGCTCCAAGCGCGGCAGCGCTGTCAGCCCGCGCTTCACGGAAAAAGCTGATGCTGTCCTTGATCCCAAAAAATGCGCTGGTGCCGACGATGGCGGTCGCAGCCACATTAAAGGCACTGGCGCCGATGGCCATCGCGGTGCTCTGACCCAGCACCAGGCCTATCGGGCCGGTAATAATTACAGGAAAGACCATAGCCAGGCCCGCCACAAATAACCCGTAAATCATCCCGCGGCCCAGGCCGATCAGCATACCCACACCCGCAGAGACATGCTCGTTTCCTGTGATGGAATACATCTCGTCCATCAGGTTGCCGAGTTTGAGATGCAGGCGGCTCCACCAGGTCGTAGCGCCACTCTGGCCGGCGAGATGCTCGTCGGCCTTATGCTCACGATCTTTTACCCGCTCGAATACATCGTGCGGCTGATGGGGCTTTAACATGGAAGTAGTATAGCGACAGGCTGTTACGGTTTCGTGACAGTGTTTTCAGCAGATAAGACGACCGCCTCGCGCTTGCTCGGAGGGTTATTATCGGAATGGGGCTGCCGCCCCAAACCCCACGGCCTCCGGCCGCCTCGCGCTTGCTCGGAGGATTATTATCGGAATGGGGCTGCCGCCCCAAACCCCACGGCCTCCGGCCGCCTCGCGCTTGCTCGGAGGATTATTATCAGAATGGGGCTGCCGCCCCAAACCCCACGGCCTCCGGCCGCCTCGCGCTTGCTCGGAGGAGCTGACTTGATTTATGTGGTGATGAAACTACATATCCTTCATCATGAACATTCCCGAACTCACCCCTCCCCAAATCGTTTCCGAACTTGATCGCTTCATCATTGGCCAGCATGCCGCTAAAAAAGCGGTTGCCGTGGCACTGCGCAACCGCTGGCGCAGGCAGCAGGTAGAAGGCGCCCTGCGAGATGAAATCGTGCCCAAAAATATTCTCATGATTGGCCCCACCGGCTGCGGCAAAACAGAAATCGCCCGCAGGCTGGCAAAGCTGGCTAATGCTCCTTTTATTAAAGTAGAGGCCACGAAATTCACCGAAGTAGGCTATGTCGGGCGCGATGTGGAATCCATCATCCGCGATCTGGTCGAAACAGCGTTGCACATGCTGCGCGATGATCACCGTAAGGAAGTGAAAGCCAAAGCGGAGGAAGCCGCTGAACAACGCGTGCTGGATGCATTGGTGGGCAAGACCGCCATGGAGGATACCCGCCGCAAATTCCTGGAGAAGCTTAAAAGCGGAGAGCTGGCCGATCGCGAGATCGAAATTGAAGTGAACGACAATGGCAGCGGCGCCATGAGCTTCGATATCCCGGGCATGCCAGGCGCGCAGATGGGCATGATCAATCTAAGCGATATGATCGGCAAGGCCATGGGCGGACGTACCAAAACCCGCAAACTGACCGTGGCCGAGAGTTATGACATCCTGATCCAGGAGGAGAGCGACAAGCTGATTGACCAGGAAGCGGTGACGGAAGAGGCGCTCAGACGCGTGGAAAACAGCGGTATCGTTTTCCTTGATGAAATTGATAAAATTACCGCCCGTCAGGAATTCCGAGGGGCCGAAGTCAGCCGCGAAGGCGTGCAGCGCGACCTGCTGCCGCTGATTGAGGGAACCGCCGTGGCTACCAAATATGGAACGGTGAAAACTGATCATATCCTGTTTATCGCATCGGGTGCGTTTCACATGGCCAAACCAAGCGATCTGCTGCCGGAACTTCAGGGCCGCCTGCCCATCCGGGTGGAACTGAACCCCTTAAGCGAAGAGGATATGCGCAAGATTCTCTCCGAGCCGGAAACCAGCCTGATCAAGCAATATGCCGCGCTGATGAAAGTGGAAGGCCTGATCCTTGATTTCACGGAAGAGGGCATTGCAGAACTGGCGAAGCTGGCAACCGACGTTAATCGCGAGGTGGAAAATATTGGCGCACGCCGCCTGCATACGATTATGGAGAAACTGCTGGAGGAGGTAAGTTTTGAGGCCAGCGAGCGCAAAGGCGAAACCGTCATTATCGATGCGGCTTATGTGCGCGATCATATCGAAGAACTCACGAAGAATACCGATTTGAGTAAATTTATTTTATAGAGCCTGCGCCAGAAGCATCTGCATTTGATTAAATGATGATTGCCTAAAGTCAGAAGCCTGATAAAACAAAAGCATGAACTATCTCGAGCCGCCGTATTTCTGGCTGATTATAGGGGCATTACTGCTGGCGCTTGAAGCTTTCGGCGCTTCGGGCGTCGGATTTCTGTTCGCGGGGCTGGGTGCCATTACTGCAGGGCTAGCGGCGCAAGCGGGTATGGCTGTAACGATCTGGGCCCAGTTGGCCTGGTTTTTCGGCGCTACCTCCTTATGGGCGCTGCTGCTGTGGAAACCCATGAAAAATTTCAGCCAGCAGAAATCCGGTTACCAGAATATGGTAGGGGGTGAAGCCATTGTGCTGGCGCCCGGGCTCATGAAAGGACAATCGGGCAAAGTACGCTGGTCGGGCACTATCATGGAAGCCCGGCTCCTGGCAGAGGCAACGGTTGAAAAACTGGAGCCGGATACGGTGGTTATTATCCGTGAAGTGCAAGGCAATACCCTTATCGTCTCTCCTCAATAACAAGGATTTAATATGTTGGAATTCAGTACCTTTCTTACACTAGTTGTTGCTTTCGTTATTGCGCTGGTCATCTGGAAAGGCGTGAAGATAGTGCCGCAGCAGGAAGTCTGGATTGTGCAGAAGCTTGGTAAGTTCGATCGCAAGCTGGAACCGGGCCTGAATATACTGATCCCTTTTATCGAAGCGGTCGCTTACAAGCATTCGCTGAAGGAAGACGCCTATCATGTGCAGGAGCAGTCGGCGATTACCCGCGATAACGTGACGCTGATTATGGACGGGGTGATCTACATCCGTATCACCGATCCGGTCGAGGCTTCCTATGGCGTGAATGACCCCGTTTATGCCGTGACACAGCTGGCCCAAACCACCATGCGTTCTGAAATTGGTAAGCTGACGTTGGACGAATGCTTCGAGGAGCGGGAACGCCTTAATGCCAATATCGTCAATGCGATTAATCAGGCCGCGCAAACCTGGGGTATTCAGTGCATGCGCTATGAGATTAAGAATATCAATCCGCCTGCCACTGTACTTAAAGCCATGGAGCTGCAGGTGGCAGCAGAGCGGCAGAAGCGCGCACAGATTCTGGATTCTGAAGGCAGTAAGCAATCGCAAATCAACCTGGCGGAAGGCGATAAGGCTAAAGTCGTCCTGGAATCGGAAGGGGCTAAGACCAATCAGATTAACCGCGCGCAGGGTGAGGCAGAAGCTATCCGCGAAGTGGCCAAGGCAACGGCGGAAGGCATCCGGCTGGTGGCGCAGGCCATTAATGAGCAGGGCGGTTCCGATGCGGTGGCGCTGCGTATTGCCGAGAAATATGTTGAGGCTTTTGCCAAGCTGGCCAAAACTTCAACCACTATGCTGCTGCCTGCGAATGCCAATGATGTGGCAAGCACCGTGGCGCAGGCGCTGGCAGTTTATGGGCAGGTGAAAACGCAAGGTGCGGCTGCCGCCGCTGCCGCGATTACGCCGCCAGCATCAGGCCCCTGGAAAAAATAGATATTTCAGCCGTCATTAAAGCGTAACAAAAAATAAGTAAGATGCTGGCATGATGGACAATGCTCCAGCCTCTTCTGCTGTGCCGAATTCGCCCGTGGTGACCAACCCGGCGCGGATTGAACATTATTATGATCAGGTGCATAAAGCCTCCTGGGTTCGCCGTGTAGGCGGACTTTTCGCGGGTGCAACGCTGGGGGTTATTTCCGGTGCCGTATTGGGCCTCGCTGCCGCTTTTCTGCCGATGGGCCTTGCAGCACTTGGCGTGGCAGGGGCAGTGGGTGGAATGCCTGCCCTGGGTGTGATTGCCACGACCGTGGCGACCTATGCCGGCATTGGCGCATTTATGGGGATAACCGTGGGCACTGCCGTAGGTGAAAGCGCAGGGGCTGTCGCCGGCGGTCTTGCCCTGCAGGAAAACCGCGATGCTGTTTCGCAAAATTTACCCAGCCCTGAACAGGCGGCAAAACTTCCCACCGAGATTCCGCAACCACCTCCGCCAGGTGCAAAGTATTTCAGCGCGCGGCCTGCCGCTTTTTTTGCCACCCTCTGCGGGGGATTTGGCGCCATGGTTGCCGCCAGCAGCAACCCGCTTGCCATGTCGGCCAGTGCCATGCTGTTTGGAGCAGTTACGGGGCCTGCCGGTATTGCCGCCTCAGCCATTATGTTTGGCCTGTTTGGCTCGCTCTTTGGTTTTAAATTCGCCCGCTTTTCCAATCAGCTAAGTAACTTTTATACGAAAATACTGACCGATGATAAATCTCATGTAAAGCCAACGGCACAGGAAGCAGGCATCACCGCTAAAGGCCCCGCTGTGCAGGCAGAGAAGGAAAAAGCGCATTCTGCGCCTGCTACGCTGGAAGTCCAGGCTGAGGCGGCACCGCCGCGCGTTTTTGCCACGCAGCCCAAATCACTTACCCCTGAACCGAAATCGATCACGCCTGAAGCCGTGCTGGCGGAAAGGCAACGGACACAACAGGAAGAAGCCGTTAATCGCGGCGTTTAGTTTTTTTCTTCCTGACCATAATATTCAGCATTTCCACGCCAAGCGAGAAAGCCATGCCAAAATAGATATAGCCTTTAGGCACGTGGAAGCCCAAGCCCTCGGCCATCAGCAATACCCCAATCATCATAATGAAAGTCAGAGCCAGCATCTTGAGGGTCGGATAGCGGGCGATGAAGTCGGAAATAAAGCCGGAGCATGCCAGCATGACGATCATCGCGATAACCATTGCAGCGATGATCACATTGGTATGGGTCGTCATACCCACCGCGGTGATGACGGAATCAAAAGAGAAGATGAAGTCGATGGCGATGATCTGGGCAATGGTTTTGACAAAGCCGCCCTTAAATTCGCGCGCTTCCTGTTTTTCATCACCTGTCATTTCATCATGAATACTGGAAGTGGCTTTATGCAGCAGGAACAGTCCACCCGCCAGCATCATGATATCCTTGCCGGAAAGAGCGAATCCCTGCACTTCTATCCACGGCTCGGTCAGGCTCATGATCCAGACAATGCCGAAAAGCAGCGCAATGCGGATGATTAAAGCCAGCCCCAGGCCAATCATGCGCGCTTTCTTCTGCTGTGCGGACGGCAGGTGCTGAACCACCAGGGCAATGAAAATCACGTTGTCGATGCCGAGGATAATCTCGAGCGCCGTCAGCGACAGGAGGCTGGCCAGAAGGGTGTAATCGGTGAGGATTTCCATTATTTCTCTTTCTCAGTTTTGGCTTTCTGTGTTTTGACCTGTTCGATGGGCCAGCCCGATTTGATATGGATATCGCGTTGCGGATAGGCGAGCTCGACACCATGTTCATTGAATTTGCGCCAGATTGTAAACATTACGTCGCTTTTAGGTGCATAACGACCTTCGGTGACATCTTCCACCCAAAACTGTAGCAGGAAAATGACGCCGCTGGCAGCGAAGTCGTTGAGGAAGCATTTAGGTTCAGGGTCGCGCAGGCAACGGGGGTGCTCCTCGGCCGCCTCCAGCATCAGGCGGTGAGCGAGATTAAGATCAGATTGATAGGAAATGCCGGCGCTAATCTGGATTTGCGCTTTTTTATGGCTGTAAGTGAGATTGGTGATGGGATTGATAATGAAATCTTCATTCGGCACCAGCACTTCCTTGCCGTCAAAAGTTTCAATCCGCGTATGCCGTGCGCCCAGATGGCGGATAAAACCGCTGGTGCCATCCTGCAGTTCAATTAAATCGTCGATAGCCAGTGTCTGCTCGAAAATCAGGATAAGTCCGCTGACAAAATTGGAGGTGATTTTCTGCAGGCCGAAGCCGAGTCCGATACCTACTGCACCGCTGAATACTGCCAGCGCTGTCAAATCAATGCCGATGATGCGCAGAGCAATAAGCCCGCAGATAAAATAAATGGCTATTTGCAGCAATTTGCTGATCAGCGTGCGAGTGCCTGATTTGAGGCTGCGAATGCCGCGAATTCTTTTTTCACTGAAATCGTTGATGATGCTGGCCATCCAGAACAGGGTGATCAGGCTGAGCAGCATTTTCAGGAAAGTGTAGGGTGAAAAGCGTAGCCCGCCGATTTTGAACGCATAGGCCTTGTTGTCGAGCACGGTCTTGATCTGGGGAAGATATTCGAAATAGCTCAGCATCAGCAGCAGGCCAATCACCAGAATCACCAACCATTTGGCGGTGTTGGGCGAAGGCGTAAGCATACGCAAAAAGAAAGAGGGCTTTGGCATACAGAATAAGGAAATACGCCAAGTTGCAGGCAGGTGAAAGCTTATTTTCTGTTATTTTTAAGTAACAAATGTTTCCAGCTGTGCTCCCACCAGTTCCTGCGGCGGAGTCGCTTCGATTGCCTGTTTGCTGATTTCACTGCTGGCTATATGGAAGCAGGCATCGCCGTCATTGACGAGCGGCAGCATGGTCTGGCCGACAATAATGCCATCATGCGAGGCGTGCAGCGTGAAGCGGTGCTCACCAAACGGGTCCGACACCACGCCCAGTAATTCATCTTTGGTGACGTGGTCGCCCAGATGCTTGCGCGGCAGTAAGGTTCCGCTATGCGGCGCACGCACCCAGTGGCTGGAACGGGCATGAAACAGCGGCGGATGCTTCTTGCGCGCGGCAGCGCTTGGAAGCATACCGATGGTACGCATGACTGAGAGCACGCCCTGCAGCCCCATGCGGATCACGGGTTCGTTGAAGCGCAGCGCTTCGCCACCCTCGTAGAGCAGGATTTTTACACCGCGATCGTGAGCGGCGTCCCGCAATGAGCCGTCGCGGCCCGCGGAATTGATAACCACCGGGACCTGAAAGGCCTCGGCCAGTTTGCGGGTTTCCGGATCGTCCAGATCGCAGCGGATATGCGGCAGGTTGTCTCGGTGAATGGCGCCGGTGTGCAGATCAACGCCGTATGCGCATTTGCTTAAGACTTCCTGGGTGAAAATATGGGCGAGCTGCGAAGCCAGTGACCCCTCGGCGTTACCTGGAAAACTGCGGTTGAGATCACGGCGATCAGGTAAATAGCGCGACTTGGTATTGAAGCCAAAAACATTGACGATGGGCACCGCAATGAGCGTGCCGCGAATGCGTTTGAGTGCGGGATGTGTCAGCAGGCGCTTGACGATTTCCACCCCGTTGATTTCATCACCGTGAATGGCGCCGCAGACGAAAAAGCAGGGACCTTCCTCGTTGCCGCGAACGACTTCAACCGGTACATGCATGCCGGTGAAATCATAAAGCTTGGCGACGCGGATTTCGATTTTGCGGCGCTGGCCGGGCAGAACTTCTACCCCAGCGAGAGTGAAAGGATGGGTCATGAGACTGAAGTTAGGTTCAAAAAGTAAAGATTTGGTGTGCAACCAAAGGAATAGCTATTTGAGCCGGAGCGCCTGCTGGTAAATATCGCGCCTCGGCAGTCCCGTGGCTTTGGCGACCAGTTCGGCGGCTTCCTTGACACTGTATTTCTCGAGCGCCTGCTTCAGCAGGTCTTCCACATTCTGTGAACTGGGGATGGACGCTTCCGCCTGAGGGGCGATCAACACCACGGCTTCGCCCTTGGGCGGTTCGGCATTGGCGTAATAAGCCGCCAGCGCTTCAAGCGTGTCCTGGCGGAATTCCTCAAAAGCCTTGGTGAGTTCCCGCGCGACTACAGCCCTACGGGCAGGATCAAATACAGCCACCGCATCGGCAAAGAACTCATCCAGCCGACGTGGCGCTTCGTAGAAAACCAGCGTGCCGGGCACCGTGCAGAATTTCTCAAAAAAACTGCGGCGGGCTGAGGATTTAGAGGGCGGGAAACCGCAAAAGTGGAATTGATCCGTAGGCAGACCGCTGGCGCAAAGCGCCGTAATGGCGGCCGAGGCCCCGGGAATGGGGGTTACTGGGAATCCCGCCGCACGTGTTTCAGCTACCAGTTTATAGCCGGGATCGGAAATCAAGGGGGTGCCCGCGTCGGAAATCAGAGCAATTTGCTGACCCTGTGCCAGCCGATCTAAAATGATGGGGCGCTGCTTTTCACCATTGTGCTCATGGTAGGGCATGGTCGGCGTGCTGATGCCATGCGCTGAAAGCAATTTGCCGGCGTGGCGTGTATCCTCGCAGCAGATAAGGTTGGCTTTTTTGAGGGTTTCGATTGCGCGCAGGGTGATGTCTTTCAGGTTGCCGATAGGCGTGGCAACGATGAAAAGACAGCCGGAAGTCGCGGATTTTAAGGAATTTGTCATGAAACTGTAACTTAAAGGATTGCAGCGTTTCTGCTATATAATATTTCGTTCGAAAAAATTAAGCGGAGGAATTATGGACACAGCAAACCCAGCAAATGTTCAGGCAACAGCGCTATTAAACTCTAGCGGTGTGTATGTTGACCCGGTCACTCAGTCTCCGCTAGGCCCCGGCAGTTATATTGCTTCTGATGGCAGTACTGTAAATATAACCGGTTCTTCAATAACCGGGGGAGTGCCCGTTGCCGCCGCAGGATCGATGCCGCTTGAATATAAGGATGCTACGGGTGAACATACTGGCAAATTAGTAGCCGGCGTATTGCTGGGGCCGGACGGGCAGCCCGTAAAGGCAGCCAGTTTTTCTGATGGAGAGCACAAGGTGGCTATTGCTGAAATCCCTGCAGCTTCCACTAGCTCTGTCAGCTACACCGTGACGTCCGCGGATATTCAGAATGCATTTTCCGCGGATGCAAGCCTGCAACCGATTAAATATACCGTGAGCGGAACGCAGCATGACGGCTTCCTGCTTAACACGCCTAATGGAACCGCCTTGCTGGATGGCGGCAAGGAGCCTGTGACGGCCCATGCAACTTATTTTGACGCGCAGGGCAGAACAGTTGAAACCTATTCTGTGACTCCCACTGCAGAAAAAAAGGTGGAAGCGCCGGCACCCGCGCCGGTGCGCTCTGCACATCACGTATCGGCAACGGATGCGCCGGTTTTCGCAACACCGGAAGGGGGTGTGGATACACGCACCAGTACGCTGCCTACTAGTAATGCGCCGCGGCCACCTGCAGATGTGGGAACACCTCCCGCACAGCGCAGCGTAGAATTTTCCGCTCCTGTTGCCAGTATGCCGGGAGTCCAGGTTAATTATCAGCAGGCGGAAGCTGATCCTATGCAAAAAACAGCAGGTGAGAAAAAAGCCGAAGCCAGCCAAGCGCTTGGGCCATTTACCTACGCGCTGAACCTGGAGGCAGCGGCGCCTCCTTCCGTCAATGCGGCGGTAAAGCTGAGATAAAAGTACAACCCTTCTTATTCAAAAGCTGCCGATTTGTTCGGCAGCTTTTGCGTTTTACGACAACTTGCGCTAAAGGGTGATCTCACCAACATCTCAAGGAGTGATCGCGTGGCAAGAAGCTGGGTTCTGGGATTTGTTATTTCGCTTCTGGCGCTTACAGCCTGCGGACCGCAGCCGCCTCGCCCTGAAGCGCAGCCCGATCAATATTATTCTGCGGGCGACGTAACTGCTTCCACGCCGCAGGCAGAAGAACGCCCCGCTTCGCGTGCACCCGGAGTGCCGCAGAAAGTGGAGATGGAAGGCGATATCCTGATAGGCATGCTGGTGCCACTGACCGGCCCCCAAGCCGCGATTGGGCAACAGCTTCGCGATGCAGCGCTGATGGGGCTTTATGATAAGCAAAAGACGCTTTCGCGGGTACAGATGACGCGAAACCCGCAGCTGATGATTCGCGATACCGGCACTACGCCAGCGCAACTTAAGGCAGCTACGCAGGAACTGATCGAGGCAGGTGTGCAGGTGATTCTGGGGCCGCTGATGGCCGATGATGTGCGCACTGCCGGGGAAATTGCCCTGGAGCGGAAAGTGCCCATGATTGCTTTTTCCAATAATGAAGATGTGGCAAAGCCGGGAGTCTATGTTTTCGGCTTTAATCCCGGCCAGCAGATGCGAAGGGTAGCAGGATATGCACTGAAACAGCAGATTCAGCATTATGCCGCGCTGGCGCCGCAGAGCGATTACGGCCGCAAGGTTGTGCAGGATTTATCATCGCAGGTCGCGGCGCAGGGTTTCACGATGCAGCCGGTTGAATTTTTCGCCGATGGTTCCTCGCCGCAACCCATTGCTATGCAGCGTATTACTGATGCATTGAGCGGCTGGGGTGCGACCCGCAAGGCTATCCTGCTGCCGATGACCGGCAAGCCTTTGGCGGAGACAGCGCTTAAAATCATGACGGCCAAGAATGTCCAGCCGGCCTATATCAAATTGCTGGGCACGGGTTTGTGGGATGATCCGGAAATTACTGCGATTCCTGCATTGCAGGGTGCCTGGTTTGCGACTTCGGATCCCAAGCAGACGGTTAAATTCACCGATAAATACCGCGAAACCTATGGTAAGG
>WBZO01003439.1_pt1 | contig 18506 bp, 13 predicted proteins | sample 5204261 | NCBI WGS metagenome assembly WBZO01 (sample SAMN12412400, study PRJNA552823) | activated sludge metagenome | isolation source: activated sludge from anammox sidestream of wastewater treatment plant... | place: USA: North Carolina | collected 2017-09
CGTTTTGTGGATGGGCTCCTCGTCCAAGGGCGCGACCTTTCCCCTGGGGAAATCCAAAAAATCCGCGAGGCCGGGATGCCCGTCATTTCGCTGTATGAGGACATTCCGGGGATGCATTCGCTGACGATTGACGAGGAAAGGATGGGGAGTGATGCCGCCGATTATCTTTATGGGATGGGGCATCGCCGCATCGCGCTGCTGGCGATGACGGCCCAGCGTCCAGGGTGGAATGGCCGGATCACCGGTTTTTTGCGGCGCGCGGAAGAATTGGGCATTGGTCTCCCCGCGTCACGCCAATGCATCGAGCCAGTTGGTGACCGTCTGGCGGGCAGCCTGGAATTGCCGCGTGAGCTTTTCCGAAAATTTTCACGGATTCGCGGCTCGGTCACAGCCTTGTATTGCCCTTCCGATTATTTGTCCTTTGCGCTTTTGAAGGCCCTCGACAAGCAGGGCATTGAGGTCGGGCGGGACCTTTCGCTGCTGAGCTACGACAATTTGGAGGGGATGGGATTCCGTCCCTGGAGCGTGGCGCGATTGACGTCCTTTTCCCCGCCCTTTGCGCGGATCGCAGAGCGCGTCATGGATTTATTCGATCATTTGGACGCCTTTCCCTCGCCCACGCACCATGTCTTCGCGCCCCGGATCGTCGAACGCGGCTCAGTGGCCAAAATCTGATTTTATCATCTCCAACCCAAACAACCAAAAAATGAAAACCCAAAAACCAGTTATGAAATCCTCATCACACACCATCGTCCGCATACTCGCGCTCGCAGGCGCGCTCGCCCTCGGCGTCTCTGCCACTGCATACACCGGAACAATTGACCTCATCCAAAATGATGTCAATTGGGGGAAAAACTATTACGCGCCATCTTCCTCGGGCGGTTCTGGCAAGGATGGACTGCCCACCGACAGTGGCGCCACATCGCCGTTATGGGCACCCAATGGCGGCGCCACGGCGGGCTCGCTCTCGCTCGAGCCGGGCTATCTGGAGGTGGACACTGCCGCCAGCGGCGACAGTTATTGGTTCCAGACGGCCTTTGGAAGCGTCAGCTCGACTTCGGGGACCCTGGAATGGACGGCGCAGGTTACCTCCACAACGAGTCTCTATGCCGGGGGGATTTATGCGGGCTTTGGGAGTTATGTCTGGAGCCTGCAATTTGGATCGAACCCAGCTTACGCGCTGCAATGGGGAGGGCAAAATTACACGAAGGCCGATCTGGGCGGGGTGGAATTTAGCGAGATGACCACCTTCCGCATTGTCATGGAGGACATGACGGACGCCTCCGCGACGGCAACCCTCTACTTGAACAATGATCCAACACCCGTAATCACTCTGGACAGCTCAAAAATGGGCGCGGCATGGACGCAGTCCATCCTCTTCGGCCAGACGGCGGACCGGGCCAATCAGGCGGGGGTGGTGGATTGGGAGGGGATCCGTTGGAGGCCGGACGCGGCCATTATGCCGATTCCAGAACCCACCCATCTCGCCTTCGCAAGTCTGGGTCTGTTACTGGCGGGCCGTGTCTTTCGCCGTCGTCGGAACGCATAACATGCCGTGAAATATCCTCTCCGCGCTTCCTTGCCCTCGTGCGAAATATTCTTCCACTGGTGCCTGACCCTCCTGTGCGCCGGGAATGTCGCGCTCGCGGGCAGCACCGATCTCACCACAAACGGCGTGGAGTGGAGGACCAACTATTATGCGCCCTCCGCGGAGGGAGGCGATGGCCTGCCCGATGACGCCGAGCGGACATCCCCACCGTGGGATTGGACGACCAAGGAGGGGGCGGAGAGGGGGCAACTCGCGCTGGAGGCGGATTGTCTGGAATTCAACACACTGACTTCCGGCACGGAGGATTGCTACAGCGCGCCCTTTGGAACGGCGGGTTCGGATTCCGCAACGCTGGAATTCACGGTGCAGGTGGCATCCACGGCAGGAGACAGCTATTACGCGGGCGGTATTTATGTGGGATTGGGAACCCACGCCTGGAGCCTGCAATTCGGGACCGGCGCTCAATACGCGCTGCAATGGGGAGGAAAAAGTTACACGGCCGCCGAGCTGGGCGGGGTGGATTTCAGGGAAGTGACCACCTTCCGCATTGTCATGGAAAATATGACGACGCCTTCCGCGACCGCCTCCCTCCACATCAATCATTCCCCGTCTCCGGTTCTCGTCCTGGATGCGTCCGGCATGTCCACGCCCGCCTATTCCCAGACCATCACCTTTGGGCAGACCGCTGACCGCGCCAATCAGGCGGGAGTGGTCCATTGGCATGGCATTCGCTGGGCTCCGCACGAAGCCATTCCACCGTCCGCCCCATGAGGCGGATGATGCTGGCCGCCCTGATTGTCTGCGGCCTGGGGGATTGCGGATTTTCCAGGGAAGCCCTCCCAACGGCCACGCCCGAGATCGTTGCCCTGTGCCTGGACCTCGCAGAGAAAAAATCCGCGACAGCAGAGGAAAAATCCTGGCTGTTGAGGGAACTCGGGAATCCGGAGGCCACCATTCGGGCGGCGGCGACATTTGCGCTGCGTGAAATGGGGGAGGCTTCGCCGGAGGTTGTGGCCGCGCTGCAGAAGAACCTGGATCATCCCACGCAGGACACGCGCAGCGTGGCAGCAACCGCGCTTGTGAAACTGGGCGGGACTGGACGGCAGATTCTCAGGGATCGCATCCGATCCGCGCCGGACATCGAGCGACGCCTCGAGGCGGTGACCGCCCTGCGCTCCACGCTGGAGGGGCTACGCGATCCGTCCTTGCAGGCGGAAATGCCCGCGCTCCATGCGCAAATCAACCGGGCCATTGACCCGGATCCCGCGGTCCTTCCTGGCAGCCCCATTCAGGATGGCGCATTTGAGCGGGGGGATGGCGCCGATGATTGGATCTTCCAAAAGGAAGGCGGCGGCGAAGGGCGGGTGCAATTTGATCCGGACACGCGCAGACGGGTGGGTGGAAGCCTTCTCTTGGAAAAATCCAACAGTGAGGGGATCATCTCCCTCCGGTCACGCCGTCCGCTCCGACTCGCCCCCGGCCAACGGGCAATCGTCCGGCTTTACTACCACGCGGACGACGCTCCGCCGGATTCCGCGCTTCAGATTCTCTTTGAGGGAGAGGAGGGATTCCGCTTCCTGGGGGATTTTCACCACGGCAGAACGGCCCTCATGCAAAATGCCGTCCGCAATACGGCGCCCGGAGAATGGGCAAAAATCACAGCGGAACTCGTCGCTGACAAAGAACCGCGCGAGGCGTACATCCGCATCCTCCTGCGGGGGAATCCCGCCACGGTCTGGCTGGATGATATTGCCGCCCCCGCGCCGGAATACCGCTACTCCTATTGCGCTCCTCTGGAAACCCTCCCGGAGCCCGGGAGCGCGCCTCCCCTGGACAAGCCCGCCACAGCCGAAATCCGCGCGGGGCATCCGCAAGGGCGCGCGCGGCTGGTCGTGGATGGCAAGGAGATCCCGCCACTTCTCTATTTTTCCTACATGAACAGCTTCGGGGAATACGCCGGAATGGAAGCGCTCGCGGATATCCGGCTCCAAATCGTCGCCGTGGAAATGAATAGCTCGAATTTGCGCGGGCTTTTTCCGCCCGCGCGGCCCGTCTGGTCCGAGGCCGGGCGCTTTGATTTCACGACACCCCTCGCCTCCCTGGAACACGCCACGCGCAACGCGCCGGAGAGCCGGTTTGTCATCGTCTTCAATATTTACTGGCCGAATGACTGGGTACTGAAAAATCCCGAAGAAGCGTGGGTGGATGGCGACGGAAAGAGGGCCTATGGGAACAACACCTCCGCGCTGTTCGGGTTTGGGGACACACTGCCACCGGGAGCGCAATGGTGGCCGTCGCCCTTTAGCGAGAAGGCGCAGGCCGCCGCCGAGGAGGGCATCCGGCAATTCGTGGCCGCGCTCAAAAAGACACCCTGGGAAAGCCGCGTCGTGGGATGCCACATCACAGGCGGACACGATGAGCAATTTTTCACCGAGTGCTTCCCGGATTACAGTCCCGCCGCAGTGACCGCCTTCCGCCGCTGGCTGCGGAAAAAATATGTCACCGTCGAGAATTTGCGCGCCGCATGGAATGACGCCTCCCTCACTTTTGAGACCGCCACCATTCCGGATTTCCGCAAACGCGCCGCAACCCACAGGCTCTTCTTCCATCCAGCCACCGAACGCCGCTATGTGGATCATCGCCAATTCCTGACGGAACAGGGCATGGCCCAAAAAATCGGTTTTGCCCGCGCCTTCAAGGAAGCCATGGGCCGCCCGGTGGTGGCCATGGCGGATCAACTCGGAGAAATCCGCAGTCAGGGCGTGGACACCCTCCTCGAGGAAAATCTGGGAACGCTGGATTTGATCGCCGCCCAGCCATGGTATGAGCGCCGCCTCCCCGGATACAGCGGCGGCATCGGTGGGTCATTGGCCTCGTTCAATGCCCGCAATAAAATCGGCCTCGCGGAATTGGATCTCCGTACCTGGCTCCGCGCGGGTGGTGACGAAATTAACGCCCAGCAACTCGGAACGGCCTTCACGCCCGCGGCATTCCGCGACATCTTCCGCAAGGAGGCCGCTCCGATGATTGCCTCGGGAAATGGATACTGGCTCTTCGACATTGGCACGACGCACTGGCGCGATCCCGTCATGCTCGACACCATCGCGCAGGGAACCCGCGCCTACCGCGAACTCGAACTCGAGAATCCAACGCCCTTCCGCCCCGATGTCGCCATTGTCTGGCACGATCCCTCGATTTACTGGATGGCGGACACCATCCAGGAGACCCTCTCCTACTGGAAACGCTTCGAGCGCTATACCATACCAACGCTCAAATCCTCCGGCGTCCCCTTTGACGAAATTGCCCTGAAGGACCTCCTCGCCGACCCCGCGGCCTTCCGCTACAAAGTGTACCTATTCCCCAACGCCTTTGCGCTCAGCGACGCCGAGCGGCAGGGCATTGCGGACATCCTGCAAAAGGATGGCAACGTACTCATCTGGAATTACGCCGCCGGTTATGTCGGGGAAAGGGATCTCTCAGATCAGGGAACCAGCGCGCTCACAGGCATGCGCGTGCGCTCCGAGCCCGTGACCAGCCCTCCAGAAGTCCGTTTCGCAGCCTCCGGAGACCCCCTCGTTCAGGACCTCTTCGGCGCGCCTGGAACGGGAAGATTGTGCGATCTGATCATGACCACCGGCATTGACCCCTATTCTCCACGGGTACCGCCCGGCTTCCGCCGCTTTGTCGTGGAGGACCCCGAGGCCACGCCCCTGGCCACCTATCAGGATGGCAAAACCGCCATGGCAGTGCGGCGCTTTCCGGATTGGACGAGCATTTACAGCGGCATGCTCGGGACCCTCGACCCCGGCCTCCTGAATCACGCCGCGACGGCAGCGGAAGCCCACGTCCTCACGAAGCCGGGGGTCGTTCCGGAATTCAATGGCCACTTTCTTTCGCTCCACGGACTCCGCAACGGGCCGGTCCATGTCACACTGCCCCGGCCCTCCAGGGTCCATGATTTCACAAGTGGGGTGCCCCTTGCCACTGGGAAGACATTCACCCTGCCCCTGAACGCGGGAGAAACCCGCTGGCTGCGTGTCGAGAGCGACACGACTCCGGAATGAGACAAGGTGAAAAACAGGCGGCCACTGGATCCCGCCGCGCTCCCGGCTTTACCCTCCTGGAAATGCTCACGGTCCTGATGATTCTGAGCCTCCTGGCCATCCTGGCCATACCCGCCATGGGACGATTGCGCAATGTCGCCCTGCAAACCTCCTGCGCTTCGAATCTCCGCCAGCTCCATCAGATTTTCATCCATTACGCGTCCGACCATAATGGCGAATTCCCCGCCTATAACCCCGAAGATGTCCTTGGAGCCGGCGTCGAATGGAACAACTGGCCCTGGCACTTTTACAGGAATGGCTACCTCAGCGGCTGGGAGCTGCTTCGCTGCCCCGCAGCGCCCAAAACATGGGGGTCCAGCGGCATATATTCGCACTACGCCTACAATGCCTGGCTACCCCCGCCAGTGGGAGAACCCCCCCCGCGTCCAGAATGGAGCTGGGGAAGACTCGCCAATATCCCCAGGCCCTCCACGGTCATTCTCCTCATGGACGGCGCCTACCCCAATGGCACCCATCCAACTTCCGGATATTACTTCTTCGCGGATCCCACAGTCACGGCCCACCCACGCCACAATGGCCAACTCAATGTCCTCTACGTGGATGGACACGTCGCCTCCTCAAAAAATGACGCCGCCAAGTTTGCGAACCAATACGCCAATAAACAGAACTGAACACGCTGACGCCCATTGGATTCGCCACCCCAGTGACTCTGCATCATCCCAAGCCCGCCGATGCTCCATGGCAGGGTGAGTCACATTACAGTCTGACCAATGAGACCCATGGCTCCATACTTGCATTTTTTCATTACTCGCATAGGGGTCGCATAGGGGTCGCATAGGGGCATAGGGGTCAGTTCTTGCTTCCTGCTTTTTCCAATGGCTTTGGCGATCCGCCGCACATCGCTCCGATTTCCTGCCTTTGTGCAATAACGGCTTGCCCTGCTGGGAATACCCAGCCGTAACCCCGGAGCCCCCCTTGGCTTGACCATAGAGGATCTTTTATTCCCAGGGTCTGCAGCCCCGCGCAAATCAACCGCTCCGCTTCAGCTTCGTCATGACGCCGGCTCGTTCCCTCTCCGGAATGCGCGCCAGCAGAGAAGGCGTCGTAGCTCTCCAGAAGTTCCTGTCTGAATTCCTCCGTACCCAAAAGCCAGCCCCGGCGGAGAGATGCCAGCGTCTCCTTGCCCAAGGACTACTGACCCCTCTTCCAGAAAATTTACCTTCGTATTTCGTTCTTTTCCACTTTCCCGTCATGCATCCCCTCTTTCTTCCCACGGGCCTCGATGGACTGAAAGGCGCGTAGCAGGGCGTCGCAGAGTTTGCTCATGGCGAGGGGCTTTGTAATGTGGTCATTCATTCCAGCTTCCAGGCAGGAGGCCTTTTCCTCGGGCAGTACATCCGCGGTGAAAGCGCAAATCCAAACGGGCGGCAGGCCCTGCGTGGCTTCCATGTTTCGGATGCTCCGGGCGGCATGGATGCCATCCATCTTGGGCATGTGCAGGTCCATGAGGATCATGTCGTAATCTCCGGCGCTGCGGGCCTCGACGGCGGCCTGTCCATCACTGACCAGGACAGGCGCATACCCGAGCTTCTCGAGGACGAGGCGCGTCAGCCGGGCATTCACGGGGTCATCCTCCGCAATCAGAATCCTCATGGGATGGCGCTCAAAAAATTGGGCGCGCGCCGTGAAGGCAGGGGGTTTTTTGACAGGGGGCAGATCCGCGCGCTGACCAAAGGGTAGCGAAAAGGAAAATTGCGCGCCCTGACCATAGACGCTCTGCGCCTCCAATTTGCCTCCCAACAATTGGACCAGGATATTGGAAATGGCAAGACCAAGACCTGTGCCGCCATAGGACCGGGAAATGGTCTCGTCAGCCTGCATGAAGGGCTCGAAAATGCGGTCCAGTTTGTCGGAGGGGATGCCTGCGCCCGTGTCGCTCACGCAGAATTGGATTATTGCCACCGAGCTGGGAGAGAGGGCCTTTTGGACGTGGATATTTATGGATCCGGCCGCGGTGAATTTTACGGCGTTGCCGACAAGATTGATGAGGATTTGGCTCAGGCGGCCTGGGTCGCCCACGAGCAGGGCGGGAACATCATCGGCGATTTCCTGCCTGAGCTGAATGCCTTTTGCTTCGACAGCCTTGGCAAAGAGCTCGATAACCGAGGCCACGGTGTCGCGGAGGGAAAAGACGGTCTTTTCGACATGCAGGCGTCCGGACTCGATTCGGCTGTAGTCGAGGATATCATCCAGGGTGCGCAGCAGCGCCTCTCCGCTCTCCTTGATGGTTCGCGCGTATTCCTGCTCCTCGGCGTCCAGTTTCGAGTTGGCGAGGATTTCCGCGAATCCGAGGATGCTGTTCATGGGCGTGCGGATTTCGTGGCTCATGATGGCCAGGAAATTTCTCTTGGCGCGCTCCGCGGCTTGGGAGGCCTTCACCAATCCCTGTTCCTTTTGGAGCGCGACCGCCAATTTTTGCTCCATGGCCTTCCGGGATGTGATGTCAATCATCACCCCGCTGAGCCGCACCGGACGGCCTGCGTCATTGACTTCCGTAATGCGCCCGCGATTGAGGACCCATCGGTAGGAGCCATCCTTGGCGCGCATGCGGTACTCCGTTTCAAAATAATCCACTTCTCCGTCGAAGTATTGTCGGCAGGCCTCTTCAAAGGTCCTCTGATCCTCTTCGGGCACGAGCGATCTCCAGAAATCGAGTGTGTCCTGAACTTCGTCGGGCTCGTAGCCCAGCGCGCGCGCCCAATTTCTGTCGAAGACGACCTCATTGGTGTCCAGGCGCCTGTCCGAGCGCCCCATGCCGCCTCCCCAGAAGGCCAGGGAGAGTTGTTCCCGGCTTTCCGCAAGGGAGAGGGCGGCGCGGTAGATGTCGGTGATGTCCTGGATGGTGCCATAGAGCCTTCTCACGGCACCTGTCTCGGGATCCACTTCGCGCTCCCCGATCAGCCGCACCTGCATCACCCTTCCATCTGCGTCGCGGAACCCGGTCTCGAATTCGAAGGGCTCCCCCTTCTCGCATCGATCCAGCGCCCGGGTGATCCGTTCGCGGGTCTCGGGCGGGTAGAAACTGAGGGCCGTCGCCATGTCCGGCTGAAAATCCTCGGGGACTCCATGAATCTGGCGCGTCTCCTGGCTCCACTGGATAATCCCGGAGGGATACTCGATGAACCAATAGCCGACCTTGCTGATGCGAGCGGCCAGGCGGAGCGCGGCCTCCCTCTCGATCAGTTTCCGCTCATCCCTCTTGCGCCTCGTGACATCCGCAAATGACAACACCAAGCCTCCAGGCATGGGCGCCGCCCGGAGAAAAAACCAGACCGACCCCGAGGGCCGCTGAATTTCATATTCCTGGGCGACGACTTTGGAGGAATGCAAGGCGTCGAGAATCCAGGCGCGCGCCTCGGGAATAAATCCACCCTGCGCGTCCATCAGCGGGCGCGCGGCGCGGTTGGATCGAAGGATCCGGTACCCTTCATTGCCTGTACCTGGCAATTTTTCCAGAGCCACCAGGCCGTGCATTGAGGATTCAAAAATCCGGTCGAGTTGGCGGTTGGCCCGCATCAGGCCGCGGAACCAAATGGTGGCAACGAAGGTCACTGGGAGGAACAGCGTCATGGCCACGGTCGCCACCAGCCAGACCCCCGCCTGCTGTTGGCGAATTTCCTCGTCCAGGGCATTGCCAGGAACGAGGACCGCCACGCGCCAATCCACCTGGGCCGGATTGAAAATGGGGGCGTTCGAACCGAATTTTCCGAGGGGCTTGTCTTCGGAGCCGAGTCTGCGGAGGCACAGGAGGTTTTTCCCAACCTTTCTCCATTGCGAGGGCTGGCGGGTTTCCGGCATGTCCGCAAAAATTTTGGATTCCGACATCGAGTGGAGCCTCCATTCCGCGCCGTCCAAAGACGACAGCGACCAGGAAGCGTCCGCGGCCACGATGCTCTTGATGTGACCGGAGACGTCTTGGGTGTCCAGATCGTGGAGCATGTTTCGGATGTTGTAGATCAGAAACAACATGGCCTTTTCCGGCGCATTCGCCATTTGGACCTGACATCCGAAGGTGATGAAAAGCGCTGCCTCTCCTTCGGGATCGGAGGAAGGCAGCGCGGCGATTCTGGAAATATGGACGGCCTGCGGGTCCATTGCGGCGATCTCGCGCAGCGTGGCCTCCCGCTCCTCCGCAGTCCAAGGCAGGGGCTGCCCCGAGCCAACAATCCACCCTCCATCCTCGCGCAGCAAATGAGCGCCGGCAAGATTCGGAGACGTGCTCAGCAGCGCTTCCATCACTGTGAGAAATTCCGGATCAACCTGGAATGCGCCTTCCTCGGAAACCGACGCGCCCCGGTCGGCGAAGGTCTTCAAAAACAACAGGTCATTGATGCGCCGCGAGAGCCGGCCTTGGATGATTTGAACATCCTGCAGGAGCCCGCGAATCCTCGTCTGCGCCTCCTTGGCCGTGATGCGTTGGGCCAGGATCGTGTTGGAGACCCATGCGGAGACCAAAATGAGAGCCGCGGTGCCTGCCGCGATGAGCAGGCCCGGAATAATCCGGATAATGCGGGAGACCACACCCATGCATGTCTCCCTAACAGTTTTTCGGGAAAAGGGCATCCGAAAAACTCGCGCGGGACGCAAATCCAGCGGGCTGCGTCGCGTCCAGCGGGAAGGTCAGTGCATTTCCACACCCGCGGAGCCGAGCCCCGGACGGAGGTAATGGAAGTGGACGTTTGGGTGATCGGCCAGCAGGGACATGGGCACGCTGCTATCGGCGAGGCGCTTTGAGATCATGAGCGCCGTCAGGCGGATGCCGAACGGGTTGTCATGGACTCCCGGATGCCAGATCGAGACCTTTTCGGCCTTCCAGGTCTCGCGAGGGCCGACCGTTGCCGCGTGGGTTGGCACGAGGGCGACATTCCCGCCGCCGCTGGTGCGCGCATTTTGCGCGAGCGTGGTCGGGTGCAATTTGACGACGCGGGTGCCCAGTTTGCGGTATTCCGCCGGGCTGGGGGGCGCATTCCTGTATTTTCCCTTGCGCTCGACCGGATCATTGAAGGCCCAGTGCTTGATTTCGCCCTGACCCCCCTGCATGACCACGCAGCGGATGCTATCGAAGCTGTCACTGAAAGTTTTCAAATTGCCGACCGGGAAATGCAATTGATCCGGGCCGGGGCGGAGTCCCTTTTCGATGCGGTCGAAGCACATTTCCCTGTCACACCGCGCGAACGAGAGCGGGTGATCGGGGCCGACGGCCTTGCCATCGAGGATCCACTCATCCATGCCCCAAAAATGGGCGGCATGCTTTTTGAGATTGAGCCCGAGGGCATTCACCATGCGCGCAACGATGGGAAGTTGCTCGGTCGGGCCGATTGGCCCGCAAATGCCCGCGGGATTGTCAGGGGTACTCTGCCTCCAGGCATCAATATACTCGAGCGCTTCGGCGGCATAAAATTCCTCGAGGGTGTCATAAAAATGGATCGTGAATCCGGGCCGCGCGAGACCCTTCAATTTTTTCTCGTTGATGCGGGCGGCGTCGGCGAGGAGTCCGGAATCGAGGGTCGTATAGTCCCACCAATCGGGGGTGAGTTTACTGAGTGGTCGTGCCATGGCGTATTTTGGATTGGGAGGTCATGGTGGCATCAGCGGCAAAGAATGTCAAAGACCGGATCAAAATTCTCCGGTCCAAAGCCGAGATGGGAATGCCTCCGCCAGCCCTCCGCAAAGGGGAAGCGTCCGGACTGTCGGCCGACTTCCGCGCACATGCGCTCCATTTCATCGAGGTAGGCGTTCATGCCCTGGGTCTCGTCGAGCCATTGCTTTTGTGAGGCATGACAGGCCAGCATCTCGCGCTTGCGCGGGAGGACGTCGGAGATATCCACGTAAAAATCGGGCGTCACCGGCTTGCGGAGGGCATCCCGGAGGCCATGGGGCAGGGCATGGTACACGGCGACGGGGGCATCGTATGGGGGGCAGGGCGGATCGGGCGGATAATTGGGTACGGCGCGCGTAAAAGCGGCGCCCACGACAAGGCGGACCGTATTCTGGTGATCCTCCATGTAATCCTGGGGCGACTGGGTGAGAAGGACATCCGGACGGATCTCGCGGAAGACCGATGCGACCCGCGCCAACGACGGCTTGTCATAGAAAATTTCCATGTCGGCAAACAGGGGCGGGTGGGCAATGCCTCCCGCGCAGGCCGCGGAATGCCGCGCTTCATCCCACCGTATTTCCGCGATGGTCTGCGCGTCCAGGGTACTCGATCCACAACTCCCATTGGCCAGATTCCAGAGGTGGATTTCGTGTCCTGCGTCTTTCAGGCGCAGCAGCGTGCCAGCCATCATGAATTCGATGTCATCCGGATGCGCGGCGGCGGCGAGGATCCTCATGGTCAATGGGCGGAAGAGGCTCCCTCCGCAGCGGCGAGGCGCTCCTCGCACTTCTGGAAATATTCCCTCACCGGGGTGAGCCCGAATTCCGCAACCAGCGCGCTCTCGGCAAGGTCCGGATCGCAGGAATCCAGGAACCAAAGGCAATTGCCCTGATCAAAATCCATGCGAATCCGCGCGCCATATTTTTTTGCGAGATCCATCATTTTGTCCTGGTTCTCATTTCCATAGAGCGCAATCCGGTCAAAATTGAGCACCGCCGTATAGACCGGCGCGCCGAAGCCAAAGCGCAATGTCTCGTTCCGATAGCCGCCCTCGATGATGTCCCGTCCGTCCACATCAATAATGCGGCTCCAGGCCGGGTAAGACAGAGCGACCCGCGTATTGTACAATTTGCAAAGGTGGTTCAATTGGCTGCCTCCTGGCCAGAGGGATGGCACCAGGAAGAGCTCCACGCCCGCCTGGGCCTGCGCCTCGAGCTTGCGCGGGAAGCATGTGTCAAAACAAATGGCTCCCCCCAATTTGACCCCCCGCCAGTCATAAAAACTCGGCCTGCCTGGAACGACCCCATTATCGAGTTCCCCGGGTGTCAGAGAGACCTTGTCATATTGCCACACTGGCTCGCCTGATGGATTGACCAGAAAAAAGGAATTGAAGATGCCCTTTTCCGAGCGATGGATAACCGGGATGGTCACCCAAAGGCCGAGACGCTGCGCGGCCTGGATGAGGGGCTGGCAATCTTTTTGCCAGTCCTCCATGAGCAATTCCTCGAAGGGCCGCGCCATCGGGTTTCCGTAACCGTCCCCGCAGTAACGGTTCAGATATTCCGGCAACACCGCGAGTTCCGCTCCCTGCGCGGCGGCGAGTTCCAACCAGGACACCGCCTCCTCCAACTTCGCGGCCAGCGAGGGGAAATCTCCATTGCTCAACGCAACAACCGATATTTTTCGCAAATCCATATCCGCCCACAATGAAAGGCTTTATGGGAGAGTCAATCCGGTTCTTTGAGCCCAAATCCGCGCATAAGAAAAAGTCGGGAGAAACACGCCGTAGAGGAAAACGGAACGTTTTTCTCTCCCGATGCTCTCCCAAGGAGCGTCTTCCGATCTCCCCCTGGTTTTCCAACGCATTTTCTCTCCTGACGCGCTGATTTGGGTGGGAGGCAATTTTTCCATTCCCATTTCCCCCTTCCATCACACCCGCGCAAGAATTAGGATGGCAGAGACATGACAGACGAGAATGCAGTGAAGGACGCCTTGCGGTCCGTGAAGTACCCGGGATTTTCCCGGGATATTGTGTCTTTTGGCCTGGTGAAGGCGATTGAGGCTTCGGGGGATGGGCTGACGGTGAAAATGGTCCTGACGACCTCCGAGCCGCGCATTGCCGCGGTGATTCGGGAAGAGAGCCTGGCCGCGCTCAAAAAGGCGGGATTCCCAGAGCCCCTGCAGGTCCTGATAGACATCCAGGCGCCAGCCCAGGCGGCTGGCGCGCCCGGTCCGCAGGGCATCGCGGGCGTCGGAAAAATCATTGCCGTGGCCAGTGGCAAGGGGGGCGTCGGAAAATCCACGGTGGCGGCAAATCTCGCGCTGGCGCTCTCCGCACAGGGCCTCCGTACCGGACTCTGCGATTGCGACATGTACGGTCCGAGCATTGCCCTCATGTTCGGAACGACCGAGCGTCCCACCGCGGACGAGGACAATCAAATCCTGCCCATTGATCGTCAGGGACTCAAACTCATGTCCATGGGATTTCTCCTTGAGGATGGCTCCCCGGCCATTCTCCGCGGGCCCATGGTCACGCGCTACACCCAGCAATTCCTGCGGCAGGTCCTCTGGGCACCGCTGGATGTCCTCGTCCTGGACCTGCCTCCGGGGACTGGCGACATCCAATTGACCATTGTCCAGACGATTGCCTTGGCGGGCGCTGTGATTGTGACGACGCCGCAGGAGGTGGCGCTCATTGACGCCCGCAAGGCGGTGGCAATGTTCGCCAAAACGAATGTCCCCGTCCTGGGCATCGTCGAGAACATGAGTCATTTCGTGTGCCCCTCGGATGGCGTCCGCTACGACATTTTCGGCAAGGGGGGCGGCGCGCGCGAGGCGACGCGTCTTGGCACCGAATTACTGGGCGAGGTGCCCCTCGAAATCCCCGTGCGCGAAGCCGGGGATGCCGGGAATCCCGTTGTGGCATCGCATCCCGATTCCGCCGCAGCCGCAGCCTTCCGGTCCATCGCCGGAAAAGTCGCCGTCCGGATCGGCTGCTAAAAGGTCGCAAGACGCGTCAAAGCTTGGGATTGACTCAGGTGGGGGTTGCGCGTGGTGCAGGGATTTTGTCGGGATGGGCCAGCGTGACGAAAGATCCGATGGGAAGTTGAAAAAATTAATCCTTTGGAGAAGATTTTGCTGCCAAAATCATTGCAAACGCTCGCTTTCAGTCCCAATCCCACCCCCGCATCAGCGCAGTTCCGCGCCCCGATCTCCCCGCTGCGGGGAGATCGTCAGGATTGACGCCCGCGCCGTGACCATCAAGACCGTCATGGATTTTGTGGATTTGACAGTCCGAGCCGTTCGGTATTACCTTAATACCCATGCCCATCCTCACCTTCAAAGTCACTGACGCGGAGGCCCGCTCCATCCGCGCCAGAGCGCGCACGGCCAAGGCGGAGTCCCTGTCGGAGTTTCTCCGAAAATCCGCGCTGGGCGACCCGCCCGCGAAGTCGAAAATCATCCGCCGCCTCCATCCCGTCTCCGGCCTGCCTTACAATGCCGCGCGCGGCCCCGTTGTGACGGATGAGGAAATCCGCGCCATCCTTGCCGATTTTCCATGAGATACCTGCTCGACGTGAACGCGATTCTCGCGTGCGAGCACCGTGGCTCGCCGCACCACGCCGCGTTTCACGCATGGGCAGCAGAGACAGGCATGGACAATCTGTTCACCTGCGCGCACGGCGAGCTGGGTTTTATCCGCGTTTCGATGCAGGCTTTCGGGTATTCGCTGGCTGAAGCGCAGGACGCGCTTGCGGAAATCAAAAAAAGGCTCGGCGGCTTCGTGGCGAAAGCGCCTTCACCACGACTGGCGGATTGGTCGGGATCGGCGAGGCGCACCTCCGACGCCTACCTGGCGCAAGTGGCGCGCGAAAATCGTCTGACGCTCGCCACGTTCGACGGCGGCATCCCCGGCGCGCGGACAATCGGCTGCTAAAGAGACTCTCAGCTCGGGGCGCCGACGGCCTCGCGGATCGAGGCGAGCGAATATTCCCGGTTCATGCGTCCGATGAAGGCGGCTGGGATGCCCGCGGGGCAGACCGCCTCGCACGCATAGTAATTCGAGCAATTCCCGAAACCTTCTGCGTCCATCTGGCGCACCATGTTACGGACGCGACGGTCTTTCTCGGGCTTGCCCTGGGGCAGGGAGCCCAGGTGAACGACCTTGGCGCTCACAAAGAGCATCGCGGAGCTATTGGGACAGGCGGCCGCGCAGGCGCCACAGCCAATGCAGGCTGCCGCGTCCATGGCCTGGTCAGCCACTGGTTTTGGCACGGGAACGGCATTGGCGTCCGGCGCCGCGCCAGAGCGCTCGCTGATGAATCCCCCCGCCTCGATGATGCGGTCAAAGGCGGCGCGATTGACGGCCAGATCGCGGATCACCGGGAAGGCTGTCGCGCGGAAGGGCTCGATCGTGATCACTTCCCGGTCATGGAATTTCCGCATGTAGAGCTGGCAGGTGGTCCCGCGTCCGGGTCCATGAGGGACACCATTGACCGTCAGGCTGCACATGCCGCAAATGCCCTCGCGACAGTCGTGGTCGAATTCGATCGGCTCGACGCCCTTGGCGATGAGTTCCTCATTGACGATGTCGAGCATTTCCAGAAATGAGGCATCCTCGGGGATGTCATTTGCGGGGTATTCCTCGAAGTGGCCGCTGTCCTGCGGTCCCTTCTGACGCCAGATTTTCAGGGTGAAGTTCATAATGGAGTACGGGTTATGGGTTGAAAGGGCGCGCGGGGTGGCGGGGGATCACTTGTAGCTGCGGGTCGCGAGTTCGACCTCCTCATAGACGAGCGGCTCCTTGTGACGAATGGGATCCTTGCCGGGCCCCTGAAATTCCCACGCGGAGACGAACGCAAAATCCTTGTCATTCCGCAGGGCCTCGCCATCCGGCGTCTGGTATTCCGTGCGAAAATGCGCTCCGCAACTCTCCTCGCGATCCAGCGCGTCGCGGCACATGAGTTCCCCGAACTCGAGGAAATCCGCCACGCGACCCGCCTTTTCGAGGGCGTGGTTGAGCCGGTCTCCGGTTCCGAGAACGCGGACATCCTTCCAGAAGGCCTCGCGGAGTTCCGGCAGGCGTTGGAGGGCCTCCTCGAGGCCCTTGCGGTCGCGGGCCATGCCGCATTTGTCCCACAGGAGGAGCCCCAGCTCGCGATGGAAACTGTCCACGCTGCGCGTTCCCTTCACATCCAGAAGGGCCTGGACGCGCTGACGGACCCCGGCGACAGCCTCCTGGAAGGGCTCCGAGGATGCGTCCGGGCGCTTGCCAAATTGCGTGGCGAGGTAGGCGGGGAGGGTGTAGGGGATCACGAAATAGCCGTCGGCGAGACCCTGCATGAGCGCCGAGGCTCCAAGGCGGTTGGCGCCATGATCCGAGAAATTTGCCTCCCCGAGCACATGGAGGCCAGGGACATTGCTCATGAGATTGTAATCCACCCACAGGCCGCCCATTGTGTAGTGGACGGCCGGATAGATGCGCATGGGCCGCTCGTAGGCGTTCTCCCCCGTGATATTCTCGTACATTTCAAAGAGGTTGCCATAGCGCTCCTCGATGACCTTCCTGCCGAGGCGCTTGATCGCGTCAGCAAAATCCAGATAGACCCCGAGATTTCCGGGACCGACCCCGTGGCCGGCATCGCAGGCTTCCTTGGCGCTGCGCGAGGAAATGTCGCGCGGGGCGAGGTTGCCAAAACTCGGGTATTTGCGCTCGAGGTAGTAATCGCGGGCGTCCTCGGGAATGTCCGCGGGGGGGTTGTCCGCGTCCTCCTTGCGCTTGGGAACCCACACGCGTCCGTCATTGCGGAGCGACTCGCTCATGAGCGTGAGTTTGCTCTGGTAGTCGCCGCTCACAGGGATGCAGGTCGGATGGATTTGGGTGAAGCACGGATTGGCAAAGAGCGCGCCGCGCTTGTGGGCGCGCCAGGTGGCGGTCACATTGCAGCCCTTTGCGTTTGTCGAAAGGTAGAACACATTGCCATAGCCGCCCGTGCAAAGGAGCACCGCGTCCCCGGCATGAGCGCGAATTTCCCCGGTGATCATGTCCCGGACCACGATGCCCTTGGCATGGCCATCCACCAGGACGAGGTCCATCATTTCACAACGCGGGAACATTTTCACGGTTCCCGCCCGGACCTGGGCCTCGAGGGCCTGGTAGGCGCCCAGCAGGAGTTGCTGGCCGGTCTGACCGCGCGCGTAAAACGTGCGCGACACCTGCGCCCCGCCAAAGGACCGGTTGGCCAGCAACCCCCCATACTCGCGGGCGAAGGGAACCCCCTGCGCGACGCATTGGTCAATGATGGCCGCGCTCACCTCCGAAAGACGGTACACATTCGCCTCGCGGGAGCGGAAATCCCCGCCCTTCACCGTGTCGTAGAACAGGCGGTACACGCTGTCACCGTCATTTTGGTAATTCTTCGCGGCGTTGATGCCGCCCTGGGCCGCGATCGAGTGCGCGCGCCGCGGACTGTCCTGATAACAAAAACACTCGACCTGGTAGCCCTGCTCGCCCAGCGTGGCCGCCGCTGACCCGCCAGCCAGACCGCTGCCCACGATCAGGACCTTGAATTTCCGCTTGTTGGCGGGATTGATCAGCTTGGAGGTGTTCTTGTAGTTGGTCCACTTTTGCGTGAGTGGACCGGCCGGAATTTTGGAGTCGAGGATCATGGTGCGGATTATTTGCCGAGGCCGAAAACGAGAATGGAAACCGGGATCGCGGAATAGCCGAGGAAGAGGAGCCAGGCAATGCAGCGCCCCACGCGCTCATAGAGCGGACGCAGCCTCTTGTTGGTAATCCCAAAGGTCTGGATCAGACTCGGGATCCCGTGGCTCAGATGCAGGGCCAGCAGGAACATCGCCGCAATGTACACCGCGCTCACAACCGGATTGCTGAACCCAATCACCACCATCCGGTAAACATCATGGACCTCCCGCCCCTCGAGGGTCGTGTGCAGGGTCGCAAACGAGGGATCCACGACCAGCGCCGTGAAATGCGCAAGATGGAACACCACAAACGCCAGAATGAAGAGCCCGGTCAACCGCATCGTCCGCGCAAAGACCGTCGTCTGCATCGGGGCAAAAACGGCGTATTTTTGCGGATTGGCCCGGTGGTTCTCAGCCCAGAGAAGGACCGCAAAACCAATGTGCAGCGCCGCAATGCCCAGCAGACTGAGCCGGATGATCCACAGCAGGGGACCGAGGCCCTTCAATTTCGCCGCGTAGGCATTGATCG
>WBZO01003440.1_pt1 | contig 18499 bp, 16 predicted proteins | sample 5204261 | NCBI WGS metagenome assembly WBZO01 (sample SAMN12412400, study PRJNA552823) | activated sludge metagenome | isolation source: activated sludge from anammox sidestream of wastewater treatment plant... | place: USA: North Carolina | collected 2017-09
CAATACTGATATCCGCCTGCTGAAAAATCGTGAGGTCGCGAAAACATGAGTCTTTATCTTCAATCAAATTCGTCACCACCACGAAGACAGTCCCCCATAAGAGGAGAAACCTATCTCCGTGGTTAATTTTCATCCTGGTCACGATCTCTTGAATAATTTCTGCCCAACTCGCGGCCGTTTTCCGTTTTTCCAGCAAAGACAACGCCAGCCCCCCGATCTGCGCCAGGGTCGCCGGTGGTTGATCACCCTGGATGTACTCTTCGTAACTGAACATGACCTTTTCTAACTTTTCTCGGGAGGTCATTCTGGCGTTTAAAGTGGAAAAATCGAACTCAGGGTCATAAAGGAGGACTGTCAAAGTACCTGGGTTGAGCGGCATTCCCTGCCGGGTTAAAGAGGCTATGACCGGAGAATCTTCCGTGAGCTGTTGAAATTCTTCCCAGATGAAAGGATCCTGGCGCAATGCCTTAAACTGAACGACAGCCTCTTGTTTTTGCGTGAGGTGATTCAGCGTGGTTATGAGATCGAGATAACGCATTTCGTCTCCTCTCCTGGCTATCTGAGTTGGATTACCCGCAGTCTTTATATTTTCGTTACCAGTAAATAGGCGGCCGCTATCAGCAACAACCCCAGAATCACCAGGAAAATCCCGATTCCCGCGGTGGTCTTTACCATCTGGTCAAGCGCTTCAATCAGAGAACGCGCATTGCCCACCAGGCCCGAAATTTCGTCGGCAATGCCCTTTTGCGCGAGTTTGGTGGTTTGGTCTGCAATGGTGCGAATTTCCTTCCCATTGAGCTTGCCAATCAAAGTAAAAACGCCAATCCCCAGTACCACCACGCCGCAAAACAACAACACGCTCGCCATGGTCAACAGGAAGTCACTTACAGTCATTGAAAACATAAAGCCCTCCAAAATAGTTGCTCTGGAGGGTTTGATGCAAGTATTATGCCATCATTATTTGCTTACGTTGAGATCAGGTCCTTGGGAAGATCCGCCAGGTTGATGGTCATTCCATCACAGAAAAGCATAGCCCTTTCAATCGCGTTAGATAGCTCCCTGATGTTGCCTGGCCAGGAATACTGTTGCATTACCTCCATGGCTTTCGGCGAAACCTCAATCACATTCATGCCCTGCCTGGCGTTATTTTCGCGGATAAAGAACCCTACCAGTTCAGGAATATCCTCTTTGCGTTCTCTGAGCGGAGGCATATCCAAGTCCACCACCTTCAACCGGTAATACAGGTCTTCCCGGAAGTCGCCTTTTTGAATCATCTCTTTTAAGTTTCGATTTGACGCGGCGATTATCTGCACATCCACATTAATCAAAGCAGTGCCGCCTACCCGGCGAAAGGTGTGGGTTTCGATTGCGGTCAGCAATTTTGCCTGAATATCCACCGGCATTGAAGCGATTTCGTTGAGGAATAAAACGCCGCCATCTGCGATTTCCATCAAACCCGGTTTTTTTCGGTCAGCGCTGGTGAAAGCTCCCGCTTCGTGGCCAAAAAGTTCCGATTCAAGCATTGTGCTTTGAATGGCTGCACAATTGATAGAGATAAAAGGCTTGTTCGCTCGTGGCCCAATAGAATGAATGTACTTGGCGATGACATCTTTTCCTGTTCCGGTTTCCCCGGTGATGAGCACGGAAACCTGTTTTTCAGACGCCACCAGTGCCTGTTGAACGGTATTTTTCACGACTTCATTCGTGCCAATCACAAAATTCCCTTTTTGCATCTGCGCTTCACGATAGTGTTCTAACTCACGGCGCATGGCCACTATCTCGCAAGCGCGTTGCAACGACTTTTCCAACTGCGACATATCCAAAGGTTTTTGAAGAAAATCAGTTGCGCCATTCTTCATCGCGTCAACCGCCATATCGATACTGCCAAAGCCAGTAATCACGATGATTGGTGGGCGCGCGGGCATCATCGCCGTTTCATACAGCAGGTTTAAACCATACTCTCCATGGAGCTGCACGTCCAGCAGCACTACATCGCCATCCCCTTTCTTCACCTTTTCTCGAGCCTCATCCAGTGTACTCGCTTCGAAAACCTCATATCCCTTCTTTTTGAGAAAGGTGCTCACGAAGCTCCTCGCATTATCTTCATCTTCCACAACCAAAACAGATAAACTCATAGGTTATTCTCCGATGTCCGCAGGCAATTGTACAGTGAATACTGTTCCTCCGGGAAAAGATTCTACCTTGATACTGCCTTTATGGGCGTTTACGATTTGCTTGGTGATCGCCAGTCCCAGCCCTGTGCCCATTTTCCTGGTGGTCACAAAGGGCTCAAAAATACGCGTTTTGATATCCTGGGGGATCCCCGGCCCATTGTCTGAAACACTGATCTCCACTAGTGGGTGATGGTTTATTTCCAAAACCTTTACAGCCTTAATCGCCAGCGTATCGCCGTTGTCTGTCATCGCTTCAAGCGCGTTGGAAATCAGATTAGTGAAAACGTTTTCAAGCGAGCGTGGATCTCCAAAAATTTTGGGCAATTGGTCTTCCACGTGCAATATGGGTTTCACGTTCACTCTCGACATGCGCGGCAGCCAACGATCAATGATGCGCTTCAGAAACGGCTCAACTTCAAATGGCTCGTACTTCAGTTCCATCGGGCGTGAAAACGCTAAAAACGACTCCATCAGGTGGTCAAGCCGCATGCAATCTCCCTGCATGCGGTTTATCACATCCTGGCTGGGATCATTTTCATCCAATGTCGCGGCAAGCAGCTGCAGACCCGTGGATATGTTATTGATGGGGTTTCTCACGTCATGGGCAAAAGCCGCTGTGTAATCACCCAACACAGCGCGATGTTCGAGCTGCTGTGTAACCGCCTTGCTTTCCTCGTGTTCGCTGATATCCATCATTAAAATTTCAATAGCCGATACGCTCTCACCCAGGTGTACTGGTATTACTTTCATCAGAACTGGAAACGCGTGCCCATTCCTGCGATTAAGCACAGCCTTGCCCACGTTGAGCGTTTCCTTTCCTTTTTGGGCATCCAGGAGAGCCGGCAACAGGCGGTCACAACCGATCAGGATATTTTCATAACTTTGCCCTTTTACCTCCCAGGCTGCGTACCCCAACATAAACTCAGCGGCCGGGTTAATTTGCTCAATTTTCAGCAGGTTATCGAGTATGATCACACCTTCATTCATCGACTCAAAAACCTGGTTCTTCAAGTTAACCGAGTACATGGAGCGCTCAATTCTTTCATTGAGATTATTCACCAGCACTTGTTGTTGAAAAAGAGCAAGCAGCATTGAAGCGAGCATTTCCATCCCGTCCAGGCTCAAGCTTAAGGGGATACCACCCTTACCCGCCGCGACGAGCAGACCAAAAGCCCCCCCACCCTCCAGCATCGGCGCGGAGGCGACATACTCGATATTCTTTACCCTGGCTTCGCGGTGCAGTTCAGTCATAATTCGAGAACCGGTCACCCAAATGGTTGGCTTTTCCAACTTCATCAAGTCGGTGGATGGAAGCTTACGAGGAAAATCTTCCACATTCCCCGAAACCGCCACTCTTTTCAATTGAGGGAGAGAGGAGTCCGCTTGATAAAGACATACCGTCTCACAACCCAATATTTCGCAGATAATATCCACGCCCTGGTAAATTTTTTCGGCGATATCTCCGGTATCAGCTAAGCGGGAAAAGCGGGTGAGCAGCCGATACGTATCTTCGAGATGGAGTTTCCTCTCTTGTTCGTCCAGTGTTTCTGGCAAAACCCGGATGACAGTCCATTTCCCGCCCTTGTCGATGAAGTCAAAACGAACGCGCGCCTTCAAAGGAGTGAGGTCTCTCCGTTTGATTTGCGTTTCCCTGAGCTCTCCAGAAAAAGACGTGGACAAATCCAATCCGGGGAATAGAAAACCAACATTTTTACGAAAAACATCGCGATGAGAATAAGAAACGACCCTCATCAACCGGCTGTTAATGAACAGGATGCTTCTCGTTTCGTTTTCTACCAAAGCGGCAGGGGTTTCATCAAAATTTAAGAGTGCAGTTATCTCCTCGAGACCGGGTTCATTTTTTCCTTTTAGCACGGACGAGAACCTGCCTGAAATCGCCCTCATTTTCCTTTGATCGTGACCCTTCGTAAATGCGCCGGTAAAATGCCCTCAATCGCGCGATACTTGGCAACCGTTCGCCTTGCCACTTGAAAACCTCTTTCAGTCAACATATCAACCAGTTCAGAATCACTGTACGTTTTGGGTTCTTTCTCGATAATTTCCTTGAGTACACTGCGCACGTTCAGGCTGCGGTCAAAGAAAGAAGCCAGCGGGACGATCCTTTTGTTGGGTAATTGCACCGATTTATTCGCGACAGCGCGTGAGATAGTAGATTCGTGCACTTCGAGTTCCTTCGAAAGCTGCGCACGCGTCACCGGCTTGAGATACTTATCTCCTTTTATTATGTATTCGCGCTGCAGGCTTACTACACGAGTGAGCAACCGCTCCATCGTGTGGTTGCGTTGTTGAAGGCACTTCACAAATAATGAGGCCTTCTCCAGGTCCTTGCGCAAATCAACCCTGGCATCTTCATCTGCCTGGCGTATGGCCTGTTTGAACAACGGGTTTACTTGCAGCGTTCCACTTAGGGGCATGATGATTTCTACCACCAGTGGTTTTTCAGGGTCTTCATTTAGGAAACCAATCAGGATGTCCGGCTGATGATACACCTGCGTCGTTTGAGCAGCCGGTTGGCGGGCATCTCCCCAGTGCGAGCGCGCTGGAAAAGGATAAAGGTTTTCGGCGATGAATTTTGCGGCGGCAATAATTTTCTTTTGCGGTACATGATAACGATGCGCGAGTTCAGCGTATTGATGATGACTGAGATCGTCCAGCCCGTCTTTGATCAACTCTTCTGCCAATTCCGGAACCACACCCGTTTCACGTAAAGCTTGTAATTGGACCAGTAACGCTTCTGTCGTGGAGACCGATCCAACTCCCACCGGGTCTGCCATTTGGATGGCGCGCTGAATTTTTTCGACCACAGATAACGGGAAATGAGTGTACCGGGCTACCTCGATCAGGCTGGTGGTCAGCAGCCCATCTTCATCAAGATGGGTCAGCATGAAAGCAGCCAGTCCGCGCTCCTCTTTCTTTAAATCCGGAGCGATCTGTCGCAGCACATACGTCGGCAACTCCTCCGCGGCTGGGGCAAAAGGCTCATCCTCCATTTCATTATCCACATAATCTTTCCTGGGGATAAATTCTTCGCGTGGTGAAAGAAATACCACCGGTTCTTCGTTTGCCGGGTTGCTCGGGATGCTGCAAATAGGACATTTACCCGGGTCAGACAAGATGCGGTGGCAGGTCGGGCAGCGCCTTTCTTCAACTAATTCCAGAGCCGGGTTTCCTGCCAGCTCAGAATCAATTTGCTGCCGTAGTTCCTCCGCGGTAAGCGCAAGCAACGACATTGTTTGAGCAAGGTGCGCAGTTGTGAGCGGTTTTTGAACCTGGCGGGTTTGCTGTATCATAGCATTCAAATCCTATTGAAGTATAGCCTTTTTAATGCAATCGTGCAAGTTCTATGCCAGCGTTTTTCGGTTAAAATGATCGTGGAGTCATCGCTCAAGCGATGATGATGAGAGGGCGCAAGAATGAGAACTGGTCTTATCCGCTTGATACTGGTTTGCCTGCTCCTGCTGGTTGTTGGAGCTCTGAGCACTTCTCTTTTCTATAAACCTTCGGGCAGAGAGGGTTTCAACGCCAAACGCGCGTATCAAGATGTCCTCTTTCAAACAGCTCTTGGTCCTCGCGTGCCTGGCTCTCAGGCGCACAAAGAAGTCATCCAATATTTCATCCAGGAGTTAAAACGAGCCGGATGGCAGGTGACGCTTCAGCGCGGTGAAAGGTTGGGACACTCAGCCACCAATATCCTTGCCAGCAGGGGCGCCCTGCAGCCGCAGGTGATCGTTGGAGCGCATTACGACAGCCGGATGACAGCCGACCGGGAGACTGACCAAAGCCTGCGAGGTACGCCCGTTCCTGGCGCAAACGATGGCGCATCTGGCGCGGCGGTGCTGCTTGAACTGGCCAGAACTATCCCTATTCCTAACAGCGAGGGAGTCTGGTTGGTTTTCTTTGATTTAGAAGACCAGGGAAACATAGAGGGTTGGGATTGGATTCTGGGTTCGCGTATTTTTGTTGACCATCTAACAACGACTCCAGAAGCAGTGATCATTATCGATATGATTGGCGATCGAAATTTGCTCATCCCTCGTGAAATGAACTCAGACCCCGAACTGACCGCAGAGCTCTGGAAGCTGGCTGCGGAATTAGGTTATGGAAATATTTTTCTTGACCTGCCCGGGTACAGGATTCTTGATGATCACATTCCTTTTCTTGAACGGGGTATTCGAGCAGTCGACATCATCGATTTTGATTATCCCCACTGGCACACCCTGCGGGACACTCCCGACAAGGTCTCTCCAGCCAGCCTTGAAATAGTGGGCAATGTACTGCTGGCCTGGCTGAACCGTTAAGTGATTGTCAATTGACCGTAAATGACTTACACTACGGATACTATTAAAACAACCGAAGGAAAACAACTACTATGAAAAATAGCCATGCCTTCATGCCTGCTGCCCAACGGATTTCATCGTTTGAGCCCTATTTTTTTGCTTCTTTGGGGAAAAAGATAAACCAATTGAAACAGCAGGGTATGGATATCATCCGAATTGACATGGGCTCGCCTGACCTCCCGCCCGCTGACTTCATTATCGAAGAGTTGGTGACACAAAGTCGGAAACCTGATACGCATGGTTATTCTCCTACTGGAGGGACACAGGCATTTAAACAGGCGGTGGCTGACTATTACATGGATCGTTTTGAGGTCGCGCTGGACACTTCCAGTGAAATTATCGGCTTGATCGGCTCAAAAGAAGGGCTATTTAACCTCAGCCAGGTTATCCTCAACCCTGGAGATATCGCATTGGTACCTGACCCTGGCTATCCCGTTTACAGCGCCAGCGGTATCATCGCGGGCGGCGAGGTGGTCTATTTCCCCTTATTAGCTGAGAATGGCTTCCTGCCCGACCTGAAGGCGATTCCTGAAAGTGCGCTGCAAAAAGCCAAAATCCTCTGGCTGAACTACCCCAACAACCCTACAGGCGCTGTAGCCAGCATGGCGTTTTTTGAGGAGGTCATCTCTTTCGCCCGCAAGCACCACATCCTCGTGGCTCATGACGCCCCATACGTGGATATTTGCTTCGATGGATACACAGCCCCCACTCTCTTGCAGGTACCAGGCGCCAGAGAAGTAGCCGTTGAATTTAACTCGCTTTCAAAAACATATAACATGGCAGGGTGGCGTTTGGGTATGGCAGTGGGCAACGCGGAAGTGATCGATTATCTCTTCACTTATAAAAGCCAGATGGATACATCCACATTCTCTCCCATTTTTTCCGCAGGGGTCAAAGCGTTGACCGGAAGCCAGGATTGGTTGGTTGAGCGCAATCAGGTCTACAAAGACCGGCGGGATCTGGTTGTGAACGGATTGAAGCAGGCGGGCTTCACCTTTGAAGCTCCTAAGGCCGCCATTTACGTGTGGGCGCAACTCCCTGCCGGCGAGACAGATTCCATCCATTTTTGTAACCGGTTGTTAGAAGAAACCGGCATCAGTACCACGCCAGGTGTTGTCTACGGGAAACATGGTGAAGGTTATTTGCGGGTTTCTTTGGGTACCGCAACCGAGCGCATCCGCGAAGCGATGAACCGCCTGGTAGATTGGAAAAGATAAGCATGGCTCACAATACCATACCCACCAGCCCTCCTGTTGAGCGGGCTTTTCTCGTGGGAGTGGAACTTCGTAGTGAAAAACCGCTGATCTCAATGGAGGATTCACTGGGGGAACTCGCCTTGCTGGCCAGAACGGTGAACCTGGAGATTGTAGGCGAGACCTCTCAAAAAATCGATGTGCCCAACCCCAGCACGTTGGTTGGAACTGGAAAGGTCGATGAAATTGCCTTATTGGCAGAAGAATGCCTGGCAGATGTGGTCATCTTCGATACTGAGCTTTCTCCCAGGCATCAGCGCGAGCTGGAAGAGAGGTTTGGTGTCAAATTACGCGTACTTGACCGGACGGCATTAATTCTGGATATTTTTGCCCAGCACGCGCGCACAAGTGAAGGTATCTTGCAGGTATCGTTGGCGCAATACGAGTACCGCCTGCCCAGGCTGACCCGCGCCTGGACCCACCTGGCAAGGCAGGCGGGAGGAGGCGGCGGGCGCGCTGGTTCGATTGGCGGCGTCGGCTTACGTGGACCCGGAGAAACCCAGTTAGAGGTGGACCGGAGGGAAATTCACAAACGCATCTCGATTCTCAAGAAGGAACTTGAAAAAGTCCGCGCCCACCGCCAGCGTTACCGCGCGCAGCGAAAGCGTTCACGCATCCCTCTAATCAGCCTGGTTGGATACACCAATGCAGGTAAATCCACCCTTTTGAACCATCTCACCAACGCTGGCGTGTTGGTCGCGGACCAGCTTTTTGCCACCCTTGACCCTACAACGCGAAGAATTGAGCTTCCTGGCGGGCACCAGGCGCTGATTACCGACACGGTTGGCTTCATACAAAAACTGCCAACTCAGTTGATCGCAGCCTTCCAGGCAACCCTTGAAGAAATATGCGAGGCGGACCTGTTAATCCACGTGGTGGATGTGACGCATCCCAATGCCATTGAACAGGCCAGGTCAGTGGAGCAAACGTTGCGCGAGATCCACGCCGAACAAATCCCAGTGCTTACCGCCCTCAATAAGATAGACCGGCTGCCGGAGCCTGAACTCACCAATGATTTTCTATCCGGTCAATCACGATCGGTGGGAATTTCCGCGTTAAAGGGATTGGGAATTGATGAATTACTGAGAGCGATTGAGGAAGATTTGTTTGAGAATTTCAGCCAGGTTTCCGCCCAGATTCCTTATACGGAAGGACAATTAATTTCCCTGTTTCACGAGCAAGGTCAGGTGGTGCGTATTGAACATGGACGCAAAGGCGTTTTTATTCAAGGATACATCCCCGGGCGGTTGCTGGCGCGATTCTTTCCATACCAGTCAGCGTCACCGCAAGACGACGATGAAACTGAATCATGGTCAGAACTGAATTAAATCAAAAACGGGCATGTGCTGCCCGTCGTTGATGTTTTTGATCACTTTTTCTTGGCTTCTTTTTCAATGTGGATGACTTCTCTTCCCTGATACTGTCCACAGTTAGGGCAGACCGTATGCGGGAGCCTCATCTCTCCACAATTGCTGCACTGAACGAGATTCGCGGTTTCGAGCCCATCATGCGCGCGACGGCGGTCTCTTCTACCCTTAGAAAGCTTTCTTTTTGGAAGCGGAACCATTTCTATTCTCCTGTCAAAAAATCCTCACCCGTCATGTTTTGACAGGCCGGGTGATTATACATAACTTGCCCGTTGCCGTCAACCTTACCGTGTTAGTTGTTAAACCAAAGTCAAAATGTCCCCTTTTACCAAAGTTAAAATGTCCCCATATGTGGAGGCTGAAAGTGGACAGAATCTACAACAGTCAGCTGGAGAGGATACAGATAACGCAAATAGAGGCGGCCAAACGGCTGGGGATAAGCGTGCGGCAAAGCGCATCAGGTTTATCAACAGAAAAACAACGAATCTGTATTTTGATGTAAAATCTATGCATGCAAATCGATATCGCGGTGGCAAAAATCAACAAATATGCCGTTTCTGAAAGCGGTGATACGCTGGAAATTGTGGAACGACCAAATGGCGGCGTATCAGTGGTGATGGCAGATGGGCAGACTTCTGGTCGCGGCGCGAAAACCATCTCCACCATGGTTGTGCGTAAGGTGATCAGCCTGCTGGCAGATGGTGTGCGAGACGGAGCCGCTGCTCGCGCCGCTTCTGATTCGTTGTACACAGAGCGAGATGGGAAAGTTTCCGCCTGTTTGAACATTCTTTCTGTTGACCTGCAAACCGCCACCATCGTCATTACCCGCAACAATCCCACCCCCATCTTCCTGGCAAGGCACGAGCAGGTGGAGTGCATTACCTCTGATAGTGTTCCCATTGGTACCAACCGCAACATCCGCCCTTCCATCACCGAGTTCCCCCTGGAAAGCGGCATCACCATCGTGATGTATACAGATGGAATCAAATTCGCCGGGGAACGCTCTCGGCAGCCATTGGATATCTGCGCCTTCCTTGAATCGATGTTGGAAGACCAGGAGCCTACCGCCCAGGAAATTGCCGATGGCATCCTGAACCAGGCGATCAGGCTGGATAATAATCGACCGAATGATGATATGACCGTGGTCGCCCTGCGCTCGATCCCTACTGAGGTTGACCAGATAAGGCGTATGACCGTCAGGCTGCCCGTTCAAGACATCCAGAGGTTTTAACCGGGTTTTTCAAAGTTCAGGAGAACCTCCCCTCCTTTTCAACCATGAACTCAATAAGAACTGACCTTTTGATAGGGGTTGTAGGCGTTTGCGCCTCCGGTAAATCCACCTTGATCAAAGGGTTAATTCAACAAGGGTATCGATGCAGGCACATCGCCCAGGAGCATTCTTATGTACCTGACATGTGGTACCGCCTTTCCAGGCCGGATATTCTCATCTTTTTGCAGGTATCCTACGAGACCACTCTTAAACGCAAGAATCTTAACTGGAACAAGAGCGAATACGAAACCCAGCTGCAAAGGCTTAAGCACGCCAGGCAGAATGCTCACATTGTTATCGATACTGACCTCCTGACGCCAGAAGAGCTTGTAGCGAGAACGATAAGTGAAATCCAGTCTCTGACAGAGAATTCTCATTCCAGTTAAGTCAACTTTTATGATGGTTTGAGGTATAATCCCTGAGTTCCCGCCTTTTATCGGCAGGATTTTAATCGCATTGGAGGTAGAACATCACATGGATCGTCGTTATGTAAATCTGATCCTGATCCTCGTCCTCGTCGCAGCCATTATTTGGGTGGACCTGCCCCGTGGTGTAGGCCAACAGGGCTTAAAGATCGGTAATTTCAAACGCACACTTAACCCAGTGCTCGGGCTGGACCTGCGCGGTGGAATGCAGGTTCTCCTCAGCCCCCAAAAAGGGATCTCCGCCACACGCCAGGACCTTGAAGACACAAGCAAGATCCTGGAAAGCCGCGCTAACGGGCTTGGTGTGAGCGAGGTGATTTTCCAGGTTGCAGGAGATAAGTATATTCTTGGGCAATTCCCCGGATTGACCAATACAGAAGACGTGATTGCCGCGGTTAAGCAAACTGGTTTACTCGAATTTATCGATTCAGGTAGCACTCAGTTAAACCCTGGCACAGTGGTAGTAACGGATTACGCTGCTGCCCAGTCTGGCGAGGAAACTCCAGCAGCCGAAGCGACCGGACAGGTCTGGCACACGGTGATGACCGGCGTGGATATTAAAAACGTAAACGTCGCCGCAGACCGGGGGATCGGCGGATATGTTGTCAATTTCGAACTCACCGATAGCGGCACCCAGGTATTTAAAGACCATACCGCTGCCAATGTCGGTAAGTACCTGACCATTGTGCTCGACAAACAGGTAATCTCCAGCCCGCGAATCAGCACCGCCATCCCTGATGGAAAAGGGCAAATTTCGGGCAATTTCACAAGCGAATCAGCCAATAACCTGGCAGTAACCCTGCGCTATGGCCGCCTTTCGGTGCCTGTGGAAGTGGTAGAAAGCCGTGTCGTCGGCCCAACCCTTGGGTCAGACTCATTAACGAAAAGCCTTAGAGCGGGCGTTATCGGCTTTATCATTGTAGCCCTGTTCATGTTTATTTATTATCGTGTTCCAGGGGCTATCGCTGTTGTCGCTATCGCTATTTACGCAGCGCTCACGTTCGCCTTGTTTAAACTGATCCCTGTCACCCTCACGCTTCCCAGCATCGCAGGCTTCCTCTTATCCACCGGCAGCGCGCTGGACGCCAATATTCTGATTTTCGAAAGGCTTAAGGAAGAACTCCGCAACGGGCGCACCCTGAAACAGGCCATTGACCTGGGTTGGAAGCGCGCCTGGCCTTCCATACGAGATTCGAACATCGCCACGATCATCACCAGCATCATCCTTTTCTGGTTCGGATCAACATTTGGCGCTACACTGGTGAAAGGCTTTGCCCTCACCCTGGCGCTGGGAGTGATGGTTTCATTGTTCACCGCCGTGTTTGTCAGCCGAACCTTCCTCGGGATCGCGGTCGATTTCATAAAAACCGATAAGATCAAGAATTCATTCGGTTTGTAGAAGGAAAATAATAATGAACATACTTGGTAAAAGATATCTCTTTTTTGCACTCTCCATCCTCATTATCCTGCCAGGGTTGATCATGCTCGCGGTGAATGGAATGCCATTATCGATTGATTTCAAAGGCGGCACATTGCTTGAAGTGAGTTTTGAGAACGGCGTTTTCCCTTCCACCGAAGCAATAAAAAAGATCTATGACCACAATGGCATTACGGACCTTCAGGTTCAATCGACCACCGAAGGCACTTTGCTTTTGCGCTCATCCGAATTAAGTGATAGTGTGCGTCAATCCGTTCTGGATGTCTTGGCAGAAGAAGCCGGCAGCCCGGTGATTATTCTAAAATCAGATACAGTCGGTCCTTCTATCGGTCAAGGGGTCACACAACGGGCGATCCAGGCGGTCGCGCTTGCAGCTCTGGCGGTGGTAATTTACATCACTTTCGCCTTTCGCGGGGTGCCGCACGCTTTCCGCTATGGCGTGTGCGCCATTATCGCCATGATCCACGATGTGCTCATCGTTCTCGCTCTGACCGGTTATGGGGCCAAGTTCTTCGGTTGGCAAGTCGATTCTTTATACCTCACCGCCCTACTTACGGTCATCGGCTTCTCTGTCCAGGATAAGATCGTGGTGTTCGACCGCATCCGCGAGAACAATCGTATCCTTCGCAAGTTAGACTTCGAGAAGCTGGCGAACCACTCCATTGTGCAGACGCTGCAGCGTTCCATTAACACCCAGCTTATGACAGTTGAATTCTTGTTGCTCGCTCTGGCGCTTTTTGGCGGCGTCAGCCTGCGGGAGTTCGCTGTAATCCTCCTGGTTGGTTTATTAAGCGGAACTTACTCCTCCATCTTCATCGCGGCCCCGCTCCTGGTGGTTTGGGAAAACCATGAATGGAAGACCTGGTTCACAAAGAAACACGCAACAACTTCGTAAATCAAAAAGTTCTGGAGCAATCCAGAACTTTTTTTCACTGGGCAAATAAGCAGTCAACCTAAGGAACAGGAGGGATTCCCATGCGAAAAGAAGTGGTCTTGGTCACTGGCGCGAATGGAGAGATAGGTCATGGATTGATCAGCTATCTGGGTGAAAAACAAGCAAGCCGGATCATCGCCCTTGATGTTCAGCCCCTGGAAGACAATCTGAAACCTTATTGCGAGCGGGCGATCCAGGGTGACATTCTTGATACCATGCTTCTGGGCCGACTGGTGGCTGATTATGATATCCGCATAATCTATCATCTGGCATCCATTCTTTCCACAAAAGCAGAATACAACCCTGAAACCGCTCATCGGGTTAATGTTGAAGGAACGCTGAACCTGCTCAAATTGGCGGTTGAACAATCTTCCTGGCAGGGAAAACCGGTCAAATTCCTTTATCCCAGTTCAATTGCCGCGTATGGGTTACCCACCCTCGAAAAGAAAAATCAGTCTGGTAAGGTTAAAGAATACGAGTGGAACTCACCCATCACGATGTACGGCTGCAACAAGCTCTACTGTGAACACCTTGGCAGGTATTACAACTTTTACTATCGGCAACTGGCAGTGGATGAAGTGAAACACACCATTGACTTTCGTTGCCTGCGCTTTCCCGGGTTAATCTCATCGGTCACTGTTCCAACAGGTGGAACCAGTGACTACGGACCTGAAATGTTGCACGCTGCAGCCCAGGGCGTACCCTACAACTGCTTCGTCCGTCCTGATACACGCTTACCCTTTATGGTAATGCCTGATGCCATCAAATCCTTGCTGCAACTTGCCGAGGCGCCGCAAGAGAATTTAAAACAGCTGGTTTATAACGTCACCAGCTTCAGCCCTACCGCGGAGGATTTCTTCCATCAAGTGAAAAAGGCTTTCTCTGACGCTGAGATAAATTTCAAACCGCATATTGCGCGGCAGCGAATCGTGGATTCCTGGCCGGGTGACGTGGAAGACGCCGCGGCCAAGCGAGATTGGGGATGGAAACCTGATTACGACGAAAAACGTGCCTTTGAAGAATACCTTATTCCCTGCATCCGGCAAAGGTACGCGAATTAAAAACCAAAAACGAAAATCAAATCGTTGACATTCGTCCCGGTAGGCCCGGTGCGGAGGATGTCACCGAGGTTCTCAAAGAATGAGTAAGCATCGTTTTCGCGCAGGTAGCTTTCAGGGTTAAGGTCTTTTACCATTGCGCGATTGAGGGTATCTCCTGTCACCAACGCCCCGGCAGCGTCTGTAGGGCCATCTTCTCCGTCTGTTGCCAGGCTGATGAGCAGGATGTTTGGAACTCCAGATAACTCTCTCACCGCTCCCAACGCCAGCTCCTGATTCCTGCCGCCCTTCCCACGTCCTTTCACCACCACGGTCGTTTCTCCGCCCCAAACCAGCAGAAAGGGTCTGTTCAAGTCGCTCCTGGTCTTCACCATCGAAGCGATCTGCGCCCCTGCTGCTCGCGCATCGCCCGTCAACTCGTTCGTGGCAGTCTCAGCTGTAAAACCGAGCGCCTTTGCCTGCGCTACAGCAGCAGCGCTGGCATTCACATTGCTGGCAATGATCGTATTAAAACTTCGCCGGGCATCAGGTTCGGTGGGTTTCAACGTTTCAGGTAATTCTCCCCTGCGTCCTCTTTCTAAATGGTGGCGAATACGAGCGGGAATCACGCCATGTTTCGCTGCACGCTCAACGATCTCCAAAGCGTCCGCAAAAGTAGAAGGGTCAGGGTAGGACGGTCCAGAAGCGATGACCTCCAGGTTGTTGCCCACAACATCTGACAGCACCAGCGTCACAACCCTCGCCGGAGATGCCAGCCGCGCCAGCCCACCTCCTTTGAGAAGGTCGAGATGCTTGCGTACGGTATTGATTTCATGAATACTCGCGCCGGCATGTAAGAGGGTCACTGTTATCTGCTGCATTTCCTCAAGGGCTATGCCGCCGGCTGGCAATGTAGCCAGGGCAGACCCACCGCCTGAAAGCAGCAACAGCAAGACATCCTCTTCACCCAAACCACTGACCAGCCTTTTTAGCGCTTTTCCGGCTTGCAGGCTGCCCGCGCCCGGTACCGGGTGGTTTCCAAGGATATAACGGGTACCAGGGAACTGGGTGTCTGTAGAATCAAGGTGTTTACAAATGCATAACCCCTCTCCGTAATAGTCGCCAAGCTGGTTGATGGCGCCGGTCAGCATCGCTGGCGCAGCTTTCCCCAGCGCTGCCGTCACGAGCCTTGCTTTTGGGGTCAGCCGAAAAGCGTTAGAACCCGCGCGTAATTCATCCCCGATTTGCCACAAATTATTCCTCACTACCGCCTGCGGATCGACTGCCTCTAGCGCTGCCGAGAGAATCTTGATCAAATCTCCTTTTCTGGCGAGTGCCGTAGCGGTGTTGTTCAGCGCAGCGGAGATTCTTTCTTCATAGGTTGGTTTATGATTAATATTCATAGTTTTGAGGACTTTTGTTTTGCGAAAAGTGGGTAAAATGACAGTTGAATTATTCTAACATTTGTTCAAGACAACCTGATTGATCAATCCAAAAGGAGGAATTTGCTGTGGATAAAACTGGAATTGAAAAGATGCTCAGACCGAAATCTGTCGCGGTGATTGGCGCTTCGGCTACACCGGGGAAGATCGGGTACACTGTCATCAAGAACCTGCTGAAAGACGGTTACAAGGGCAAAATTTACCCTATCAACCAGAAAGAAAGCGAGATTCTCGGTTTGAAGTGCTACCCGGAAATTGGGCAGGTTCCGGGCGAGATCGACTCTGCTGTCATGTGCGTTCCAGCCAAAGTTATGGCGGAAGTGGTTGAAGAATGCGGTCGTAAAGGCGTAAAAGGTGCCCTGGTGATCACTTCAGGGTTTAGCGAGATTGGCCGTAAAGACCTGGAAGATGAAGTGGTCAGAATCGCGCGCCACTATGGTATGCGCATCCTGGGCCCCAACATCGTTGGCACGCTCTCCAATTCCGAAAAGTTTAATGGGTCATTCGCGCCCTGCCTTCCTTTGCCGGGCAAGAACTCACTGGTCACCCAATCAGGTGCCTTGTTGATTGCAATGGACATGGCAACTTACAGCCGCCGGATTGGATACGAAAAAATGATTTCTATCGGCAACATGGCCGATGTTGACTTTGCTGACCTGATCGAATGGTTCCAGGATGATGAGGAAACCTCCTGCGTTTCTCTCTACATAGAAGGTCTTCGGGACGGGCGCAGGTTTATCGATGTGGCCAAAAAATCCAACAAGCCCATCATCGCGCTCAAGTCTGGTGTATCTGCTCACGGCGCGGCAGCCGCGGCCTCTCACACTGGCTCGCTCGCCGGGGGCGCAAAGGTGTACAGCGCGGCTTTTAAACAGGCAGGTGTGATTCAGGCGACGGACCTTGATAACCTCTTCTACCGCGGCCTTACCCTCTCCATGCAGCCGCCGATGAAAGGCGACAATTTCTTGATTATCACCAATGGCGGCGGTAACGGTGTGCTCGCTACTGACGCCGCGGAGCGGTTCGGTATCCCGTTGAAATTCGCCCCGGATGACGTTCAAGCCGAGATGAAGAAGCACATGCCCGAGTACGGTTCTGCCAAGAACCCCGTGGATATGACCGGCATGGCAGGCAACGATTGGTATTACGAGACCGTCAAGTTCGCCATTATGAATAAGTGGACGGATAGTGTAGTTGTGCTGTACTGCGAAACAGCCATTACTGACCCTGCTGAAATCGCTGCGAGCATCAAACGGGCTGTGGATGACAGTGGCGTAAAAGACAAACCGATCACGGTATCTTTCGTCGGCGGTGAAAAATCAGATAAAGCCATCGGTTGGATGGTGGAAAACGGTATCCCGGCGTTCTTCGCCCCTGATACAGCGGTAAACGCGATGGCAGCCCTGCGCGAATACGCCAAATTACAAGAGAACAAGAAATCTGACGGCGCGAAAACCGATGAAAAAGCCAAAAAACTGGCGCTTGAAGTCATTGCAGCCGCGCGAGCCGACGGGCGTACTTCATTGACCGAAATTGAAGCCAAGAAAGTCTTCGAGTTATATGGTATGCCAACAACCAAGATCGGACTGGCGAAAACCGAAGAAGAAGCCGTCAAGTTGAGTAAAGAAATCGGTTACCCCATCGTGATGAAAATTGTCTCGCCAGATATTCTTCACAAGTCAGATGCAGGCGGCGTCAAAGTCAATATTAAAACCGAAGCAGAAGCTCGCGAGGCTTATAACACCATCCTCAAGAACGCCAAAGCGTATAAAGCGGATGCGAATATTCATGGTATCGCCGTGCAGGAAATGGCGCCCTGGGGCACCGAGGTTATCCTGGGCTCAGTGAGTGACCCATCCTTCGGCCCAACCGTGATGTTTGGGCTGGGTGGTATCTTCGTTGAAGTGCTCAAAGATGTCACCTTCCGTGTGACCCCGGTATCAAAAGCTGAAGCGGAGGAGATGGTTGGTGAAATTCGCGGTGCGCCAATCCTCGCAGGTGTTCGCGGCGAGGCCCCGCGCGATCGTAAAGCCATCGTCGAGACCATTATCAAATACTCGAGCATGATCTATGACCTGATGGATGAAATTGCAGAATCTGACGCCAACCCGGTGCTGGTTTACGCGGAAGGCGAAGGACTGCGCGTTGCCGATGCCAGGATCATCCTCAAGAAAAAGTAACTGATTATTCAATGAAAGAGCTTTTGCCCACAAGCAGAAGCTCTTTTTTTTATGTTAAATTTCTTGCTGCCCCCACCCAGGGTGTGCCCAGGCGATGGCGTTGCGGCACCACCACTTTGTTGAGTTTTTGCCCTATATAAGCAGTTGTAGCCGCAATCGCGCCCCAGTCTTCGTTTAAAAAAGCATTTCGCAGCCTGGAAGCGCTATTACCTGCCCATTCCCATTCCAGCCTGAAACGGTCCGCTTTCACCCAGTATCCTCGCTTCTCCCAGGCTTCAACCGAGGTGTCAATATTCGCGGCTATTTCTTCCAGGGCGAGTATCACATAGGCGGTGATATCCTTGGTAAGGTTATCCGGCTCCGATTGTTTCATGAGTTCACGTAAAGCCAGTACGATTATTTTCGAAAGTCTGGTGCGTTCTTTTCCGGCGCTATCCGGTGAATAAATTTTTGACAAAAGAGGTACGCTCCTTCTCGTGCATTTTTATACCCGCTTCAAACGTGCTTGATTATATTCGATTACCTGTCAATCCAAAAGAAAATGTTACCGAAGGTGCATCGTTGGTTCAAATGATAATGTTACCGACGGGTCCGCCTCCTTGATCAAAGTTTGAAAGATAT
>WBZO01003294.1_pt2 | contig 18493 bp, 13 predicted proteins | sample 5204261 | NCBI WGS metagenome assembly WBZO01 (sample SAMN12412400, study PRJNA552823) | activated sludge metagenome | isolation source: activated sludge from anammox sidestream of wastewater treatment plant... | place: USA: North Carolina | collected 2017-09
CCCGGGGAGTACACCCAGATCTCCGGCAACACAGCGCTCGCCTGGGGCATCGTCGCCTCCGGCCAGTTGGCCAAGCTGCCCGTCTACCTCGGGTCGTACCCGATCACGCCTGCCTCGGACATCCTCCACGAGGTCTCCAAGCAGAAGCACTTCGGGGTGCGCACGCTGCAAGCCGAGGACGAGATCGCTGCGGCCGGGATGGCACTCGGCGCGGCGTTCGTAGTGTGTCTGACTGTCAGTTGGACGAAAGGGGACAGGTACGGCAAATCGTTGTCGCTTGCTTTGTTCAACACGCCCATTGTCGCGGCATCCGCATGTGGCATCCATGAGCATCTGGGACGGAGGAGGAGAGCATGAGCAAACTTGAAAAGGTCATTACTCATCTTATCGGCTGGCAGCAGGCCCAGCAAGGGCATAAATCAGGGAGGTGCCTGGAAGCCGTAAGGGCAGCGCTGACCAGGGAAGGCCTAAGGTTGCCCGGACCGTTTCCCCGCCCGAGCAACACTGCCCTTTGCTGCCTGCGGGCGCTGGAAACAGAGCCTGTAAAATGGGGATGGCGAAAGTGGGCCCATCAGGATCATCCGGGGCTAAATTTACCGCTGGCGCTTGTATTTTTCCGGAGCTGCGGACGACTCCCCGGGGGAAGGATTGCAGGACATATTGCAGTCTATAGGCCCGCCACAGGCAGCCACTACTCCAACCAGACGCATGTGTTTACAGACTGGTGGGCACAGCGCCTGGCGGGGGCATTTATTCCCGATGTTTGAGCCCAATGTATCCCACGAGAGGCCTGCAATAACAGCGCATTAAACTGGAAGCCCTCGCGAAGAAGGCTTACAAAATGCTAGACAAACTCGATTTCAGGCATTTGTGGTATAAGCCCTTTTGCCACGGCTTGCTTGAGAAGCTCTTCGATTGCGCGCTCTCCTCTTTTCCCATAGCTTAAAGTAAGTTCATTCACATACATACTCACGAACTCGTCGGCTCGCTCCGATCCAATGCCGCGCCCAAACTGCTCGGCATAGCGTAAGGCCACTTCGCGATTGTCCAACCCATACTGAATGGAATTTTTGAGAATTTTCGCTATTTGCCTCCGCTCTTCCTTGGGCACATCCTTGCGGATGCCATTACCACCCAGCGGCAGGGGAAGGCCGGTCTCCTCAAGCCATTCCTCGCCAAGATCAAACAACTTCACCAACCCTTGATCAACATAGGTGAGCTGGCCTTCATGGATCACCAATCCCGCATCTACATCGCCCGCCAACACAGCATCCATGATCTCATCGAAAGGCAGGACTTTGTGCTTGAGTCCCGGGTGGAGCAATTCCAGGGCAAGGAATGCCGTGGTATGAATACCCGGCACGCCAAAGGTAAGGTTTTCCAGGGGTAACCCTTCCGATGAAGGCCGCGCAACTACGATAGGGCCATACCCATCACCCATACTTGCCCCACAGGGCAATAACGCATATTTATCAGCCACGTACGCGTATGCATGTATGGATAGCGCGGTAACTTCGTATACTCCCTGCTCCGCACGTTGGTTCAAAGTCTCTATGTCCGCCAGGACGTAATCTACTTCAAAGTCTCCCGTGGAAACCTTTCCGTGAGACATCCCCCAGAACATAAATGCATCGTCGGAATCCGGGCTGTGGGCTATGGTAATCTTCTTGGCCATTTGATCGACCCGATCTTGTACGACCGGGCATCCTCCTGCTACTTTTTGTCTGCGAGGGACATCATGACTGATTTCGCGGCTTTCCGCACGCGAGAACCTTTTCAAGCCATAGTCGAGTACGGAAGCTGTATTGCCGTGCATGGACAGGCGCCTCCGTCCCATTCCACCGACAACTCCGCGCCTTCAAGCAGTACATCACGCCGCACATATCCCAAAGCTTTTATCCGGCCTGACTCAGGAACACATACAACAGAGGTCAGCTGCCCGACATCACGTCCCAGGGCATGGATAGCTGCTCCAACAGGCGGCATCCCAGGACACTTCAGTTCGAGTATCTGAAGCAGGCGATTCACATGTCCCCTGAAATGAATGCGAGACAGCACCTCCTGCCCTGGGTAACACTTGTTAAAGCTGAGCGCACGCTCCTGACCAGCCTCAAGCGGGATCACGGTTTCATCGATATCCCTGCCCCAGGCAGGAAGGCCGGCCTCGATCCGAAACACGTCCAAAACATCCAGCCCACACTCCACTGCCCCCGCATCTATTAACGTGGCGAGAAGTGGGTTCACGGTGTTTGCATGGGTCAGCAGCCACATACCGGGTTGATCCGTATCGCTCATTCGGACGGCCCATTTCACATGGCTTTCATCCCGTGACTTTCGTATGGACAAGTCGTTTGCAGGTGGAAGCTCTACCCCCGCTTGCCCCGCAATCAAGTCGGATTTGGGTCCTTGAAGGCTGAGAACTGTATAATGCGCACTGATGTTGTCGATGGTAATTTTGGCGCGGAAACGAAACCTTGTAAATGAGCGGACAAGCGTATCAACCAACTCAACGGGAGCAGTTATAAGGATACCTGAAGACGTATCGAACACTTCAAGAGGCGCGACGTATTTTCCCTTCGGTTCGAGCAGCGCAGCCCAACAGCCTTCCCCTTCTTTAAGTGAGCTCACGTCCGCAGAGATAACACCCTGCAGAAATATCTTCCGCTCCGGCCCGCTGACCATAATTACGCCTCGGTCCGCTCGGGCAAACACACCGGCCGAATGCTTCACCGCGCGATATTCATCAAGGGAGCTTACACGTGCCTCCGAGGCTTCCAATTGCTACTCGATCTCCCCCGCAGCCAGCCAGCGCTCCGCCTCGATGGCCGCCTGGCAGCCCGTACCCGCGGCAGTTACCGCTTGCCGATAGGTATGGTCAGCAACATCTCCCGCCGCAAAAACCCCCTCGACTTGAGTGCGCACGCCGTCCACAACCAGATAACCGACATCATCCATAGCCAGCTTACCCCGAAAGATACCGGTGTTTGGTTGATGTCCTATAGCAATGAACACCCCGTCAACCTTACTCCGCGATATTTCGCCGGACTTGACATTTTTTAGCTCGACCCCTGTCACACGGCCCGCATCCGGATCTTGAATCTCTTGAATCACCGAATCCCAGATAAACTCGATTTTAGGATTATCAAACGCGCGCTGCTGCATGATTTTGGAGGCCCGCAGCTCATTCCTGCGATGCACGACGGTCACTTTGGAACAGAATCTGGTCAGGAACAGGGCCTCTTCCATCGCGGTATCACCTCCGCCGACGACCATTACTTCCTTGTCACGGAAGAAGAACCCGTCACAGGTGGCGCAGGCGGATACTCCATGCCCCATGAGCCTGCTTTCCGACTCGATATCAAGCAGCCGTGCCGAAGCGCCGGTGCTGATGATGACGGTGTGACTACGGATCTTTTGCCCCCCTTCAATATCAATTTCTAAAGGCCGCCGGGAAAAATCCACCCCAACAGCCTGCCCAGGGATGAACTCCGTTCCAAAACGCTCCGCTTGTTTGCGCATGACATCCATCAGCTCAGGCCCCATGATGCCCTGTTCAAAACCCGGGTAGTTTTCCACTTCGGTAGTGATCATCAACTGGCCGCCCGGGTTAAGGCCTGTTACAACCAATGGCTTCAGGTTGGCACGTGCCGTGTAAATGGCAGCCGTTAATCCCGCCGGGCCGGTCCCTAAAATTGCAACTTTACGTATGTCGTTATCCATTTTTCTTGCCACTCACTCTCAATCAAGCGTTTATTGATATTCTAGCAAAAAGTAACTTTAGCCGCTGGCTTACCTGACCCGCACCAAGCAGGGAGAATGGGTCGCAGCGGCGAACCTGGACGAGAGGTCAACTAAGCACAATGGAAGTTAGGAGAGTCGCAGGCGACGATATAAAAAGGGCATCTGAGATATCAACGATCGCCTTCAACGTAGAAGTCGGGAGTTGGGCTGAGGAGTGGTACTTTCTGGAGAAGACCACTGGGCCAAATGCGATATGGGGAGTATTTGAAGGCGCTCAGATGGTGGCCGCTTGCGTCGCTCCGCCTCAACAGGTGTGGTTTGGTGATAATCTGACTGAAGGGGCTTACGTGGGAGGAGTAGCAACACACCCAGAGCATCGCAGGAAAGGCTACGCCGAAGCAATGATGCGTGAGGTCGCCCGCTGGCAAAGGGCATCGGGAAGGCTCATCAGTTATCTTTGGCCATTTTCATATCGTTATTACCGCAAGCTCGGCTGGGAGATGGCCGGCGACTCCATCCGGATAAGCGCACCTCGGAAAACAGTGGCAAGCTGGGAGCGAAATTACGAAACACGAGACTTGCTGATCTCCGACATGCCTGATTTAATAACTCTCTGGACAGAATTTGCCAATAAATATAATGGCTGCGGCGTGCGTTCATGGGAGCGCTGGGTACGGACGATAACATCGAGACGAGAGTTTTCCTTCGAACCTCAAGACACACTTTTTCTAAAGGGCACACGGGCGTTTGGTTGCTGGATGGACGGAGAGATTGCCGGTTACGCCCAATGGGCCATACCTGAGGCTCCGAATACCGAGCTTTCCATTCTGGAGATCGCCTTTACAAACGTGACGGCAGCGAGATGCTTAATTTCAGCAGCAGCCGAGACAAGCCCGAGCGTGGATACAGTGTCTTGGGAGACAGCCATGGATGGGCCTTTACACCTGATGACTAATGAAGCAACGGACTTTACGCGGGCTGTGGCCCCCGGCTTCAGCGGTCGCGTGCTTGACCCTGAAAGATTCCTGCAATCCATGACATGGGTGATGGAGGCACGGGGGAATTTGAGCCTTAAAATACATGATCCGGTATTTGGTGAAACAAAGGTAAACCTGGACATTGAAAGCGGCCGATCGACAGTCAGCAAGCATGAGGGGCAGCAATTGGAATGCAGCACACAGACATTGACACAAGTGGCGACGGGGTATTTAACTCCTGAACAGGCTGTTGCGCTTGGCGGCATTTCGGAATCGCAGTTGGGAGCCGCAAGGCTCCTTGCTCGTGCAGGCGGTGGGCGCTGTCCATATCGCTCACGTCAGGAACCAGGCTAGCGTGTCAAGGCGGCGCATGAAAGTTTTTTTGTCATTCGGACAGTCTCTTTATTGATAATGCGTTCTATAACAAGTATACTTATAGAGGTATAGCTATTGACAAACGGTGTGGGAACTGCTGAAGTGAGCCGAAGCGTTAGGTAAGATGTAAGGATTGTTTTGGCGGTCAAACAGGGATTCCGGAGAAGAAAGATCCTCGCCTCATTATGGGCATCATGTGCCGGAATCAAGGCAAGGGATAATTGGCAACGGCGTTAATTCAACAGATCCTTCCCGACGAATACGGGAATATGACGACAGATGAGGCCGATGAACGTATCGGTCTCGCAAGGTCTTGTCTGGGTGAAAAGGTTGTTGTACTGGGCCATCATTACCAGCGTGACGAGATCATAAAGTTTGCGGACTACACGGGTGATTCCTTCAAGCTCTGCCAGCATGCGGCCGCGCGACATGAAGCGGACTATATAGTATTCTGCGGTGTCACTTTTATGGCGGAATCAGCGGATATTCTGAGCGCCGCCCATCAGCGCGTTATCCATCCCAATCTCACAGCGGGCTGCTCCATGGCAGATATGGCTACCCGCGCCGAAGTTGAAGAATTATGGGACGTTCTTCTGTCTGTAACAACAGAAAAGTGCGTCCCCATTACTTACATGAACTCCTCCGCGTCCATCAAGAGCTTTTGCGGGGAGCTTGATGGCGCTGTCTGCACATCATCAAATGCTCCCAAAGTCCTGGAGTGGGGTATGAGACAGGGGCACAAGATCGTTTTCTTCCCCGACGAGCACCTCGGAAGGAACACGGCGCTGGCGATGGGTTTCACAGAATCGGACATCGCCATTTGGGATCCACGCGTTGGCCCGGATGGGAACGATCAGGCAGAGCTGGCCCGATGTCCTATCGTACTCTGGAAAGGGTGGTGCTCTGTGCATCAGCGTTTCAGCGTGGAGCAAATTGAGCGGGCGAGGAGAGAATTTCCCGGGATCAATGTGATTGTGCATCCGGAATGCAGACATGAGGTCGTGGAGGCAGCGGACAGCTATGGATCGACGGAACACATCCTAAAAACCATCAACGCATCCGAGCCAGGGTCCAAATGGGCGGTAGGAACGGAAATTAACCTGGTGAGCCGCCTTGCAAAAGCTCATCCGGATAAATTGATTTTTTGTCTTGATCCTATTGTATGCCCCTGCTCCACCATGTACAGAATCCACCCAAGTTATCTGGCCTGGGCATTGGAAAACCTGGTTGAAGGTAAAGTGGTCAATGAGATAATAGTGCCAGAGCGCGACATACACTGGGCCAAGGTGGCTCTGGATAGAATGCTAAGTCTGAACTAACGACTGGCGGCCTGTCGATGGCGACATGGCCTGTAGCCAGCGAGTTATCAGGAGATAATAAAAACATGTGGAATTGGAAAAAGGGTGTCCTTGTCAGGGTAGCCGGCGAGGGCGGAGAAGGCGTCATAAGCTGTGGCGATATGATTGGCTTAGCGATGGTTCGCGCGGGATTGGATATCTTTACCTTTAGGACATTCCCCGCAGAAATCAGAGGGGGGCCAGCCATGAACCAGGTACGCGCCGTGGATGGCGTCGCTCTTTCTCAGGGAGATGCTCTGGATGTACTGATTGCCTTCAATGCGGATGGCTGTCGCCTCCATCTGAAAGACCTCCGCGAAGGAGGAATCCTTGTTTACGACCCCGATGACTGCGAAGATGACCCCGCGCGCGACATAATCCGTCTTCCCATTCCCCTGAACAAGATAGCAACAGAGCTCAAATCGAAACTGAGCAAGAACGTGGTCGCGCTTGGCGTGGCGGGCCGCGTCCTGGGTTTTCCGATCCATACACTTGAGGCTGTTGTCCGCGAACGTTTCGGCAGGAAATCAGAGGATGTGGTGGCCAAGAACGTGGAGGCACTTCACGCAGGCTTTGAGAGGATAGACATTTCTTCTATTACACCTCCGCAGGAATTGTCAGAAACCCCAATTAACGATCAGCGCGTTGTAATGAGCGGTAACGAGTCGATTGCACTTGGCGCGATTGCGGCTGGGATGACTTACTATGGAGGTTATCCTATTACCCCTGCAAGCGAGATTATGGAAAGTCTTGCAGTGCTTCTTCCCAAATTCGGCGGCACTTCGCTCCAATCAGAAGATGAAATTTCTGCACTGGCTTCTGTTATAGGAGCAAGTTATGCGGGGGCAAAGGCAATGACCGCGACAAGCGGGCCCGGCCTGGCGCTGATGGCCGAGTTGATCGGTTATGCAAGCATGGCGGAGATCCCCTGTGTAATAGTGGACGTTCAGCGTGGCGGCCCCAGCACCGGATTACCCACAAAGACCGAGCAGTCCGATCTGGACTTTGCGGTCTATGGGGGGCATGGAGAAGCACCGCGGATTGTCCTGGCCCCGGGAAGTGTTCATGGGTGCTTTGTTACAACGGTGCAAGCATTCAACCTGGCGGAAAAGTATCAATGCCCCGTGATTGTCTTAAGCGACCAGGCGTTGGCTTCGCGTACTCAGGAGTTCAAACGGCCAGACCTTTCCAAGCTGGAAATAATTGACCGTATCAAACCTGCTCCTGATGATTTAATTGATTACAAGCGTTACGCAAACAGCGCCACAGGGATATCTCCGATGGCTGTTCCTGGAATTCCGGGCGGCCAGTATATTGCCACCGGCCTGGAACATGGTGAAAATGCGCTGCCTAATTACACAGGCGCAGTGCACATGGAAATGCTTGCCAAACGCTGGCGAAAAATCCAACCGGCGGTCGATGAGAAGGATGCCACAATCAGGCACGGGGCGAAGAAAGGTAAAGTTGGCATTATCGGATGGGGTTCGACCGAAGGCGTCTTCCGAGATACGCTTTCGCTGCTTCGAGCGGATGGCTACGAATGTGGGTATCTGCAGGTTCGTATGTTAAGCCCCCTGCCCGAAGCGCAGATTGCCGACTTCATCAATGACATGGACAACATCATAGTCCCGGAAATAAACTTCTCGGGACAGCTTGCCCGAATGCTGCGAGCTGCATTCTTACGACCATTTATTCAATATAACAAAGCCACCGGTTTACCCTTCACAACCGGTGATATTTACAACGTGGTAGTAGAGGTTTACAAAAATGGCAAAGACTATTCAGGATTACAAATCGGACGCGAAGCCAATATGGTGCCCTGGATGCGGTGATTTCGGTGTTTTGAATTCCATGTTTCGGGCCTTCACTGATCTTGAGTTGGAGCCCGCGGACACCGTGATCGTCTCAGGGATCGGCTGCTCTTCGCGGCTTCCGTACTTCGTCAGCACGTACGGATATCATGGGGTTCATGGGCGAGCGTTGCCTACGGCCACGGGCATAAAAATTGCCAACCCCGACCTGAATGTGGTGGTTGCCGGAGGAGATGGTGACGGATTGGCCATAGGAGCCGCGCATTTCACGCACACCTGCCGTCGAAATGTCGATATTACCTACATCATGATGGACAATTTCATCTATGGCCTTACAAAGGGGCAGGCTTCACCTACTACCCATCCCGGGCATTCCACTAAGTCCACTCCTGAGGGGCCACTGGAAATCCCTCTTGATCCATCTGTGTTTGCTATTACTTTTGGGGCAACTTACGTAGCTCGCTGCTTTAGCGCGCAACCGGCCGAGACAGCCAATATTATGGCAGAAGCAATAAAGCATAAAGGTTTCTCGTTTGTTCAGGTATTGTCTCCCTGCAAGACCTTCTACGATACACAGCAGCTCTGCCGTGAAACTACCGCGCCACTTGGCGAAGCAGTCTATGATCCGTCAGATCATCAAGCGGCCATCGCAGCGGCAATGAACACCGACCCGATTTATCTGGGAGTACTCTTCAATTCAGACCAGCCACCCCATGTTGAAGGGCAACCTCTGAGCAGTCTGCCCGAGCGCGCCGAGCGAATGGAAAGGCTGGACAAAGTGTTTTCGAAGTACGTTTAACGCTTTGGTTCCCGGATATATCGCGCAAGGAAGTAGTTGCTGACGGGTTGGTTAATACGTAATCTGAGTTTTATCTCACGCTTGGGCAGTTTTGCTTAACGCCTCCCTTGTGATTACGGAACAATAAGATAGTACTGACCGTCCGATAGAAGGGAAGCCGAGCGGCTGACGAACCTGCCGCGGAAGATGTTGGCATTGTAATGGTGTGTGGCATTTCACTACGCTATAGAAAGCGTCGATTTCACATTTATACCGGAGCAGTGTGGTAGAATATATTGATAAGGCCGCGTCTCACCCTGCAGGCGAAGCTGCCTTTGGCAAGAAATTATCGGTTTCCCCAGAATTGCCCGTGCAGCTTTGATTATAACAATAGGTTTTATCCCACTTGGTGGCAGGAACGGTGAGAATGGGAGGATTGCTTTTGACCAGAAAATTAGTGCAGTTCAGCACGGCCGTTCTGGTCACACTCTTGGCTGGGATAAACACGGCATTTGCTCTCCCTGTCCTGCTCAAGGCTGCATCATTCGATCCGGCAAAAATGGGCATCATGGCAGGTCAGGCCAGCTCATCCGCCACTGACGCCGACCCATACTGGCTGGTCCAATTTGCCCACTCTCTAGGCACCGCACAGCGGATATCAGTAGAACGCGCCGGCGCCAGCATTGTTGGTTATATCCCTGAAAACTGCTACCTGGTCAAAGCTGACCGAGCGGCGGCTGCGGCACTTGGAAAGACGGAAGGGGTAATATGGACAAGCCCATACCTTCCCAGCTATCGCATTTCGCCTGAGTTTCCAAAAGGAACCGCACCCGCAGCATTTAACATCATCGCCTTTCCCGGACAAGATCTGAAGGCGATCGCATCGGCCATCAAAGCGAGGCATGGCCTTATTAAATCGCTTTCAGACAGCGCGCATGGCGGAATGATGGTGGTTCAAGCAGATCCAAACACCGCCAAAAGCATTGCCTCCATTCCGGGCGTGAGATGGGTGGAGCCTCGCGCCACTCCCCGGCTGCTTAACAACGTTGCACGAGGAATTATGCTGGTTGACCCGATCTCCTCGTCTTCCGGCTTGTACGGGCAGGGGCAAATAGTAGCAGTTGCCGATACGGGGTTGGACGTTGGCGCCTCCGATCCGAACTTACATGCTGATTTTCAGGGACGTGTAAAGGCAGCGTTTGCGTTGGGCCGCTCGGGCTTGACAAATGATCCCAACGGACATGGGACACATGTTTCAGGTTCCCTGATGGGCAGTGGGGTGCTATCCGGCTCCAACCCGGCCACCCATACTTATACAACTTCTTTTGCCGGTGTCGCGCCTGAAGCCGAGCTTGTAATGCAGAGTATCCTGGATTCGTCCGGCGGTCTGGGGGGGCTTCCATCAGACCTGAATACATTGTTCGCGCAGGCTTACGCGGAAGGCGCGAGAATCCATTCCAACAGTTGGGGGGCGAATGTAAAGGGGGCTTATGACACCGCGGCGGTCCAGGTGGATACCTTCTGCTGGAACAACCGGGATATGCTACTGCTTTTTGCCGCCGGTAACGATTCCTCAGACACCAACGCAGACGGCGTGATCGATCAGAACTCATTGGATTCGCCTGCTTCATCCAAAAACTGCATTGCGGTTGCGGCTTCTGAATCGCTCCGTTCCACTGGTGGATATCAATTTGGGTGGGGCACATCAAGCTGGGCAATACGGTTCCCTGCCGAGCCAATCAAAAGCGATCTGATATCAGACAATACCAATGGGATGGCTGCTTTCTCCAGCAGGGGGCCTGCTAAAGACAACCGTATTAAGCCAGATATCACCGCACCCGGAACAAATATAATCTCTTGTCGCAGTCACGATCCATCAGCGGGGGCGCTTTGGGGCGCGTACGACGGCGACTATACTTTTTCCGGCGGCACCAGTATGGCGACGCCATTGACCGCTGGAGCCGCCGCACTTATACGTGAGTCCTACATGAAGACGGAGGGAATCAGTCCGTCGGCAGCGTTGATTAAAGCAACGCTACTTGCAACAGCAAATGACATAGCTCCAGGACAATATGGAACCGGCGCATTTCTCGAGATCCCATCTCGGCCGAACAATGTGGAGGGATGGGGGCTAGTTAATCTTGAAAACGCCACAAACCCCTCCCCACCCCTTGCCCGGCAGTATGTTGATGAGAAGGTGGGCATCAACACGGGTGATTTCAGAACATACAGTTATACTGTCACAGATATTTCCAAGCCGCTTCATGTGCTTCTGACCTGGACGGACTACCCGGGTGACCCGGCAGCGGCTCAAGCGCTTGTCAATGATTTGGACCTGACAGTACAAGCTCCGGGCGGCACGATATATAATGGGAATGGAGCCCTGGACCGTGCCAACAACGTGGAGAGCGTGTTTATCTCCACTCCCGAACTGGGCAGCTATCAGGTAAAAGTAAGCGCCTTCAATGTACCCCAAGGGCCCCAACCGTATGCGTTGGTGGTGCTGGGCGCACTTCCTCGATCGTATATTTCCGGCACCATTTTATCGTCTTTGGGATCACCAGTACCGGGGGTAGTCGTCAACGCCGTATCCGGAGTGGATACTTATGTAGGCACAACATCGTATAATGGCGCGTATACAATCAATGTGCCTGCCGGATCTTATACCGTCAGCGCTTCCAGGACCGGCTGGACATTCGCCCCGCCGTCTCAAATTATTTCCGTGGGGCCGACCGGTGTTTCAGACATAGATTTTACTGGGACTGCTCCGCCGGCATCTATCAGCGGGGTAGTATACTCCGCAGTCACATCACAGACCGATGGAATGTGGGAATCGGCGCATCCTTATAGCAATTCACAGAATATCACAGCCTCTATCAATGGCCCCGCGAATGCCGTGAGGATTAGGGTACATTTTGCGCAAATCGCCGTAGAAAGCAGCTATGACTTTGTGTACATCCGTAATTCCAGTGGGGCAAAGATCGCGGGGTTTACGGGCTCCCTGACCTCGTTCTGGTCTCCTTGGGTAGACGGCAACGAGCTGCGTGTAAACCTGGTCAGCGATCAGACGTTTACCGATTACGGCTGGATGATAGATGCCTATCAGGTTAGCATTCCTGGCCCTGGGATGCCCGGAGTCAGCGTTCAAGACTCACGGTCTTCCGGGACAGTGCTTTCGGGGCCGACCGGGACCTACAGCCTGGAGGGGCTGGAACCGCTTCCCACTACCGTTGCCGCATCCGGGACGGAATTGGTATTCAAGCCCCTGAACTATAACGTCACGCCAGACCCCGGCCAAACCGTGTCCGGCAAGGATTTCGTGGCTATCCCGGAAGCCCCTGTGTTGCATCTCGATATTTCACACGGTTATGTGGGTGATCTGGTTGTAAAAGTGGGGGTGGGCAACCCCGCAAACCCAACCTGGAGTCAGGTAATCAGCAGCAACCAGGGAGGCACAGCCACTAAGCTGAAGCTGGACATGCCACTTGATGATGGACGGCCTTACTTCCCGCCATCGGCCGTAAACCAATGGTTCATAAATGTCTGTGATACCGCCCAATACGACTCCGGGCAGATTAATTCGGCTTCCGTAAGCTTGGGGGGGTGGAACTGGCCTGCAACGGATACCCCAATGAATATACCGGATGCGTCCTGCGTGACGTTATATATTCCAGGGTCAACCCCCGTACCTATAGGGGAGATCAAACAAACTGTCGATTCGCTCCCCGTGTTTGCATGGGGTAAAGTTGTAAGCGCAAGATTTGCCGATAGATTTTATGTACAGGACGCGATGCGAGCATCAGGGATTGCGGTTATGAGCTCGAACGCTGTAAACCCCGGAGATGTTGTCACACTCAAGGGAGATATGGGGACTGTAGGATGCGAACGTGTCATACAACCGACTTCGGTTTTTGTGAACGGAACAGGCGCGGCTCCGACGCCACTTAGTATGATAGGTCGATCTGTGGGAGGAAAGCCTCTTAACGCTATCACACCCGGATTCTCCGACTCCAATTCTCTCAATAATATTGGATTGTTAATCGCAACAACCGGTCGGGTCACAAAGACAGGCACTGACTGGTTCTATCTGGCTGACGGAAGCTCCACCGATGACGCCAGCGGGAACCCGGGTATAAGGGTATCAGCCCCAGGTATAGCCATTCCGTCCGCCGGAGCAGTAGTTACCGTTACGGGAATCTCAGGGTGCCTGGATGCAGGTTACGGGAATGCGAGGGTTATTTACCCTCGTGTCCAAGACGATATAGAGATCATTCTGCCTGGGCTCTCGTCCTTCAGTGACAACTTTGAATCGGGAAGCGCTGCATGGACGCCCCTTACAGATACAGACCCCATGACGTTAAGCTCTGCGTTTTCGAAGTCCGGGCTCTACAGCTTCAAGGCTTCAGGGACAAATGCATCGGCCAGCAGGCATATTCTGTCAGCTCCTTCGGCTCCCTATTCAGGGTTGAGTGGCTGGCTTTTCGATGATGGCAGCAGCGAGCCTATGATTGGGGTCATAGAACTCAGGGCAACTGGTCCTGGCAACTTCATCACAGACCGTTATGCCATTGGAGTCAATACAAATATCTCGACGACCAATTACTGTGCCTATACCCTGAAAGATGGATGGACGATCACATCTTTCATCAGGACACTTGGATGGCGCAAGTTGGGAATTCGTATAAACCCCAACACCTCTACCGGCAAGCCCGTTCAGTTCCTGATTTCCGATATTCAAGCTGCCGAGGGTGCGGTATCCGCGCCTGGCGGAGTAACGGAGATCGTTATCGGAAGTCCGGATGGCCCAGGCGGGGAAGACCTGTACTTCGACGACATCAGGTTCGGCTTTGGAGAGTGACTCTTTTTCCACTCAGCTTGATGGAAAAGCGCCTTCATCGGCAATTGTGCGCGCCAAACGCTTGTAGTCATCCACGGACAATTCCTCCGCACGCAAAGTTATGCCGATATCCGCCTTCTTAAGCAATCCGGCAGCCTCGGCCTTCTCGATGCCCATCCCGACCGCAAGGGCATTTTGCAAAGTCTTCCTGCGCTGCCCGAAGGCCGCGCGCAGCAGTCTGAAGAACGTTGACTCCTGAGGCGGCAACAGGTCGGGCTTCAGAGGAGTAAGGAGAATCAGGCTGGAATCGACATCAGGGGTGGGCACAAATACGTGGCGGTTTACATGGAAGGCAATTTTACAGGCAGCATGATAGGCGCAGAAAATCGAAAGGCTTGAGTAATCAGGCGAGTCAGGGGCGGCGGTGACACGGGCTGCTACTTCTTTTTGGACTAACAGGGCTATTCCCGTAAGCCGATCTTTGTGCTCCAAGAGCTTTTCGAGCACAGGTGTAGTAATGCTGTAAGGGATATTGGCAACCACGCGTACGGGCGCCGGGATGCGCTCCAGAAGATCGCCCAACCCGAGTTTAAGGAAATCGGCGCAGATGATCTCAACTGATTCGGCTTCCGCAAACCTCCGGCTGAGGATATCGGAAAGGCGGTGGTCTACTTCAACAGCTACAACCCCGCGGCACTTTTCCGCCAGGATATCCGTTAAAGCGCCAAGCCCTGGGCCAATCTCAAGACATACCTCCTCGGGAACCAGCCCACTTGACGCGACAATACGATCATTCGTGCCTCGTTCGGTAAGAAAGCTCTGCCCCAGTCTTCGACTGGGACGAATGCCGTTCGCTCGAAGAAACCGTGCAACGGAAGCTGGGCTGTAAGGATTAAGACGGATATCCACGGGATGTATTATAACGAGTACAGGATAAGCTGCGGCAATTGCGGCAGGAAAAAGCGGGCCAGGCGACTTACTCATGGCTTGGGAACCAAGGAATGACAGGAGCAAAAACATAATGTCTCGTGAAACCGCGCGATCAAGGCTGCTGAAAGTAATGTCCGGGGAAATGCCCACAGACCGCCTGCCCTTAATGGAATGGGCTGCCTGGTGGGACAAGACAATCGAAAGGTGGCGGCAGGAGGGGTTGCCCTCTGAGCTGGATTGGCATGGAGTTAAACGCTATTTTGGGCTGGACATGGACTATCAGCTCTGGTTTACCGAGATGCTGCCGGGCGCTCCAAACCCGCCAACCGTTCACGGGCAGGGATGGATCACGGATGAAGCGGACTATGACGCGCTCCTGCCGTTTTTATATCCCGATCCCGTTCCCTATGACCGGGAGATGGTGCAGCGATGGGCAGCGAAACAACAGTCTGGAGAAGTAATTGTCTGGATTAGTGTTTCGGGCTTTTTCTGGTGGCCAAGGGTGCTGCTGGGAATTCAGCCCCATCTCATTGCCTTCTATGATCAGCCAGAGCTTATGCACAGGATAAACCGGGACCAGGCCGATTACATTAAGCGGGCACTGGCGGACTTCTGCTCTATCTGCATTCCTGATTTTATGACATTCGGGGAAGACATGTCTTACAACCATGGGCCCATGATCTCGAAAGCATTATTTGACGAGTTCATGGCGCCTTATTATCGTCAGGTGGTCCCTTTGTTCAAAGAACGCGGTATTACAACCATCATAGACAGCGATGGCGGGATAGAACCGCTTATTCCATGGTTTCTGGAAGTGGGATTGGAGGGAATTCTGCCACTGGAACGCATGGCTGGGGTAGATATAAACCGCATCCGAGAAAATTTCCCCGAGTGGAAGATGATGGGCGGATTCGATAAAACCGTCATGCATCTGGGTGAAGACGCAATCCGAGCTGAGTTTGAGCGGCTGTTACCCGTAATGCGCAGCGGTCGATTTGTGCCTTCCGTAGACCATCAGACACCGCCAGGAGTATCCATTGCAGATTATTATGTGTATTTGCGCTTGCTGAAGGAATATGCGGTAAAAGCCGTGACCGGATAAGGACGCTACAGCTTCCAGTAAAGGTTGCGCTTGTTGAACCAACGGACTATCAACCACAGGCAGAATGTCCAGATAAGGCCCCAGATCACGCCGTTGTATCCTGATTTGTCCAAAAAGAAAGCGCTCCAGCGCGGTGAGGCAAACAATGACGCCCAGCTTTTAAGTGTTTCGTTAGGCACTCCGGCAAACAAAGGCTCGATTTGCAGCGCACGGAAGAAGATGCGCATGACGATCTGCATAAAGTACGCCAAAAGAGCGTTAGCCCCAAAAACCTTGAGAGGGGACGCCCATCCCTTGATGCCCCAGACATCCACCAGATAGTAAAACCCCAGAAACACAAATGCCCCAATCCCCGAAGAGAACATGGCATAAGACGCTGTTACGTCCGGCTTGTTGAAGCACAGGCCCATATTTCCCGAAGAAAACCCGTACGAATGAAGCAGATACCCTAACGCAGTGAACACGCATCCCAAAAACAGGCTCTGTCTGGCGATGGCAGCCTTCTCACGGGTGACGACAGCCTCGCCCAGGAGGACACCGATCATTGTCATCACACCATAGGAGATAGACACCCATGGGCGGCAATGGACAATAAGAGGTTTGGCCCAGCTTCCGTACACCTGGCTGATTGTCCAGAACGGCCGAGTGGTATCGCCGAAATGCAGCCACCACAAAGTGTAGCGCGACATGGCCATATGAAACGCAAGCGTTCCGAAAATAGCCACCCAGCGACCCCAACGCGGCAGTTTCATGCTGGCGGCGCCCATGAGATAGGCAATGCCAATAGCCTGCAGAACCCCCCACCACCAGGACAACCCTAATATGAGGCTGATGTAAATAACACCTGCCGCAATCAGCCCTCCCGTGCGCGATAGGACATGTCGCCACCAATCGCGCCCTCGACGCGCGCTGCTTAAGGGTATGCACAGGCCAACTATAAAAACGAAGAACGGCGCAACAAGGTCGGTGACCGTACAGCCTATGTTCTTGAAACGCGCCTCGGGAAGGGAATCGATTTGTTCTTCAGTAAAGCCTGCCGCTTTTTTGGCTTCCACAAAGTTTTCCCATCCAACTTCGGCATGCTTCCATGTAGAAACTTCCAAACCGCCAAACCAGAGCCCCTGCTGTGGAAGGCTCTTATACCCGCCAGCCGCTACCGCGATAACGAACACCATCATAAAGATGGTAAGCCCCCGGAAAACATCTATGGACTCTATTCTCGCCTTGTCGGCGCGCCTTTTCGCTGCTGCCGTGAATGATGAGCCGCCGGCCATGCCTTGCCTCCCGTCTTATAATCTTGTGCTACAGACTTTGACATGGCTATTGGGATTCCCTCCACAAAGGGCAACGCGTTGTCAATGCTTTCGTTCTGAGTGGTGACCAGAACGATTCGTAATTCATAATTCATAGTTCGTAGTTATCACAAGAAAGGTTATCATCCTTAATGAGAATATCCGACGGCATCGCTGACCCGCGTGTAAGGCGCTTCTTATTACCCAAACGAGTTGTATGGACAAGCGAAAGCGGCGTTCAGTTCCCAGAGAATTTACTGAAAGACAACGACCTCGTCTGCCGGATGATACCTGGCGCGGGTGGAGCTTCTGTGTTGGTGGACTTTGGGCGGGAGGTGCATGGGGGCGTGCGGCTGGATATTCCAACCACCAGTTCCGGCAAACAGGCTGGGCTGCGTGTGCGTTTCGGGGAATCGGTTTCCGAAGCAATGGGCTCCCCAAATAACGACCACTCCATTCACGATTGGGAAGTATCCGCTCCGTGGATGGGCCATATCGAGTTTGGCTGCACGGGCTTTAGATTTGTACGGGTAGATTTAGTAGATACTGAGACAAGCATTGATCTCCAGCAGATTCTGGCTGTCGCGCTGTATCGCAACCTGGAGTACGTGGGCAAGTTTGAGTCCAGCGATCCACTGCTGGAGCACATCTGGGAGACCGGCGCATACACGGTGCACTTGTGCATGCAGGACTATGTTTGGGATGGCATCAAGCGGGACTGGGGATATCCACCCGGAGTCCATGGTCATCAGCACGGTGTTTGGGGACGTAGATGTTTTGCCCAAGAGCCTGGATTACACGCGTGACCGGACACCACTGCCGGGATGGATGAACGGGATATCGTCTTATTCGCTTTGGTGGATACTGACGCACTACGATTGGTTCCGGTACCATGGGGACAAAACGTATCTGGAGGAGCAGAAGGAATATCTTCTGGAACTTCTGACTCATCTGGAATCACTGGTGGATGAAGATGGGCGCGAGCATTTGGGGGAAACGCGATTTATGGAATGGCCTACAGCCCGTGATCCAAAAGCCATCGATGCGGGACTACAGGCATTGATGGTGCTGGCGCTCGGCCGGGGAGCGGAGTTGTGCAATGTACTGGGCAATGCGGAAGCTGCTTCGCGCATGGAAAGCACGGCGAAGCGCGCGGCGGGGTTCCGAAGGGCTGCCACCATGAGCAAGCAGGCAAACGCGCTTGCAGTACTGGCGGGGATGGCGGACGCCGTTCGGACAAATTCCGAGGTCTTGAGCCGTGACCCATTCAGGGTGCTTTCCACATTTTACGGATACTATGTTCTTCAGGCGCG